>Ga0157289_10000126_pt1 | contig 8559 bp, 8 predicted proteins | sample NitcycUS134311R1_FD_108395 | JGI IMG/M metagenome (GOLD analysis project Ga0157289, IMG submission 108395) | Soil microbial communities from Arlington Agricultural Research Station in Wisconsin, USA - Nitrogen cycling UWRJ-S134-311R-1 | ecosystem: Environmental > Terrestrial > Soil > Agricultural... | reverse complement strand
ATTCGAAAGTAAGTAATTTCGAATTGCAAAAAAAATACTACTAATTTCACAATACGACTTTTCTAAGTAAAAATAAATTCATCATAACCATATTCAAAAAACGGAATCCTAATTTTATCATATCAAAAAAAAATGAAAGGGTATTTACTTTAAAAATTTCTGATCTGTAGCGGACTTCTCAGCTTCGTAGGATTTGAGTCGAGACGAAGTTCTGACCATCTGTCAGAGAAAATAGAATGGATTGGTTCTGTATCAATGGAATCTCATCACCCATACATAACGAATTGTTGTGGTAAATAAAATACAAAGCATTTCTATTTAAATTCAATTATGCACCTATTTCATAATAATGGCTAATTCACTTGTTCGACAAAAGATCCTTTTATATACAATAATGATATTGTAGCGGGTATAGTTTAGTGGTAAAAGTGCGATTCGTTCTATAGATCCCTTAATAGTTAAGGGGTCCCTTGCGTGATTCATATCACGATCAAAAACTTTATTTCTTATTTAAAGGGATTTTAATCCTTTATACCTCTCAACGAATGATTCGAGGAATAATATACATTATCGTAATTTGTATACAATTTAGAATTAGAACTGATTCTAAAATTATGAAACATAAGTTTTTGCAATTGGATCAAGAATCCAAATTTTTGAATATGAGTAAAGGATCCAGGGAGAAAGATATAGAAAATTTGTTTCCAATCGTAACTAAATCTTCCATTTTTTTCTTTTTTCTTTTGGATAGGAGAGATTGAAGCAAAATAGCTATTAAACAATTTTTTTAGTTTACTAGAAACATCAACATATTTTTTTAGCTCGACGGAAATTTTATGCTTTTCCTAAAGATTCTCTCAAATAGAAATAGAGAACGAAATAACTAGAAAAAAGAGATTGTTTTAATACTCCTCTTCTATAGGGATCATCTAAAAAGCAACGCGTTTTAAATGGATTCATAACGAAAGGCTGACATAGATGTTATGGGGCATTTTTTTTTCATGTATTCCATCTATCTCTTAAATTATTCTGTATTATTCTGTAAAGGAGCTGAATGAAACAAAAGTTTCACGTTCGGTTTTGAATTAGAGACGTTCATTCATGAACGTCGACTATAACCCTTAGCCTTCCAAGCTAACGATGCGGGTTCGATTCCCGCTACCCGCTTATATCCTATTTCTCTATATATTCTATTCAAATATATCTTTTTCTATTATTTTAGAATAAATTTGATTACTAAATATAAAATGAATTTGATTGATTAATCTATTTCTTTTTTTAGTTTTAGTTATAAATATTCAATTTGAATGATTTATTCTTATTCTATTTAGAATAATTATTATTTCTATATTCTGATAGATAGATTTATAGAATTTTTTTTTCTTTCACTTTTTACGAAATTTTCGCGATTTTCGTGAAAAGTGAAAGAAAAAAAGAAAAGCGTCCATTGTCTAATGGATAGGACAGAGGTCTTCTAAACCTTTGGTATAGGTTCAAATCCTATTGGACGCAAATTTATTGCATATCAAATTTATTGCAATTGCATATATATTAATCTAATTCGTATATTTCACAAAATAGATTATGAATTTCTTATTTCTTATCTTTATTAATATTATCTATCTATATATATCTATATTATTAATTATTAACTAAGAATATTTTAATAATTTTGAATTTAAAATGAATGATAAAGGTATGAAATTATTAATCAATTTTTTTATACTTGTTCCTGAAGTAAAAAGAGTTCTGTATGTTCCTGAATAGCTTCCTTCACTAGGGCTTCTGCCTCGCTAGTAAATGTCTTGGTAGAAGATATGATTTCGTTGAATTGAGGTTTATTTGTTTTTAAATAAGCCTGTAACTCAACGAGAAATTTCCTTACCTGTTCAACTTCTAATGAATCAAGATAACCATTCGTTCCAGTATAAATAGTTATTATCTGTTCTTCCACAGTGAGAGGAGCTGATTGGGATTGTTTAAGCAACTCACGCAATCGTTGACCTCTTGCCAATTGATTTTGCGTAGCTTTATCGAGATCAGAAGAGAATTGTGCAAAAGCTTCTAATTCTACGAATTGTGCCAATTCCAATTTTAATTTACCAGCTACTTGTTTCATGGCTTTAATTTGAGCCGCTGATCCAACTCTGGAAACGGAAATACCCACATTAATTGCGGGTCTGATTCCAGCATTGAATAGATCGGCAGATAAAAATATTTGGCCATCTGTAATGGAAATTACATTAGTAGGAATATAAGCTGAAACATCTCCTGATTGGGTCTCAACTATTGGTAAAGCAGTCATACTTCCTTCACCTAACTGAGAACTTAATTTAGCGGCTCTTTCCAAAAGACGAGAATGTAAATAAAAAACATCTCCGGGATAAGCTTCGCGACCCGGTGGTCTTCGTAATAGAAGAGACATTTGGCGATAAGCCTGTGCTTGTTTGGAGAGATCATCATAAATGATTAAAGTGTGACGTTCACGGTACATAAAATATTCAGCCAGAGCTGCTCCTGTATAAGGCGCGAGGTATTGTAATGTAGCCGGAGAATTTGCCGTTTCAGCCACTATAATAGTGTATTCCATTGCTCCTCTTTCTTGTAAAGTAGTTACCACTTGAGCCACAGAAGAGGCTTTTTGACCGATAGCTACATAAACACATACTACATTTTGTCCCTGTTGATTGAGAATCGTATCTGTGGCTACTGCTGTTTTACCTGTTTGTCTGTCCCCAATAATCAATTCTCGCTGGCCACGCCCTATAGGGATCATAGAATCAATAGCAATAAGTCCTGTTTGAAGAGGCTCATACACGGAACGTCTGGAAATAATACCGGGAGCGGGAGATTCTATTAACCGAGATTCCGAAGCTGAAATTTCTCCTCGACCGTCAATAGGTTTAGCTAGGGCATTTACAACACGACCCAAATAACCCTCACTTACAGGTATCTGAGCAATTCTTCCTGTTGCTTTTACCGAACTTCCCTCTTGTATGAATAAACCATCACCCATTAATACAACACCAACATTTTTTGATTCCAAATTCAAAGCAATGCCTACAGTACCATCTTCAAATTCTACTAATTCACCTGCCATTACTTCATCAAGACCATAAATACGAGCAATGCCGTCGCCTACTTGAAGTACGGTACCTGTATTTACAATTTTTACTTCGGTATTATATTGTTCAATACGTTCACGGATAAGTTTACTAATTTCATCTGCACGAAGGGTTACCATTAATATTGATTCTTTTTCGAAGAAAAAAAAAAAATAATGCCTATACTCTATATTATAGTAGAACGACTAATCAGTTCTTTTTCTCTTTCATTGCCCCAAACATACCAATATTAGCACTGATCGTACGTAAATGTAACTCGTTGTTTAAGCAACGATTCAGAGTTCCTAGAGCTCCTTGTAATGCTTGTTGTAAAACCCTCTGTTGAACTTGATTAATCGCCCTTTGTTGTTCAAAATGAATGGTTTCATTTTTGTAATTTTCGAATTGTTCCAAAGTTGTATAAATTGAATTAATTAAATTCAATTTATCTCGTTCTATCTCGGAATAACCATTCACTCGAAATCGATCTGCTTCCGTTTCTACTTTCCTTAATCGGGCCCGGGCTGTTTCCAACTGTTCAATGGCTGCTTCCCGTAGTTCTTCTGAATTTCGAATAGTTCTCAAGATTCTCTGTTTTCGATTATCTAATAAATCACTTAATGAAAGTAGATTCTCTTTCCATTCATTTCAAAATGTCTATGATCTCTTCCCGAACCAAACATGAATCTTTCGATTCATTTGGCTCTCACACTCAATTCCTTATAGGAAAATTCCCTATCTTTATTATAGAATGAGCCTATCCTCTTTTCTCTATTTCTAAAAATCTTGAAAATTACCAATACAAGACCAAAATATTTGGAGGACTCTTCTGACGGAACAAATAATTGTCAGCAAAGTTGTTTTTTTTCTTCAAATCCAAAGAATTTTGATTAATTTATATGTAGGTCATCAATTCCGCATTCTATAAAAGGAGGCATTAAACAAAACACCAGTTTTTCCTATTTTTCATCATAAAGAGAATTTAAGTCATTTTATCGACATGAGTGTTCTATATCGATAAAATTCCAATTTCCATATTAACATTAACATAGTGGTAGAAAGAATACTACACTGCGTCTAAACTTCAAACTGGTAAGCTTTAACCATGGTAATGTTCCAAAATTCTTGGTTGATAGAGAATCAAAGTAGATTTACCAATGAATCGCGAAATGCTATGGTTCTTAACTATTTTTTTTTTTTATTTAGTAAGAAGTCATTCGCCGGATTATGCACATTTTCCTAGTTATAACGAAAAAAGTGCAGTTGGTTGGATCCAATCTATTCTTTGAAATAAACAACTCGCACACACTCCCTTTCCAAAAAAAATCAATACACCTAGGACTACACTTAGATTTATTAGATTTGTTGCTAAAATATCGGTATCAAACCCGAAACTTCCGGCGGATGGCCAGTAAATGAAGCAAAGAAAAGAATCGGTTATATTTTTCATATGATCACATTCCCTCTTATTGATAGACTAATTTTCTTTCTACGATTCCCTGTTTTTTTTATTTTTTTTATTCGTTTTTTTATTTTTATATGATATAATAAATAAACTATCCTATTCTTATTTAATATTTCCATTTCTTACTAATAATGAATATTCATTATTAGTAAGAATATCAATAGAATAAGAAGACTATTCTATATATTTATTTTGAATTGGTTAGTCAATTGAAAGATTCCCCATAGATACTTCATAAAAAAAGGGGGGGTTCGTTGGACTAAATAAAGGGACAGAAGAAGGCGAATCGTTATGTTAATCCGAATGAAGAAAAAATGGTAGGAGTGAAATCTTAATATAAGAAAAATTAAAATTCAAGAACAGCAACGAAAGTCCGCGGAAAAAACAATATGTATTTTTCTTTTTCTATTTTTTGTAAAAGATTAAACAAAGGGATTCGCAAATAAAAGCGCTAATGCTACAACCAGCCCATAAATAGTTAAAGCTTCCATAAAAGCCAGACTAAGTAATAAAGTACCCCTTATTTTGTCCTCTGCTTCCGGTTGTCGCGCAATCCCTTCTACAGCTTGCCCTGCAGCTGTGCCTTGACCAACTCCAGGTCCAATAGAAGCAAGTCCGACGGCCAACCCAGCAGCGATAACAGAAGCAGCAGAAATCAGTGGATTCATGATAAGTTTCTCCTATTCCAAATAAAATAAAGAAAAAAAATAGTTAATAATATAATCAACTAAGAAATTATGACTTAATTATTTCATTCTTCCTATTTATCTTTATCTAGTCGAAGTGTAATTCAAAACTGAATAATTTTTATTGAATTATCCAAATAACTTCGATATTTACTTTGTTTTCGTTTCTACCCATGTAGTTGGGAGGGAATACATACAATTTTTGTTCTTATCTTAGATTTTGAACCTTTCTTTTAATTCTTCGTTCTTTCTTTTTCTTTATTTTTATAGTCACTCAATATTCAATTCACAATTACAAGAGATGGATCTTTTTTTGAATCCCCGCCTAAATTTAGAGGTAGTAGCAGGACTAATTTAGATAGATAGTCATCTATAACTAATGAATATCTACTATGACATATACATGTGTTTGTTCCATAGCGTAAACCAATTAGTTGTATCTTAATTCGAGAATCATTCTTGGAAACCCCCCAGTTGTCTTATAACGATTAGATTCTATATACACCTAGTTTGACCCCCTCCCCCAATCCCTTTTTTAATCTCGATTTTTTTGAAAGGCCTTTCTTTCTTTTATTCATTATTATCTCCTATGGATCGAATGAATGTAAATCAATTCGTTAGACCGAATTTTTACATGGAAATATAAGAATTGAAGTGATCTGAATGTGATTTTTTATATTCTTTTTTTATTTCTATTTTTCTAGTTCAATTTTACCTATTTTTTTTTTAATCACATATCGTAAACGTAGATATCATCCAAAATGATAGTTCCCAACCCTATATTTATAATTGAATAAAATAAAAAAATCTTCATTGGAGTTGGAGTAAAATACAATTTGGTCAAACAAAGACTATTTTTAGAAAAAATAGGAAAGAGATCTATCTAAAAGATCTTTTTCCTATTTTTTTTACAATTGAATTGCCCGGTAATTGTTTTTATTTATACTTATTATTATTATGGTGGGGGGATTTAGATAATCCTTTTGATTATTATTAAAACTTTTGAAAATTTCTTTCTATTTTTTGGTTTATTTTCCTTAAGTAGATTATCGTGAGCGACACATACTTTGGCGCGGGCTAAACTAAGAAAAAAGACTATTTTGATAACTAGTCAATGATGTCCTTCCATGGATTCACCTATATAAGCCGCAGCTAAAGTAGCAAAAATAAGAGCTTGAATACCGCTTGTAAATAAGCCAAGGAACATAACTGGTATAGGAACTACTAAAGGTACTAACGAAACAAGAACAACAACTACTAATTCATCAGCTAATATATTTCCGAAAAGTCGAAAACTAAGCGATAAGGGTTTTGTGAAATCTTCTAAGATGTTAATCGGTAAAAGTATTGGAGTTGGTTGGATGTATTTACCAAAATAGGCCAATCCTTTTTTTGAAATACCCGCATAGAAATAGGCTACTGACGTAAGTAAAGCTAATGCAACAGTAGTATTTATATCATTTGTGGGTGCAGCTAACTCTCCATGAGGTAACTTTATAATTTTCCAAGGCAAAAGAGCCCCTGACCAATTCGAAACAAAAATAAATAGAAACAGAGTTCCAATAAACGGAACCCACGGACCATATTCTTCTCCAATCTGAGTTTTGCTCACGTCTCGAATGAATTCAAGAACATATTCAAAAAAATTCTGACCGGACGTGGGAATAGTTTGCGGATTTCTAACAACTAGAATGGTTGAAATTAATAAGATAGCTATTACAACCCAAGAGGTAATAAGTACTTGAGCATGCACTTGAAAATCCCCTATTTGCCAATAGAAATGTTGACCTACTTCCACTGCAGATATATCAAAGAATCTGTTTAATGTGTTGATGTAACATAATAGAACATTCATATTGCCCAGCCCTCTAAAATAAAAAAAAATATAACTTGCAAGGGGAATTATTTTAATTAAACCATTTCTTTATTTGATTTTCTTTTTTTTTTTTGATTACTTACTTATTAAATCATTAATTATTTCTTTTTTCACAATTTTGTAATGCTATAATAACCGATTCCATAAATCTATGACCGCCCAACCAAATCTAAAAATTAATTTATCTTATTATTAATCAAAAATTCCGTATCTAGCTAGAACGACCCTCACAAATTGCAAAAACTAATTTGTTAAGAATGAAGCGGATTGAAGCTATAGAATCATCATTAGCCGGAATCGAAAAATTTGCGAGATCTGGGTCAGAATTTGTATCGATTAAAGAAATAGTTGGAATTCCCAAAGTGATACACTCTCTAAGAGCTGTATATTCTTCTTGCTGATCAAGGATTATTACAATATCAGGTAACCCTGTCATATATTTTATGCCGCCCAGATATCTTTCCAAATGAGATAATTGTCTCTTCAACCTAGCGGCATCTCTTTTTGGAAGAGAGTTCATTTTCCCCGTTTTTTGCTCCGTTCTCAAGTCCCTGAACTTACGAAGTCTCGTTTCTGTAGTATACCAATTCGTTAACATACCTCCGAGCCATTTTTTATTAACATAATGACATCGAGCTCTTATTGCAGCCCGTGTTACTGAATCGGCTGCTTCTTTTTTCGTACCAACAATTAAGAATTGTTTTCCTCTGCTTGCTGCATCAAAAACCAAATTACAAGCTTCGGATAAAAAACGAGCAGTTCGAATAAGATTTATAATATGAATACCTTTCCGTTTTCCCAATATAAAAGGTGCCATTCTAGGATTCCATTTCCTAGTACCATGGCCAAAATGAACTCCAGCTTTCAGCATCTCTTCCAAAGTTATGTTCCAATATCTTTTTGTCATTTATCCCCACACTTTTTTTTATTGAAAAAAAAAACAGACCAAGTATCCTGAAATAGCAATAAATAATTGTTCCGATGGAACCTTCTCTTTTATAGACGATTGGCCTTTAATATATAATCAGGCCATTCATTTAGTTCTATTTATTATTTTTTTTATACTTTAATTACCAAATCAAATGAATGCATTTAAAGGGATGAATCGAATCCGCTTTTAGGAAGCATTAAATCCTAGATTTCTAATCTAATAATTTTCTGTGATGGAACAAAAGATTTCTAATTTCTACTTCGAATAATTTCTTTTTTTCCAGGGTAATCTTCTTATGTTGCCTTGACCGCGAACGGTCCATTATTCTTTTGAATCCGGTACCAACGGGTATCATTCCCCCTAAAACAACATTTTCTTTAAGACCTTTCAACCAATCGATACGACCCCGAAGAGCGGCTTTTGCTAAAACTCTAGCAGTTTCTTGAAAACTCGCTTCGGATATGAAACTTTGAGTATTCAGAGATGTTTTTGTTATT
>Ga0157289_10000124_pt1 | contig 8606 bp, 12 predicted proteins | sample NitcycUS134311R1_FD_108395 | JGI IMG/M metagenome (GOLD analysis project Ga0157289, IMG submission 108395) | Soil microbial communities from Arlington Agricultural Research Station in Wisconsin, USA - Nitrogen cycling UWRJ-S134-311R-1 | ecosystem: Environmental > Terrestrial > Soil >... | reverse complement strand
TGCCACAACCACCCTTCCGGTAGCCTGCAGGCAAGCAAGGCAGATGAAGAGCTGACCAGACGATTGAAGGAAGCTGCAGCCACCCATGATATCCAATTGATGGATCATATCATCATTATCTCAGATGAGAGTTACTTCTCTTTTGCAGATGAAGGGATTCTGTAATATCTTCAGAGCATGAAACAATTCTTATCATACCTGACCGCTGTACTCGTGTTATCAGTCGCACTTGTGTCAGCATCTCCTGGGAGGGGAGACTCAGGACCGCCTGACATTGTTAAGGTGGTAACCAACCAGCAGACTGAAGCGATCAACACTGTAGCTGTCATGGCCCCTGCTATTGTACAGGAGGCGCTTGATGAGCGACCGCAGATTGATTGTAAATATGTTCTTTTAATGAAAGAGGAACCGGTATTACGGCGTACATCAATCAAACCTATCTTTGATCCGTTTTACAATGAGCGAAGATGGAATGAGCGAATACGATACTTTATAACAGAAAGTCATAATAACCACCAGACCTCCTATCACCTTCGATGTTAACCAAACCTGAAGTGAAATTCAACTGAAGCCCGTCCTAACCGATGGGCTTCCTTTATTCAGTAACCTCTCATAAATCAATAGTCAAATGGCAAATGCTATTCAATTCGACGAAAAGAACAAATCAGCAGAGCTGCATTACAAGCAGCTTGCTCAGACCATGGAGATCGGTAATGCTCATGGTGAGATGCCTAAAGCCTGCCCTGTACAACCGGGAGAGCTTATCACTAACATATGTAACTCAGTGCAGAAGTATTCAGGTCTGGAGCCTACAGTGGCACCGATCATAATACGTGAGCCGTATTGTAATGTGAACAGGCAGAAGATCAAAGATGGCAAGGATCTGTTACTGGAAGATTATCTCATTCGTAGACTGGTGACCCGTATTGATATCCCAATGCTGGGATTCAAGGGAACTAAGGATTCAATGAATGCCTCTGTCGCTATTTCGTATATCTATACGGATAACTCTAAGGGCATACAAGTAGGCTTTGGTGAGAACGTTCACGTATGTGAGAATCTTACCGTATTCGGAGGCTTCTGCTTCTCCACTTATGGTAGCAGCAGAGTTAGCTTTGAGGATGGCATGCAACTGCTTCATCACTGGCTGCAGAACATCGTAACGTTGCACGATCAGCACATCCTGACCGTACAGCAGCTGATGGATGCAAAGGTGAAGAGACCAGGCTTTCAGCGTATCATTGGCAGTCTGTTTGAGAAGGCTGTAAGAGCCAATGCCGGCAGCAAGCTGGTAGCACCCATGAATCAAACACAGATTGCAGGCATGGTAGCACAAGGCAGGGAAGTATTGGAATCAGAGCAAGAGCTCATCACAGGTTGGGAGATGTTGAACTGGGGTACGTCAATACTCAAACCTAATAGTTCTGATATGGTTGATCTCATTAAGGATACCTCGAACTTTAACAGCTTTATACTGAATGAATTTAAGATACCACAGGCAATAACGATTTAAACTTCAAAGAATGAAATATCTACTCATCCAAAACCAGGGGCTGATCGATCCCCTTGACCTATCACTGATGGGAGCATCATCTAAAAGAGATGATCATAGTAAAATCGGTTATTTCGGCTCAGGCAATAAGTATGCGCTGGCTACATTGCTGACTCACAAGATACCATTCAGGATATTCAGTGGCCTGAATGAGATCTTCGTAAAGACCAAGCCAATCATTCGCAAGGATAAGACCTTTGACCTTGTGTATATGGAGATGGCAGGTATCACTATTGAAACATCACTGACCACACAGATGGGGCCGCAATGGAAGCCCTGGTATGCTGTAAGAGAAGTGTACTGCAATGCAATGGATGAAGGCAATCAGCAGGTAATACCCATGACTGATACAGTGCAACCCTCTGAAGGTGTCACACGCTTCTACATTGGTATAACTGAGGAAGTAGAACCGGTTATAGCCAACTGGCATAAGTACTTCAGTGCTGACAGGCTTGATGTGTATGAGGAACTACCGGGATTGAAGTTGTTCTTCAAACTGGATAAAGGACTCAGGATATACCGCAAGGGTGTCATGGTGTATGAAGATGATCAACTGGATGCGCTGTTCGATTATGACCTGGCAGAAGCAGAGATCAATGAGACCAGAACATTATCCAATCTGTATGGTGCAAAGTGGGCTATTGAAAGGATCATTGACAAGAATGCATCAATCGAACTGATACGCCGGGTACTGAAGAACATCCATATCTCCATCATCGAGAAGAAGAATGTGATCGAGAAGGATATGGACTTCGGATATCATGCTGCAGAGAATAAGCAGAACTGGATTGAGGCCATCAAAGGATTCAACTTTGTCAATCAGTCTGTAGCCGGCAGATACATGGATGCACAGGAGCATGACAATACCCTCGTATTGCCAAGCAGCATCATCAATCGGTTAGTGGATAACGTGACACAGGACATCACTACATTCGGTGTGCCTCGTAATGGTATACGCTTTCCATTCAAGCCATTTGAGATCAATGATGAACAGTCTGCAATCATTGAGCAGTGTTTATTATTCCTGAATAAGGCAGGACTTGACTTCACAGGCAAGGATATCAAGACGGTTGAGTTTGATAACTATGCGATCATGGGTGCAACGAACATGAAGACGGAGATCTATATCGGTAAGGGTGCTATTGAAGCAGGCAAGAGAATGGTTGCTTCAGTGTTACTGGAAGAGTGGCTGCATATAGAATCCAAGATGGGTGATGAGACAAGGGCATTCCAGAACTATATCCTTAACAAGATACTCGTTGAATACGAGAAGAAACTCTGTATCTACCTATAACAACATTCCTTCATCTACAAACCAAGACGTATGATGCACAATGATCAAAAGAAAGCCCTCAGTCGCTTTATCAAGCGGCGCAACGTAAAGTCCTATCAGGACCTGGTGATCCAGCGGCATAAGTGTATGGAGCGTATGCTCCTTGCAATGGCTGATTACCTGATGCCTGAGAAGGTATCTCCTCACGAATGGAAACCAATGCCCGTATTATGCACCACTGTACATACCCCCGCTGTGCCTGTAAAGCTACCGGAGTATACTGTGACAACAAACCCGAGAAGAAGAAGCGGAAAGGGATAACCAGGCAGACGCCCAAGCAGAAAGTGAAAATGGTGGAGAAGCAGCAGCTCGTACTTACTGATGCTGCATTCTATTTAATCATATGGCAGGAGCGTGAACACAAGTGTCAGAACTGTGGCGCTCCTGTCTTTGAGTTCAGCATTCTCCTCTTTCATCACATACTTGCCAAGCGACCCGATGGAGGCTATCCGCAATACAGGCACTGTAAGTGGAACATCTGGATCCTATGCTGGCAATGCCATGATACCCATGATAACGGCAACATCGATTCACCAACAATAGCGAAGCTCCGGGCAGAGTATCACCGGTTGCTTAAACTACATGAAGATGGCAAACTCAAAGTGGAGTCACCTGAAGGCTTTCATGCTCCAGGAACAGTACAAGGACATCAACAAGCTGATCTGGGAGGACCATGCATGGATAACAGCCCGATCTGGTGAGAGGTATAAGATAACCGATGAATGGAGTGGAGACCAGATCGATGCACTGTTCAAATCTATCAGAGCGCATTATCATGTGCACAATAGGTTAGAACTTATCATGAAGAATCTCAGCATTGCCTTACTTTTGAACCAGATATTCCTTAATTAATTAACAATCCCAAAACAAAGTCAATGGTAGTAAAACTAGCAGAGGAAGTATTACCGCACGTCAGCAAGATAACAATCATCATTGCTGGCACAGCCGAGGCTTGCACCCTGGCCATGATCTCCGACAAGAAGGAGAAAGGTGGCGTTCCTGTATTGCCCATCAACATCAAGGGCACTGCAGCTGAGGTGGAGGCCGAACTAGCAAATGCAATTAAACTGGTGTTCGCTGACAACAAGCAAGTGTTCAGCAATGCCGTGGAAGCCGCTGAAGCTGTGAAGGTAGCAGCAACCAAACCGGCCAGCACAAGTACGAAATCAAAGAGTAAGACCAGCACAAAGAAAGATGAAGGTGAGAAGGACGATGACAAGGATGATGATGATGAAAAGGAGGAGGTTAAGCCTGAGCCAATCAAGCTGTCACCTACTCAGACTAAAGTGCAGAAAGACCAGAAGAAGAACTTCGACAGGGCAGAGAAGGCCACTGATCCCGATGTAGTGAACTTTGTGGAGAATGAGATTGCCAAGGCTTATAAGACAGCCCTCATGCCTGAGAGCATCATGCAGGAGTTGAAAGAGAAGTTCGATGGTATCCGTAACAAGCTGGGTAAACCGAAGGAAGAAGCACCGGGTACAGGTATGTTTGCAGGAGCAGCAGAGCAAAGCAAACAGGCAAGCGTAGCACCTACTACTGAGCATAAGGTTGAACCGAAGGTTGAGCCAAAGGTGGAAGAGAAACCTAAAGTGGAAGAGGCAAAGGCAGCACCTGCAGCAGCAGCTCCGGCAGCACAAGCACCTGCGGAAGAAGAGGAAATCATATTCTAATCATTAGATAAACCCTGAAAGGTTATATGAGCACTGAAGTATTAAAGCGAGAATTCCACTTCAAAGAAGAAGTGTTGACCGATCCTGATCCAGGCATGTCAGTTCCTGAAGTACTGGATTTCTATTCCGGTAAGTATCCAGAACTGACATCGGGGGTGGTACAGGAACCGGAGATCGATGAAGGGAAGCTGATCTATAACATCGACTTTGTAATGGGTGAAAAAGGATAAATAGAAGGTGGTCGAAAGGCCACCTTTTCAATTACATCACTATGGGATACAGAGTATATAAGAAGAATCAGGATGCATTGCGAATAGCCGTCGATAGGATGGCGCTCAAGCATATGCAGGTATATGGTGTACGCCCTGAGAATAAGAGTAACAGGGATATCAACTCAACTAAATTAATGGATCTAATTGGTAAGCTATGCCGGACAAAGAACCAATCACTAGGCTCGCTGCGTTCAGAGCTAATACACTCCGGAAGAAGAGGAAGAAAGATTCTGCCCCTATACGGCCTCAACGACCTTGTTTAACGGATTCGTATTTCCCCAAAGCAAAACGCGGCTATGAGATGATGAAGAAGCCACCATTCTTCAACTTTAAGGGTATGGTGGAACTGAAAGACAAGGCGCTGGTACTGGGAGCAGCTGGCCTGTCAAAGGGCTTTGCAAGCAGAGGTAACAACAGGCCGGAGGACTTCCTGGAACTGGAAGTAAAGGTGGGGTCTGCAGAAGAGTTCCTGAAAGGTATCGTGGATGAGCTTGATTACACATCTGCAGCCAATGTCAACATGGATCACAACTTCAAGAGTGATCTGCTGATGGTCATGTCAAGGCAGACCGATGTAGGCATTGCTGGTTCGTATCCATTGAAGTATTCATTTGATTACAACCAGAAGAAGCTGCTCACAGCATTCGCATTGCTGTGGGGATTCTGTGGCTGTCCTACATGGGATGAGGTAGGTGTCTATGATGATCTGAATAATCACATGGAGAGTGCCATCATGAATAGGCTGGAAGAGGAACGCAATGGAGATGATGAGTTCCAGGAGGAGGAGAAAGGCAAGAAGCGTAAGAAGGTCAAGCCGATCATAAACGATACCGATGAGTGGCGCAATAGTACCGGTGACATCTACCTGTATGCTATGCAGGAGGAGCTCAGTATTCAGGGATTAGTCAAAGCTGAGAAGCGTTGGCGCAAGGCAGAGAAGACCGTAAAGAGCCGGTTTGAGAAGATCATCAAAGAACTGGACTATGATGCCATCGAGACCATCCTTGCACAGAAGGATGATATGGCGCTGATGTTCCGCGGTGTGCTGTACCTGGTCATTAACAAGTTCTATCTATGGAACTATAGAAGCAACAATGATGAGCTGCTGCCGGTGGAGCATGGCTATGGATTTGTCTGGGCCCTAGATGAGATGTTAGCGGTGGAAGATGAGTGCCTGAACTTCCGTACCGAGATGGGGTTGACTCCCCTGACCTGGTGCACATTCTATTCAGCTGATGGTGTCATCAAGCTACCCAACAAGGACCACAAGCTAATGATGGATGTCTGTGGTTACCTGTTTCATTTTAGTCAAAAGAAAAACATATTTGAGTATGAGAAGATCGCAGATCTACAAGCCTGTCTCTCTTCTTTGTGTATACGTGGCTGGCAACGATTACTACGTCGAGCAGTCACCGATCGTAGAAGAAGGCGGTTTCTACACGGGGTGGAAGCCCCTTGATGAGGACTTTGTAAAGCACATATTCCAACACTTCAAGAGCAATGAGAACAAGATCACATTCGGTGGCTATATACCAACCAATGTGCTGGGGTACGCTGATAAGCTAACCTTCAGCCTGATGATGTGGAGAACAGAAAGGCAGAAGGTTGAGATGTTCTTCGATAAGAAGCTGAAAGTCGCAGATGGTAAATATCATGTTCCTGGGCTGGTGTGGATATATGGTAGTTCTTTGGAGCTGTACGCTTATAAGGAGTGGGATGGCGAAAAGACTGAGCTCTATTATGCACCATTTCATAATATCACAAAAGGCAGCGTATGTCTGGGAACAGCAAGAGACTACATTGACAAGGATAAGAATGATTACACCTTCAAGGATATCATGAAGAAGGTGGAAGCTGCTTTCTTCAGAAGCCGGTTCACCCACAGTAATGATAACTCACAGATCAATGGATCGTATGCCGGCATGTATGAGAAGAGTGCGAAGGCATTCCCTGAAGAGGTTCTGGTACCCGCTAAGATTAACATTAAAACCCTGGCAAATGAAGTCTTTAATTCCTGATTATATCAAGCACCCACTACTGCCGCTGACCATCACAGTCATTGGCGCCGGTGGCACTGGTAGTATGTTCCTGCAGCATCTTGCCCGTATCGTGTATTCGTATCAATCGCTATTCGCCAGACGCATCGTAGTGGTGGTAGTGGATGGTGATACCGTGACTGCAGGCAATGTAGGCAGGCAATGCTATGGAGAGAATGAAGTGTTTCATAATAAGGCGCAGTTGATCGTAGGCCGTATCAATAGGTTTTATGGATTTGAATGGCTGGCGAAGCCGAAGCACTTCGAGCTCCCTGCAGAGAAGGCTGACCACATGATGCTGAGAGAAGAGGTATGCTCCAACATTATGGTGACCTGTGTGGATAACTTGCAGGCAAGACGTGACGTATATGAGTTCATTAAGGATGCCCGCAAAGGATTCAAGCATGAATACTATCCTTACTTTTGGATCGATATCGGCAATACCAAGACAACAGGTAATGTAGTAGTGGAATCAGCGAACATGGAATGGCCGAGTGCACTGGACGTATATGCTGATAACTATGTGGATCATGGGGATGATGAGCCAAGCTGCAGTCTTGCAATGGCACTGAACAAACAGGATCTCTTTATCAATAGTCAGTGTGCCCTGGTTGCTGCCAAGTGGTTATGGGAATGTCTGAGCAATAGCAACATTGAGCCGCATATGGATTGGAGAGGCGCCTTTATCAATCTCGAAACATTCAACATCAAAAAGCTTAAAGTCTATGCTACTGAGAAAGGAGATAACAATGAACAACAGGTCGTCAAACCTCGAAGACAACGTAACCGAACTAAGGTACGCGCTGATGCAGCTCAAAAAGGGAAAGATAACAATCGTCCTGCAGGTAGAAGAAGACAGCGTAACCCGGGCTAAGAAGCGATACTTTGCAATGATCCGTGACCTTGCTATCCATGCAGGTTACCAATCTAAGGAGGATATTGATACCTTCAAGGAGCAGATCAAAGCGCAGTTAGGTAACGAATCGATCCGTGAGATGACCGATTATGAGCAGATCCGAATCAAGATTGAAGAACTACATAAACTAGCATCAGATCACTATGACTACAGATTCAAAGTATATGACACAACCGACATCAACTTTAATCCTCAACCGAATCAAGGCGCATGACTACATGATCGAGCGTTGGGCAGGCTTAGTTGAAGAGGGTCTGTTCAAGGAGCATGAGAAGTCCGAGTATGTGATGTCTGCCTTCCATGTGCTGGTAGCAAATGAAAGGATTGGTGATTACTATACCAATGTGACCAAAGGATTCTTCATAGATGATAACGGCCTGCATATGTTACAGCAGGAGAACTTCAGATATGCATATCCTCTGTGTGCCAGCATCTGTACATTTATGATCACGGCAAAGGATGAGGCGGGTGCAGATCAGAATGCACTTATGTGTATCCTGGAGACACCACTGCATACCTACCTGAAGGTCTTCAAGGAGCATATTGTTGAGGGTAAGAAGAAGCTCATCTATGATGGCTTCATGAGCACGTTCACCAAGTACTCCAAAGAGATCGCTCAGTTTGGTGCTATCAATTGCCAGAAGGCTATTCTAACGTTAAATTAATAACATGAGAACGGTAGACAGAGATTCAGCAGCGCAAGCTGTAGTGGATATGTATATCAAGCATCGGGCTCTTGTTGTGCATTATGCTACCGGGTTCGGAAAGACCAAAGCAGCTCTCAATGCTGTGGATACGGATGGTCCGTTCAATCCGGTCAAGTA
>Ga0157289_10000123_pt1 | contig 8663 bp, 9 predicted proteins | sample NitcycUS134311R1_FD_108395 | JGI IMG/M metagenome (GOLD analysis project Ga0157289, IMG submission 108395) | Soil microbial communities from Arlington Agricultural Research Station in Wisconsin, USA - Nitrogen cycling UWRJ-S134-311R-1 | ecosystem: Environmental > Terrestrial > Soil > Agricultural... | reverse complement strand
GTCGTTACTTTATCATGAAAGTTCCTTATAACCCCTCTCAGCATTTTGACTGTCATAAGCAAACCCCCTTTTTAACTATCCTGTCAACTATCGATCGGATGATGACCAGGGATTCCATACCGGTACAATCGTTCGGATTCCCTATCTTCTGTCCGATCATGATATCAAGCAGTGAGGATATGTTCTGTAGCTCACCTTCCGAACTTCCCACATTTCCCCACAATTTGAAATTCAGGTAGCAATCAACCGGTTTCTTATACACCTTCAGGAGATCTACAGTAATTGCAGAACAGGGAGTTCCTGTTACTACACCGTATATCTCATCATCGGTCATCTGTGGTTGTATGCCATCACAATTACACATATCAGCATCCGACGCAAGTAGAGTTAAAAAGCCTGTCATACTCCTTCATTGCTTGTTTATAGATCTTATCAGCCTCTGTTGTATTACTGCTATCAATAGCTATTCCCTGCAAGCCCATCAACAACATCCAGATGTGCAGCAAGGTATTCTGTTGTTTGCCCAGCTCTATATTCCCACAATCATCCATCGAGTTACAATACTCTGCATCCAGTACAGCCATCTTGCTCAGTACGCTATTCATCAGTACCGCCACCCGGTAATGCCCATAATCAACAAACACCTTATCATTCGGAGAAACGGAATAATGGATCTGGTAGAATCCATCAGGCAAATCATCGAGTCCTTTACTGAGTTGCATGTTCCTGGAAGTAAGAGCGAGAGATTGATTCTGTGGGAAGTTTACGATCACATACTTATCCATGTAAGGCGGCAGCACCTGAAAGCGCCTGTACTTGATCTCCAGCATCTCATCCCACTCTGACAGGTCTTCAACATAAATGTATTTGTTGTTCACAACACTGTCTTTGACGGAGATAAGGAGTTTGTGGGCCATTACTAATGCTTATATGTAAATATAATAAAGTTCATTACGGTAAGGTAGTAAATGTAACACTTGCCCAGCTTGATATGTTCAAACCAGATATTACAGCAGCTACATAAAACTTGTGTACTGTATTAGGAACAAGGTCAGTCATAGCCAGAACTGAAGGCACTACCCTTTGAGACTTTATCCAAATACCATTACCTGTCAGCACTACATCATAGCCAATTGGTGCAGGCGTATAATCAGCCCAGTCAACAGTAGCACTCACATTAGTAACAAGTGATGCTGCCAATCCTGTAGGCGCTGGATTGATATTACCACCACCCATGATATAACCGATCTGCTTGGCAATGGATAACCACTCTGCAGCAAAGCCGGGAGTATAGTTCGTTCTCCTTCTCATATCTGCCATCTGCTGGAGCCTTGCAGCAAGTGCATCGGCGTTAAAGAAGATACCATAAGTTTGGGGTACATACGCTATTGGCGTAAGACCAAACAAAGCAGAGGATCTTTCAATGATGCTTTTAGCTCTGCGGATACCGTTCCAGGAGATAGTTCTCCCAATGGGGTTATTAACTGAGTTAGCGTATGGATACATAGTAGTTCAATTTAAAAAGGCCTACCAGCAGTGTTAGCTGCAGGCAGGCCCATGAAAGAATACAATTCAATTATGCATTTATGATATCTGGAGCTGTACCCTTACCAGCAGCTGCAGCGATCGTAACCGCGGCAAAGCCAAGAGGAGCCAGATAACCATTTATTGCTGTTTCTAATGCACCACCGGTACCTGCAGGACAAACAAAGATTACGATATACGGATCGTTGGTCTCATTGTCAATGCGAGTACTGCGATGATGTCTCTCATACTCCAGGTAATAGAAATCATACTTAGTTCCATTGACAGCCCTGATGATATAGTTCTTCACCATGTACTTCGCATACTCGAATGCATCACGTACCCGATCGTATCCCTGAGATTCCTTCTCAAGGTCAGTGACCTCAAGAGGATAACCGTTACCCTGCTTCGCTTTCTGCGTAGTGGTAACAGGGAACGGAGGACAGTTAGCCGGCGTACCCACAGAGAAGGTTGTCAAATTCGATTTGTAGAACTGCTGAGGATCTCCAAGGTTGATCAACTCTGGAGTGTAGGTGACAGCAGTAATCTTCACACCTACCCTGCGGTCAGCATTACCGATAGTACCGGTGAACACTTTAACTGCAGTAAGATAATTCTTGAGTTCAAGCTGTGTTGGGAATCCACCAACAGGCTGGTTAGTGCCATTGATGTAAGCCACGATCCAGTCAGCCAACGCATCAGGATCCATCAAAGTGCAATCAGCCTGGCAAGGAATGCACAATGTTGGCTCAGGAACGATACGAGTGGTATAACCGTTAGGTCCGTACCAGCGCATCAGATCATTGTTCCATATATTAATTGTTATTACGATCGGTTGGTTTACATACGCTGTGAGGGTTTTAGTACCTACCACCTCATCATATCCAAGATATGTTATCTGAGGAACTGCGGCTGTATCAGCCATCGCATGCCAGCCGCGTATCAACTGCGCATGAATGTTCGGCGTCCGAATAGTACCGAATCTTGTGTCACCGAGATCCTGGTGGATAACGATAACAGGGGTAGTCGAAGGAACTGCAGCTGCAGCTATACCCGCTAATGTATCTGCTCTGTGAATACCAACTTGCCCGAATGTCAAGGCATCTGGTTTAGTACCTGCCGCTACGATCAACTCCGTTGAAGGGTTGAAGACGAACACGGTCGGTTTACGAAGGTTAGAGATCTGTCCCATGAGATTAAAGATTATTTATGATGAACAATTGATTACTCCTCCATTTGCTTCATAGCAGCTGTTGATTCAACACCTGGTTGTTTGAAACTCAATTCGAATAACACTACAGCCTCTGTTACAATATCCCGATGCAGGAACACTGGAAGTTCACAATCAGAATCAACACTGGGCGTATTATCGAAGTGAGTATACCCGGCAATGTCAAGAGCTTTGGGGTATCTGAGGTAGTCTATGTCGGCTTTATCTAAGGAGAAAGTACCATCCGTGTAGGCTATTATCTTGTCTTGAGCGATTCTATGTAAAGTCTCTCTCCATTCAAAATTAGGATTAGAGTTTGGATTATCCAAATTGATATCCAGATCATCAGACTGTGAATAGTGCGATATGAACTTCTGGTTGCCACACTTTCCATTAGATCCAAGGAATGAGCATCTCAGCAGGAAGAGGTATTTCTGAGCCGTAGCCGTCAGGTCAAACAGATATCTCTCCGGTCCGTCAGCTGTGCTATTGATCAACTCATGTGGTATAACTAATCGCTGCCACTCATCTATACGTTTCTGGATACTCTCCAGTGTAGCCCGATACGCATTGTTCGGCCCGTATCGCTGCAGGAGCAGTGACATCATACCATCATTGAGATAGATGATTATCTGTGGTAAAGGAATACCCGTTGTGGATTTCGTATCAACCCTCTGAGCTTGCAGCCGGAACTGATACACCATTGCTCTGATGTCCATTATTCTGTCTGTTTTTGATCTTATTAAAGTTACGGCTACTCATGCTCTCGTAAGCTCTTTTTAGGAATAGTAAGGTCTGTATGTTTTCTGTTGATGAATCTTTCTGTACTAAAAACTGATATCGGTTGATCATCATCTTCATCACTTCCTCACTCGTATTCCCATTAACGAACTTGCCTTCCCCATTCTTGTGACAGAATGTAAAATGGAAGTTCTTAGGATCTGGTTTGTCAGACGTATCCAGCAAGTATTCAACACCTGGTACAAGTACCTGCATTATTTACTAATGGTTTTTAATCTTGATTTGATTGGTAATAGCCTGTCTGATGTTAGAGTATTGTGGCAAGATGATCTTAGCAACGATATGGTCTTTGCTTGGTCCGAAGGTTACATCTGCATAGAAGTACTCCTGTGCTTTATTCTTACGAACAACATTCAGTTTGATGGCATCTTCAGCGATCACCCGTACTTCAAGTTCGATATCGTTCTTCCTTGCAATATCCAGGAACGCTTTTGCACTGGCTGGAGTCTTCTTAATGTAATCCCACAGATCCGTAGACACCACCTTATCCGATCCACCCCATGCAGAAAGTCCTGCATCTGGCCCGATCAGCTTGGCAACTGTCCTGCGCTTAGCAAATGACAGATTAGAGAACAAGGTCATTGCCTCGATATCATGGGTCATGTCAGCTTGCTTAGCTTCTGCCTCTGCTTCTTTATCTTCAATGTACCACTCAGCTGCTGGCTTCGTACCATTCTTGTATTCCTGGTAGCCATTAGCAATCAAGCTGCTACCAAGCATTCCGAAGTAGGCAGTCTCGTAGTAGGGCCCAAGAGTAGGATCATCAAAGTTGAGGATCATACCATGCTCTTTATCTTCCAGACGGAATACTAAAGTGCTCCAATAAGCAGACTGTGGGCCAAGGTCTACTCTCATTAATCTCTCAAGACGCTTACGGTCTTCAGGATGTGAATCAAAACCGGTGATGAAATCAGTACCCTTCTTATCACACTGCCATGTATGGCTGGTACCCGGAATGAGATTCAGCTTCTCTTTAGTGAGTCGCTCCATTCCCAACTTGAAATTGAAACGTGCTATCTTCTTGATAGCCACTTTGCGGATATGAGGTACTGCCTTTGCAGCGATCTCATTCAATTCTTCGATGCCTGATACACCAGGTTTATTCAGCTTCATCTTGAACGCTGTACCTGTTACTCCCGGCATGAGGTCTTCGTCTGTACGAATGATGCTGGACTTCTCAATAACTCCCGGATCTTTCTCGATAGGATTGTATATCCTGTCCTGCTCTTCATCGGATATATCTGCAGGAAGAGCTGCTTTCGAAATGATTGATAAAGGATCTACGATCTGGTCAGCACCTGCATCGCCTCCAAGTATCTTTTGTTCAGCTGTAGCGCCACGGCTAACAGGTTTACGTTGTGGTCGCTTCTTTGGTTGTGTTGTTGCTGTGTCTGTCATAATTCTGATTTTGTGCTTTATAGAAGAAAGGCCGGTGTGACCCGGCCTTTTAATAACCTTACTTTTTAGAACTCGAATGTCGGCTTCAATATGAAGGTCTTGGTGATGTCCTCGATATGAAGACCCAATCTTGACTGAATCCACATTTCGTACCCTGCACGTTTGTGTGAAGTCAATCCACCTTTTACCGGACCGTAAGGACCAGCTGTACCCTGTACATATCCCCAGTAGTCATCAGCCCTGGTTGAACGCTTAACGATCTTAACGTTTTCGGTTGAGTCTTTACTCATATCCAATCCGATGAACGTTGCTGACATCTTCGAGAACCGGCCTGCACCTCTTTCATGCTTGGTAGTATAGCTGTCCAGCAGTTTCATGTGCTTCAGCGTGATAGTACCACCATTTGGCATGATGTAGCTTTGGAACTGATATCCAAAGCCCATATTCATTCCAGATCCTGTGATGAACTTGTCCAGCGGGATCAAGCCACCCAGTCCATTCAATTTCAATTCTACAGCCCTTGAGAACAGGATGAATCCTGCTTCCCCTGTGTACAGAACCACATTACGCTGATTCATCGGTACACGGCCATAATACATTTCACCGATAGCTTCTTCCAAACGTGACATGGTAAGTGCATTGTAATACTGCACGTTTCCAAGATGCAGCATGTGCCAAAGACCCATGTGCGACTTCACATCATAACCGGAAGTACCAAGCAGGTTGCTACCAGGAGCTCCCCATACCAGATAGTTCTCTTTCTGGCGACGGTGCTTAGCCCAAGCAGCCATCTCTGCACGTTTGAACCAACGTACATCTTTTACTTCCACTGGTTTGCCGCGATCGTCGATGATAACAGAACTAACTGTCATTGTCAACGCATCAGCCCAATCAGTGATAGCAAGCTCTGTACGAAGCTCACCGGCAAGTGAATTCATCAATTCCAATTCTCCACCATGAACAACCTTTGTACCCTGGTCGTTCAACTCCCCGTAGATAGAGTATACATACTCATACTGTGTGCCTTCATCGAGATAGGCAGCAGGGAAGTAATCCAATTCATTATCCGTTACCAACTGTACCAGATACACATAGCCACCACTTTCAGGGTAGATACCGTCAGGGATAACCCGAACCATCTTACCGCTGAAACGATCAGGAGAGATCACATCTCCATACGTGTACCAGTCACGATCCAATTTCAATTTGAAAACCTGCTTATTGATGCCCGGAGTAGCGTTACCTACTTCCAGATTCTCGGATACCTGTGCAGGCACGAGTGGCTTCTTGAACTTCCACGTCCATGCATCCGATGGCCCCGTCAACAACATAGTTGTTTTGGGTTTTGCTTCCAGGTCAGATAAGAAAGGTGTAGTCATATCTGAGCGATGGGTGAACAACATATTAATAAGGTTGTCCATCTTCTGAGGCTCTACATTAGCCAGGAACTGACGAAGGTGATTCGTGTCGTCCATCCAATTGGACATGTAGGGACGCTCTTTGACTACTAAACCAGAGTAATGGTTTGAGGTTGCCATGATTTAAATGAGTTTAATTGTTGATTACAACTGCTTCGTCTAAGTTGAACTCTAGTTTAGATTCACCACCTCTGGCACCGGTACGTCCAGTGAAGTTGGTGTCGGCTGTTTTATCACTCAGTTTCTTATTTAGCAGAGACTTGGATAACCTTTCCTCTAAGGCATCCGTTGCATCACCCTCCGCATCTTTCTTCTTGAGGGTTTTGGGATCTGCTAAATGTAATTTGTTCTTGAGTACGTTGGCTGTGAAGAGAAGGAAGTTCGGATCGCGGAGAGCTGCATTCAAATCCTGCGAGAAGGAGGACCCCTGGCCCTGCTCACTCTCAACAAACATGTAGGATTTGATTTCATCTTTCTCTTTCTTGGTCTTACCGATCTGGAATAATCCGAAGTCTTGTGATTTCTCTATGCCCTGCACCAGGGATGCGTTAATGGTATTTCTCGAATGTGTCTCTGCCTGTTTCTGCTTTTGCAAGGTTGCTGATGCCGCCTGCTCACGGGCTTTGATCTGAGCTTTGAAAGGATCTGATATCAGCTTGGCTTCGTCAATCTCTCCCCCGGTCTTTTCAAGTAATGCCAGCTTCTTATCAATATCCTTCTTACTCCATCCGATAGATTGGTAATATCGTGGTAGGATATCAAGGGCTGCAGCTGCAGCTACCTTCTCATCCTTATCATCGAGAGCCTCAAAGTCTATTTCCTGTGGAGCTTGCAACATGATGAAGTCACTCACTTTGCCGCCATGGGCAAGATGGTTGAGCAGCTTCCTACCTGCAATGGCTCCTTCAGGATTGTTCTTGAAAGCATCTTCTATAAACGCATTAATACCCTCATCAATATCGCGGTTGTTATTGAACTCTTTTGCTTTGAGATACGAGGCTTTAGTGCCATCGAATCCTTCAATAGGATCCCACTCACCAGCTTCCACCATCATATCATAATGAATACTGAATGGAGAATCCGGATTGGGATTATCTACTTCCTCGGCATCGTCTTTCTTATCGTCTGCTTTTGCACCTGCAGGTTTTGCTTTGCCGTTGGTAGGAGGATCTTTCTTAGTGACCTCTTTTCCTGAAGCCTTTTGGAGTCCTTCGATAAGTTGTTCATCAGAGATTTCTATTTCAGTAGGTTTGTCAGTGGCAACGGCCTTGCGCTGAGCAGCGCCTGCTTTCTGTTGACCACCTTTGCCAGCACCGGCACCTTCTGCACCATCATCCAGATCATCATCGTCATCATCTTCATTACCCTTTTCTACTTCTACTTTACCACCATTTTTGAATGTTGCAATCTCATCGAAATTGGTGAGATCTATATTATCCAGGATATCAAAGGTGGGCTCTTTCTGATCTGTAGCTGCTGCTTTTGCCATAAGTGCTGATTGTTATCTTCTTGTAAATGTATAACTAACAGCATTATGTAAATTACCTGCAGTAAGGATAGTCGGACATATAAGGCTTAAGTAGATGTTTTACTTTTAGCCCTCGCCCTTACCTTCTCGATTTCAAGGTCGTTCTTCTGGTTCTTAAGGTCGATTTGATTCTTCTCCTTTTTGACTTTCAGATCCTTTTCCTTGATATCCAGCTCCCGGCTCTTGACAGTATGATCCAAGTCCTGCTTGCGGCGCTCCCGCTGGTCCTTCCGGAGATTCTCATACTGCTGTTCGAACATCTCGCTGTACTGCAAAGCATCGGGTATCTTGTCGGAGTTAAGGTCAGCCTGGTTGTTCTTCTGATTGATGAAGGAACGTATCCACTCCTGACGCTCTTCGGATTCAAGCTGTGTGAAGTGCTTTTCCTTTTCCCAATCCCTGTCAAGTTGTTTCTCCTGTTGCTCCATTTGTGCGATCTCCTGCTCATGTTGCTGTTGCTGTTGGGCAGCTTCAGACTGCTTGCGGGTAATGGTACGAAGCATCTGCTTGATCTCATTCTCGGTGGTAGCCAGCATGATCTCAGCCATGTCCACAGGATTACCATTCTTACCGGCTGCACTCATAGCCATTTGCCTGGTTGCTTCGGTTCGTGCAACGGTAGCCGATCCGTGAACTACGTATAGACCAACCGATGCATTACGCATACGCTTGGCATCTACCTCGAGATACTTTATCTCCATATCATCATAGAGATTGCGCATGTAGACCGGATTGTTAGGAAGGATCTTCTTACTTATGTTCAGCGCATTGGTCAGTGTACGTT
>Ga0157289_10000103_pt1 | contig 9373 bp, 11 predicted proteins | sample NitcycUS134311R1_FD_108395 | JGI IMG/M metagenome (GOLD analysis project Ga0157289, IMG submission 108395) | Soil microbial communities from Arlington Agricultural Research Station in Wisconsin, USA - Nitrogen cycling UWRJ-S134-311R-1 | ecosystem: Environmental > Terrestrial > Soil >... | reverse complement strand
CACCGGTAACAACGTATCTGGATGCACGATACGCCCCCATGTACCGATGCCACACTCTGATTAACCGACGGGAGCGTACTTCTGAGCCGTGGTGTTCCACACCAACAGCATCACCTGTCCAGCGATTGATGCAGTAGCCACAGCCACATTACCAGTCGCCAATACACCCGCAGTTCCAGCGAACTGAAGTGCGAGCATGTGTGGACCCGGAACAGGCGGCGTGATGGTAGCAATCGCCACGTTACCTGTCAGGATGTTGAGGCCAGGACCCGGCACAATCGTCGCTGCTGAAGCGATAGTTGTTGCTGGGGCACCCCACGGCATATACCGTTGCCAATCAGACTCTGCTGCCATGATCTATCTCCTTCGTAGACTGACTGGAACTAGTAGCCGACCGGAACTGCGAGCTGATCGATGTAGGAACACGCCGCGGGATTGTTCACGAAAGTCTGCATCCCGACGACCATGTAGAAGATCTCCGCCGCAGCGACTCCACCTGACGCGCCACGGATCTCGAAGATCTTCCGTCCGTCAGTCGTATAGAAGCCGATCGGGAGGATTTCTCCACGACCCCACACCTCATCGACAATGAAGTCGATGCGAGTCTTGTCCCAGCTGTATGATGCTTTGAGCGAAGCACCAGCCAACTGCATGTTATTTCCAAAATACATATTCAGCCCTTCTTCCTTGGCTGTTTTCTGAATGATGGAAACCAACTGACCGATCTCCTCATACGCCTGCATCTGACAAGGATGCAACCACGCTGTAGGATTGAAGCCATTCTCCATTCCTACGCGATTGCCGATCTTGTTGATTGCGAGCCGAGGAAGTGGCAGCGTGAGTGCTGCGCCACCACCATTCACGCGATTCGCACGAATCTCGGGAGTCGTGCTACGCGAGAATCCAAGCCACGTTCCAGCAGAGGCATTGGAATGATGATACGGCACACCGAACAGAGCAGGGAGTGACGCGGGTGATGCCAATCCTGCTGTGACGATCTTGTCAGTCGGAGCCACCGCAGCGATCTGTGGAGTGATGGAAATGACTTTCCCCTCCACATCCCATTGAGTGATGGTTCCTTCGCCACGCTTTACTGCAAGAGCAGCATCCCACACCTGAACAGTCTGACCGAAACGCATCAGACGCGCTCCGAAACCGTCAGTTGTGAGACTGATGACGTTTGACCCACCAGCAGGAGTATCAGTCGTCACCACACCGATGACGCCATCACCAACCTGCATCATCTGACTGTCCAACTGACGCCGCATTTCATCGAGTGCGGTTGCAGTCAAACGACGGACAGAGTTGATGACAGCCTTACGCGCATCATCAGTCGCCCACTGTGTCAGCTTCGTGTATTCAATGTTCTCACTCAAGAACACTGAATTGAGCACAGCCTTGTCGAATGTCGGCCCACCACCTCGACCCAGATCACCACCATCTGGATTGAAGTACTGAAACGAACCTCCGGGACGAAGCTCCAGCGGAACTCTCATCTGCCGATGTGAGATCTTCTCCACATCACGCTTCTTGATGTTCGCGTAGAACTTGTCATCACGCTCGAACAGCACGCGAACTTTCGGAACAACATGCTCCAGTTCGGTTGCTGCTACCTGGGACTCTGTTACAGCCATCTCTTTACCCTCAATCTTTCATTAGCACATCAAGAGTTGACATGCCGCGTGGAATGTCCTTCGCTGACTTGATCTTTCCACTTGAGGGGGCTGTGGATCGCCCTGATGTAACTGGTCCCCGCTTGAGGACAATACTTTCATCATTTCCCTGTCTGCCAAGCCCTTTTAGGGCATCTGTTCTGGCCTTTTTAATCACTGTAGGCAACAGTGTCTTCGCTTTACTCAAGTAGGCAGACTTGATTCGATCCGTACTCTGCTTGTCGAAGTTCGTTTCATACGCCTTTTCCCACAACTTGTCAAGAAGTGATCGAAATCGAGTGTCCTGACCAATCAGAGACTCAAGATTGTTGAATGCTTCCTGACGCGCATGAGATTTGACGTAATCTGTCATCGTACCATTCGGGTCCAAATGACCATCAATGGTCGATTTTAGCACATTGTCAGCTTTGGTCTGAAGATCAGTCTTCACTGACTCAAATGTGCTGTAGAACCTCTCTTGTTCACGCTGCTGATACTGTTGTTCACGACTCTGTTCACGGGGATCAGCCTGACGCGATAGATTCTGGGGTGGGGTGAAATTCTGCGAACCAAAAATGAACTGATTCAGCACATTCGCCGCAGCCTGAAGTGGCGCACCCTGATCACCTAACGCGCGACCCTCCCGAACCATCGTAATGATGGTATCCTTGATCACGTTACCCAAAACGTGATAATACGCCTGCTGATCTACTGCCCGAAGTGCCGGCAGATAGTTATCAGCGATTCGATTGAATGTCTCCTGACCATCAGCCTTAGCCGCGGCGAGGATTGGACCGATATCACCTGATTGAATCTGACGTTCAGCGTTATCGAGAATCGACGCCTTCTCTACAGCGACACGCGCATCATTTACCGTGGGAAGGATCTCAGTGAACTGTTGTTCACGATAATACGCCTTCTCAAGATATGGAAAATCCTTGAATAGTTTCGGGTATTTGGCGAGAATTTCCTTACGACGAACAGGAGTAGTCAGTTCGAGTAGATCTTCCTCAGCGGGAGGTTTCAACTCATCTTCTAGTTCTTTTAGTTCATCTACTTCTTCGTCTTTATCCTCATCATCGTCGGATTCCTTCTTCTCATCGTCCAGATCGAGAATCTCCTCCTTAGGTTCTTCAGCATTCAGAAGCTCAAGAGTATCGTCCGAAGGATCGGAAGTTCCGATTCCCGGCACGTCATCTGGTGAAAAGAATTTACTGAACTGTAGGTTCATACTGACCTTCCTGTAGTGGTTGCCCAGTGCTCTGGGGATTACCTTGGGGTCCCTGTGGAGGGATTCCGGCTTGGGCTTGCGCCATCATCTGTTTTTGAGCATCTTGCATCTGCTTTTGCAAATCCATATCCTTGTGCATTTTCATGTGCAGTAGGACATTCTCGTATCCTGGGGGATTCTCCAGTTTACATAGTCTACCCGCATCCGATACGAGCCAGCGCCGGCAAATATCACCTTCCAGAGCATGATCGTCTACATCGATATCCGCTTCAATCGATGGTAATCGCTGGGGCGGTGGGGGTGGCATTCCACTCATCATCGCCTGCTGCATCATCATCGGATCGGGCGGAATCTCAATCGGTTCACTATTCACCAATAGTTGAATTTCTTCGTATTGTTTCTGGCGATCATCCTCACCCGGAATGATGTAGTCTGTAAGACCCACAGCACGCTTCAGGAAAGGAAGATTGTCAGGAGTCGTGAGCGCGGCTAAGACAGTATCATTGTTCAGCTTGAACAGTTCCATGATAGTATCTTTCTGCTGGTTCCATGTGATGGGCAGATTCTCGTTCGCCTCGATCTCCACGTCACCGATCTTACCTTGTAATTCCGACATGCGAATGAACACATTGACGAAATTACCAAATTCATCCTTCTTTACTTGTTTCTCGTCATCCTTCATTTCCTTTATGTACATCGGTATGACTTTACCGAAGACATTTTTCCACCAGAGTAGGAGCATTTTCCAGGTGCTCTGCAAACGCTGTAATGCCTGAGCACGCGACATCGAATATTCTGATGCCGTCCTACTACCGGACATCTGACCACCGAATAGTGACGGTAATGCACCTGATACCATTTGCCCCATTTCTTGCACCTTCTGGGCGAATGGTAGGACTTCTTGCGATAGTGTCGCAGTCTTGACTTCGTAAAAGCCTTCCGATAGAGGTTTCCCACTCTTTGGAGTAGCTGGGTAGATTCCACCGGGGATTACCTCGGAGTTTCGATAGGCATTGAAGTTGAGGACTTTTGGATCTGCGAAAGTTTGAGGTATTCCGTGTTCCACAGTTTGTAGAACAAGAGAAATGAGGTCGTTGGTGATATCCTGAACCGAAGTGAGTAGTAGACCAACTGGATCGAAATGAATATAGTCAGAAAGAGGGTTATAAGTGAGAGTCCAACAATCATCCATGCCTTCATTACACGCATGAGCAACTTGATCATCGACAATCACCACTTTCACGCCGTCGGGGAATTGCTTCTTCAGTTCTTCCATCTCCTCTTTAGTTAGAATATTGAATGCACTAGGACGTAACCAGCAGTTCCGTATAGTAACATTATTAACAGGATGCTCACCACGGTATTGGGGCGAGGTCCGTCCCCACTGTTCGTAGAGGTCATACATTGCACCGCCTTTGCTCAAGATACCGTGCAGATCTGGGTATGCTTCGAGAGCATTAGCGTAGTGAGTTTCATACGAGTAAATCAGGTATGAACACTCTGATTGATTACGCGCCCACACGGGAACTTTAACGAATAGTCCCCCATAAACTTCCATGCAAATCCGAGCTTTCGGATGCTTAGTGACTCCCACCATCTTAGTGACGGTGACTGTCTTATTAATCTTGTCTGGAATCATCGACTGAGCACAGTTAGGGCACATTTCAACCCCTTCGTCTATTGCGTGGTCTATACCAACGTCAGACGAATCGGGTTGGAATTTATCCTCCTGTAGATTGGTTACAGTCTCATCAGTCAGTTCATGCTGACAGAACGGACACACCGTCATTTCATGGTGTTCAGGTTCTTCTTCGTACTTCTTCTCATCGTATGTGCCGTATGCTTCGTCCGCTTTCGGATATGAGTAACACGCGGTCATTCCCTCAGTGACGAACACGAACAGAGCATGAATCCAGAACAGTGGAGCATCATTGTGACGAAAAACTAATTCAGCAATCTTATTCCCTGCTTTTGCAGTAGTGACATCAAGTGGATTATCAGCATCGTCGGGATAACACGTAACAGGAGGCACAGTGACGCTGAGTGCAGCGATGATCGATTCAAGATAGGCTCGGTATACGTTGACTGGTTTGTCGTAGTATGCCTGATCATCCGCACCCGCCGTTCGATCGACCTCCGGCACGCGCCAATCGTGTGCTACTTCACTGTAATACGTGTGCTGAATGTTCTCCCACAATAGTTTCAATCGACGCCACTGACGAATCTGACGATCGCGCACACCACGATCCTCATCATCGAAATGATCGACGATTTGTTTCAGTAATTTCTTAGTATCGTCGTCGAGTTTATGATCTTGCATCATGCCCCTGCATACTGAGGACGGCGACGACCATATAGATTACCGCGATCTACATCTGAATAGATTCGTGGCATCCGACTCAGTACGGGAGCCTTTGGATTCGGCTCCTCATCAGTCACATCAGGGGTCTTACCGAGGATATCGTATCCCTTGCGGAACTGCTGATTCTTTACAGCCATTCCACGACCCGCTTGAATTGAATTCTGTAAATTGGGTCGATTAGAGTCGTAGGTGAATCCCGGTGCATTGCCCGCCTGACGTGGGACCGCACTTGGACCCAAACCACTTGTATCTTCAGGATTTCTATTCTTCATAGCAGCAATCGTCCCAATCGCACCAGCCGCGGGTGCTGCAATCTTAGCAGCAGTACCGATTTTACTGAGTATTGAACCTGCTTTAGCCGCAGTTCCAACTTTAGCAGCAGTTGAAGCAGCTTTACCAGCAGATCCGAGCATACCAATTGAACCGAGTGCATTAGTTGGAATGACTGACGATGCTAATGAACTGACTGTACCGATTTTACCCAGTACTGAGTCGAATTTCGATGGATCTTTACCCTGAGCGATGGCATTCTTAGCGTCATGTGCTGACCACTTCTGAACTGCCATATTAGCAGGACCCGTCAGAGCTAATGACGCGCCCCCAGTGAATGGTGCCGCGACGTATGGAGCCGCAGTTAGAGCGACTTTACCAATCTTACTGAGGACTGATTTGACACCCATGATTTACCTGACTCTCACATTCGTCAAATAACCCCAAACGCCAAAAATCTGTAGAATCCAAATAACACACACGATGATCACGAAGACATTGATCAGTTTGATGATCTTTGCGTCAGTGACCGGAGCCGCATATGTGTTGATGAGCCACAACAGTACACCGACCACGAGTAGCGTAATGACGACTGTGATGAGTGGCATTATTGTGCTCCTTTGGCGACACCAACACCAAGTTCAGATTCAAGATCAGCGATTTCCTTTGTCCGATCCTTCATAATCTTTGCAGCAGCGCGATCTTCCTGTTCAAGCATCTGCTGGCGAACACGCCACGGCACAAATTGAGGAGTGATAGCCTTGAAATCCTCAGTCTTTTCAGGGAGTGGTTCAGCCTTCGGTTTATCAAGCAGTCTGCTGAGCAGTTCGCTACGATCGCGCTCAACTTTTTCGAGTTGATCTCGCAAGATCTCGCACGACTGACATGACTGAACCGGCAGATTGAACCACTTCCTCAAAAGTTGTGAAATCAATGTCTATATCTCCCTACTGGTTTGACTTGATCATCAGAATCGGACTCTACTTTCGCCATGTTCCGGTAAAAAGCTGTCCAATCTTGATTCGCATTGAGTCTATTAACGAGTTCTTCCTGCGCTTGGATTCGCTTGAACTCATCATTTGCTTCGTCAAAGAATCCCTCAGCCGCATCGACAATATATCGGAGTCCGTCGATCGGATCGTCCCCATCGAATTCTGCGATATCTTCAACCGGCTTGTTTCCTTTGGGCTTATCATATGAACATGCCTTGATTGCTTCCACTAAAACTGGACACGCATCCTTAATTATCTGTAATTTTGGAATATTAGTCTCGGGTTCAATCGGATGAAATGAATTAATGTAGTTTTTGTACTCTTTTAGACCACGATTTCTCATGATCCACATGGCGTATTCCTCGTTGTATACGCCTCTTTCAGCTTCATTGATCAGTTTAGACTGCCAACGAAGATATTCATGAATTAGTAACTTACCTGCGACCCTACTACCGGGCGAGTTATTCGATAACTCAATCGGAGTTTGCAGCTCATCCTCAATTTGCTGCTGAATCGTATGCTCCTGGCCTCTATCTTGACCGGCCGATTTGCAGAAACGAATGAGACGGGGATTCTCCTTGTCAATATATAGTTTAACATAGGGTGCCCAGTCCGCTATCTTCGTCTTAACCCAGTGCTGTTCACGATAAATGTAAACTCGACGACTCGGACTGATCGCAGCGTAACCAATCCATGTCATTGCTCGAAATCCCCAGTCTCCAATGATGATCTTAGGCCACCATTGTGGAATCTCGAACGGTTCAATCACATGGAGAGCGTTCGCCGGCTCATCTTCAAACTTTCTGTCACGAAACTCGTCGAAAACCTGTCCTTGATACGCATCCCAATCGCCGTGTAACTTGGCTTTTCTCTCAGCATCGATCGTAATACCTTGAAGCGACTGCTTATAGGTCGGATCGATGTATTTATTGTCTTCTAGTGTTGAGTGAATGTAGATTCTTTTGTTTCCACCACGTCCAATGATGATTCTTCCACCTTTTGGATATGGTTTAATGAATCGTTTGTAAGTCCATGTATGTCCAATTCCTCCCGGCATTCCCGCAGCGCGGATAATAGAGGGCAGTTCAGGCACGGGAGATCTGACACGTTGGAAGCCAATATAAAGATAGATCCATTCAGTGATCGACGTAAGTTCGTCGGGAGTGAATAGATTGATTTGCATCGTATCGTATTGGTGCACATCATCTTCATTCTCACAATGACCTAAAAAGATCATCGCTCCTTCGTTAGCTTTTCCGGTTCCTCCAAATTGATCAGCACGTGGAAATGTCCAGCACATCTCAGTTTTGTTAAGTGTTGCACCAAACTTGCGATAAAGTTCTCTGGATCGAGGGATGATTTCATTCCTAAGCTCAGGATAGGTTCTTCGCATGAAGACCTGTTTGAATTTCGGATGCTCATGCCACCGATGCACAATTCCATATAGTAAGAGAACGTCGGATTTTCCTGATCCCGCTCCTCCTCCATAGAATGCTTCCTTTACTGATGTAGGGATTGAAAGAAATAGTTCCTGCTTAGGTTCAGGCTTCCATTCATTCGGATTGATTACAGTTCTTTTCGGTGTAATGTCTAGCACAATGATTCACGATTGATCAGAATCGGGGCTTGAGTTTACTCGCCAACTTACCCATGAATGATGGACGCGGTGCGAGTCCACTTATTTTCTGTCCTACTGCACCCAATCCCGGAGGCATCATCTGTAGTGCAGGTTGAGGAGGAGGAGGCATTGCAGGTTGAGCCATCTGATCAGTCATCTGACCCATATCTGTGCCCTGATCTGGCATTGGCATCTGAGGTGGAGGAGCCATCTGATTCATAGGCGGAGGTGGAGCCATTTTAGGTGACGGTCCAATGCCCATTGCAGCACCCGTCGGCTTCATTCCTGGAGGAGCCATCTTACCTACAGCTTTACCAATTCCTTGAATCGGTTTCTTCAGGGCGTTCATGAATCCCATCTTATCGTCTCCATGTACCATTGACGGTGATCGTATTCAGAATGAAATCGTTCGACGTGGCTTCACGGAACAGATTACCATTCACGAGAACTTGAGCAGAGAGAAATGGAAACTGAGTGACTTGACTGAATGAAACTGGAGTCACTTCAAGTGAGAGAAACAAGTTATCTGAAGTTGTCGTAAATGACGTGAAGAATGGTAATGTCGTAGTAGTCTGAACTAATCCATCGCGTTCAGTGGAGTATCGGACTTTCACCGAATTCGCATTCCCTGTTACTCTGAACTGAATTGTCGAAGTGATTACAGCCGGCTTAGTATCCGTAGTCGGCGCCGTTGGACTCGGCACAGTGATGTATGTACGTGAACATGCGATTGTCAGTCCAACTAATGCGATGATTAAGAGTCTCATAAACTCCTTACTTACAAGTGACGATTGTATTCACTCCAGCAGAGCGAATGAACACTCCACCAGACATGTTACCTGAAGTGAATGCAGTCCATGTGGTGCCATCGAGTGATGTCTCACACGCGCTCGAAGTCGTAACGAAACACAACTGAGCCGGGAGTGCATACACAGCATTCTGTGTGAGAGGAGTAGGAGTACCTACCGGAACTAACTGAATGGGCATGATAACTCCTAGATTGCGGTCGAATGCGAAAGAATCTGAGCAGGTGTTAGAGCTAACTGATATATTGCCAAATCAGCTAACTGACCACCCCACGCTTCTGATGGTGCGCCACTATTACTAGCAAGTTGCATGGTACCACTTCCAGCTCCGCCCAATACAGTTAATGCTTGAGGAGCACCGACAGGAGAGCCATTGACATACAATTAAAGTGTGTTGCCACTGAGTACGAGGACTACGTATGTCCACGTATTCAGATTGAAT
>Ga0157289_10000102_pt1 | contig 9392 bp, 8 predicted proteins | sample NitcycUS134311R1_FD_108395 | JGI IMG/M metagenome (GOLD analysis project Ga0157289, IMG submission 108395) | Soil microbial communities from Arlington Agricultural Research Station in Wisconsin, USA - Nitrogen cycling UWRJ-S134-311R-1 | ecosystem: Environmental > Terrestrial > Soil > Agricultural... | reverse complement strand
AGTGGTCCTAATGGTAATCCCGGCTCCCGAGTGACTGATGTAGGCTGTCTAACTGGTGTCTCGAATGATTGAGTGTTTACGTCCTGAATTCTCCTAGCAAGACGTGGATCTACTCCATGAGTAGGAGAATCAGTCCACATCGGATCAAGTGGACCCGGCATGTTCGGATCATCAGCACTAAGCCATCCCCTTTTACCAGTATCATCCCACTCATTCAGATGATTGATTAGTTCCAATCTATCTCCGACTGGTGGAGTTCCTGCCGGACGAGATGGTGCTCTACCTTCAAGTATTGCTCTGAGTTGTTGCCGTTTTAGCGCAATATCAGGAGGATCATTTGAATTAGGTATTGACGGATCTGGTCCTGGAGGGGCATTCTTCCACGGTGAATCATTTTGGGACTGACGGAATCGAGCATCATCAGCCTCCATCGCATTCATGTCGGCTTCAGTTGGTGTTCTTGATCCGGCTCGATCAGATTCAGCATTCTTTCGTATGAATTCAGGCGAATCCTGATACGCCATTACCCAGTCAACTTCATCATTAAGATTCTTGAATGGCCCAACAGGCTTATCCAAGAATGGATGAGTGACCCAAGTTTCATTGCCACGCTGATGTGTCTGGAATCCAGCAAATTGAGGATTATGATTGATAGGAACACCCTTTTCAGGGGGCACTCCGCCCATAGTCACATTATCTCGATTAGCGATATCTTGATATTCGCGTCTAGTAGGATCAAATTGAGCGACTCGACCAGTCTCCTCACCCGGACGTGGCTGGAATTCTAACGCTCTCTGTAGTTCCTCATTAGTAGGTTCACGTCCCAGTAATGTTCGTAATTTGACTGTCATCTCCCTCGGACCTCGGGAGACCGCCATGTTAGATATATCTTCACTAACTTTACCGAACACAACATCAGTCGCAGTTCGCTGAATTACCTCATATCCTTCCTCATTCATTGTCTGGATGAGTTGATCATCTACTTCATGTCGTGGGATAGTTACTTCCTTATCACCTATTCCTACCTCATCAGCCCCGATTGCACCTGGAGCCTCATCTACTTTAGGCAGATGAAATCCGGCTAATGGATCAGTTCCGGGGATCGGTCTAGTTGGTACAATTGGTGATTCAGCACGAGGCGGAGGAATATTAGCCTGAACTGGAGCAGCAGGAGCAGCTTCCCACGGTCGCGGTGGCCTCTCTCCACGCATTTCAAATTCAGTGATGGGATTCAGATCAGGATTGATCATTCCTCCACCGGTTCGATTTAGTGATGGAGGAGGCTCAATCGGAGCATTAGCTACACGCTGTTCACCACGTCCATGAATCGTTCCTAACACACCTCCAGTGACGCCACCAATACCTGCACCAGCACCGACATTAGCAGCATATTCACTGAATGGAGCATCGAAACTACCAGTTTGAGCAGCATGTTGAAATGGAGTAGAAGCAGCACTAATTAGGCCACCCTCAAGAGCACCCATTCCAGCTTGTTTAGCACCGTATTTGATCAGTTCCTTGATTCCCGCTCCAGCGACCTTCGGAGGACCGAAAATCGGAGGAATCATACCAGTTGCGACATCTACTCCAAATTCAGCAGGTTGAAACTCCTGTCCTGATACCCAGTTACCGAGTAGATTACCTACACCAGATCCGATACCACCACCGATTACACCACCGGGAATAGCACCGACACCACCCGCACCCGCACCGAGCACACTACCAGCAAATCCACCAACTACAGGTGGAATATTACGTGCAGCCTGTTCCATCCACCAGTTCAATGTAGATTGTTCTGGCTTCTGTTTCGGCTGAGTAGTTCCGCCTAATGGTTCGATTCCTAGTCCATATGGATCATTGGGTGAAGTGATCGATTGAACTGGAGCAGGACGTGTTCCAATAGGCTCAATCCCGAGTCCGTAGGGGTCGTATGGATTCTGCGGCATTACTTCACCCCCACGAATTTACCAGTCTGAATTGCTTTCTGTAGATTCTCAGCAGGAATCTGAACAATTTCACCAGTTTCCAGATTACGGATTGCGACTTTACCGGGTGGAACTGTGACAGGTCCATTCGGTGTCATTACTTGCTTCTGATAGATATTTTCACTTGGTGTGGATGGTTGAGATCCACTCATTACTGCATTACCAGCATTCTTAGCTTGATCCCACAACCACGGAGTCTGTGATGGAGTCGATTCAATCTGTTTATTGAGGAACTGAATTCGGTCAAAAATCGCCTGTTTACTCTCATCAGGCACCGTCGGATCATTCAGTTGCCTCGTTAATTGATTCACTTCAGTCTGCATCGCCGGCTTATTCGCTGGAACCTGTGGCTGCTGACTGATCGGTCCCTGATTCGCTGCTGGTGGTCTAGCATTTACAGGTTGAGCAGGTTGACCTGCTGCTGGTAATGCAGGAACCGAACGTGGTCCTAATCCCTGTGTAGCTGCCTCTTTTACTGATGGTGCTGCCTGTTGATTCGGATTAGGTGGAGCATTAGCTGGAGCTAATCCAGTAGGAGGCACATAGTCAGGAAAGAATGACTTTCTTACAGCATCGTAGTCTTTTACATCTTGTTCAGTGACTACATTATTGAACGGCCATACTCCATGTGAACCCACGACAGGACGAGGCTTCATTTCAGGAGAACCAGTAGTTCCCATCTTGAAGAACTTCTTAGCATCAGGATCAGTATCGTAGTATTGCTTCATCCTCTCATTACGCGCTCGAATGTCTTCAAGCGTGTTCGTCTTAGGTTCAGTTCCGAGCTTATTGACTTGACCTGGAGGAATACCAGTTTGAGGAACATAGTTATTGGGAGCATTAGGATCGGGGTTAGGACGGTATAATTTACCATCTGGACCTTGAACAACACCAGATCCCATCGCAGCCGCAGCCGCCAGTTGATTCTTGCCAATGAGCGCGAGTTCATCAGCTCGATCCATTCCATTAGATGAACCGGCATCCACAGTTTCGTGGGTAATTGGATTGAATGCAATGAATCTCGATCCAGCTTTCTGAATCTCCCATCCATTAGCTTTCAATGCAGCGATTCTATTTCGAGTAGTTGCTTGTTCATTCCGCATCTGATTATTTTCTTCAGTAATTCGATTCCTTTCGGCAGCAGTTTCGGCCTGACGTTCGGCTCGATCTTGAGTAGTTACACTATTTACGATATTTCCAGCCAATGTCCGTTCATTGACATTTCGAGCATTTTCACTAGATGCAGCAGCTTGGAATGGAGCAGTCTTAGCAGTCCATTGACCCATATCCTGCAAATAGGGCTGATTTAGTGTCTTCTGACCCTGAGTTGGGTCCTTAATTGACTGCAATCCGGCGACTAACTTACGAGCGAAACTTGGATTGTAGTCATTGATGTCGGGAACATTGTCGAGTAGAGCATTGTTTCGATCATCCGAATGAGTTGAGGGCGTGTAAATGCTATTGATACCCTCCGCCATTTCTTTCATTCGTTGAGCTGATGTAGGATAGTCATAGATAGACGGTTCCGCCCGATTTACCCGACTGGCGACACCTTTAATGTCACTTCCCACGTAACTGGTATCAGTTGACGGAGGTTGTGAAGCAGAGTATGGATCTTCATCGTCAGATCCATATGAAGGAAACTGTGATACTGGCTGATATCCACCACCCATAATGCCGGCGTTGATGTCACCGTATCCGTCGAAAATGGTCTGCTGGCGAAGGTTTTTGACTGCCATGATCAACCCCAGTTATCTTCGTTGCTGTAGACGGGTTGTTGTTGTTTCTTCGCCTGATTCCGGTTATTCAGGAAAGCAGATCCGACATTAGCTGCGGCACCCGCGTAACCGAGTGCATCATTAATCTTACCCTTAGTGATATCGTATTGTCCCGGCTGTTGTTGACCTTCCATCTCACGGCCCATCAGACCAAGACCAAAATTACCACCCTGACCGACGATGTTAGTGACTTGATTACCGAACATATTCGACATGCCCGGTGTAGTTCCGTAGAGATTCGACATTCCTTCCAATGCACGGAATCTGTCTGCATTACTCTGAGCAGATGACGCTGCACCACGCGCAGCCGCAGATTCAGCCGCTGCATTATTCCTCGCCTCAGCGTTTGTATACGCATCAGCGTTATATTGCTGACCACGGAAGCCTAAGTCAGCATTGAATTTGCCGACATCATTCTCCTGACCAGCGTTAAACTGTTCACCCTGATTGTATGCACCAGCATTGAAGATATCACCCTGCATCTGAGCGCCGAGTCTCTGACCTTCAATACCTGCCATACCACTGTAACCAGCGAGTCTACCCTGATTACGATCATTGACGATCTTAGCGTTGACATCCTGATTCGCATCAGCCATGCCCTGACCCTGCTCACGGGCCATCTTGACCTGTGCAGCGATGGCATTAGGTGAGTATCCACCCTGCAATCCACGTTGCTGACCGATGTTTCTCTCAGCATTAGCGTATGCAGCTCGAATCGGGGCGACTCCGCGTGCGCGTAGATCAGCGATGTCAGATCCAGAGTATCCACCAGTTTGACCAAATTCTTGAAATCCCTTGTAGGACTCAAATGGATCTGATGCCTTGACTCTCTCGATTGGACCTGCTGTACGCGCACCTACACGTTCGGGATCGACAGTGTAGGCATTGTACTGTGGAGTGTATCCACCTCCACCACCGCCGCCACCACCATTTCCACCATTTCCACCTGCTGAACCACCACCGGATGCGATATCACGGTAGTTGTTCATGATATCAGTATAGTTACCATAGTCAGATTCAGTGCCACGGCCATAGTTATAGCCCATAGCATCTGCAACTGGACCCTGCTGACTCTCGTATCGTTGTTGCTGATACTGAGAGGAATTCTGTGATCGTCCTTTCGGATCGTTACTACTCGACTGACCTGGATTCGCTCCATATCCCACTGTCGATGCAGGGGCAGCGACTTTCTTGTTGTTGTTTGATCCCATGTGTCCTCACAGATCCAAGATGAGTGATTGTCCTTGGGGTTCTCTAAACCCAGTTCTAATCAATCGTTTGGTGTATCGGGGATTCTGACTCCACACGTACATTTGGTCATATCCCGATCGTTCGCAAACGAATTTGGATGCATCAAGCATCTTGTAGAGTGCAGTAGCTCGCACTCTTGGATCTCGTGAGAGATCGGTCACTAGGGCACATTCGGCTATGGTCTTGATACCACCCGCCGTAACGATCCCCTGCTCATCCTCTACCACGAACGCGCACACGTAGCGCATCAGATCGGGTAAAGTGAACTCATTCTTGAAGTACAGTTCATGTAACCGAGCTATTTCGTCCAAATCAGACGGATGGAATGACCTGATGATCATACACCCGGTAACTCTCTTGACTTAGCTTCGATGATTTTCCACGCATCGATTACCGGCGTAGTCCAAAGAACACCAGCGATGTCCTGAATTACCTGTGGTTTAGTTGAAACATCGTCACCCGGATTCAGGATATAGCGCGTGTAAGTCCGTGATAATTCTGTTCCATCCTCGATGATGACAGTATCTTCACGAACTTGCATCCGCCGATCTTGAAGAATCTCAATTACGCCAACTTCAAAAGTTTTAGTAAGCATTACGTCGCCACCCTGTAAACAATCTGACCACGGAAGATTACACCAGTTTGCATTTGGGTAGCATTAATATAAGTCTCGTGTGGAGTTTGACCTGCTACCGTTTGATATGGCATAAACGCAGCATTAGTATTAGGAGGAAGATGTAATTGAATACGAATAGTATTAACAGTTGGATTGTAGTAATCGAAGAAACCTACACAGTATGAATCAACATTTACAAATGGAAATCCTCCGATATTAATTAGTCCCGACGCCCAATTAGCTGCGGCAAGAGCTAAATTAAAGTAACAGAATACCATGTCACCAATTCGAGTATATAGTCCAACCTGAGTATTGTAAGCAGTTCCTTGTCCACCATCCACTGAAAAGAATGTTGGAGTCCAGTTACCTTCTTCATATCTATCTAATAGTGCTGGAGAACTAGATAGGGCAGTAAAATTAATACCTCCATTAGCATTGATTTGAGCTGTATTTTGTCCACCATTGAAATTTTGAACAGCAGTAAATGTATTAGCTAAATTAGACCATACTGAATTGACTAGAAAATCAGCTCCACCCGGTTCATGTGTGGCATGATGTGACCCTACAGTACCAGCCGGTCCTTGAATACCTTGTGGACCCTGCGGACCAGTAGCTCCTATTGGACCCTGTGGACCTGTAGCACCAGTAGGCCCAGTCGGACCAGTAGGACCAGCAGGACCAACTGGACCCTGCGATAATGGATTCCATACAGGAACCCAATTCGTAGTAGCTGGATCAGGAATCGCCACGTCGTTTACTCGATTCGGTCAGCCAAGTGAGTGTATCCAACGCATTACGACCCGGTGTACCAGTATGCCACGGAACCTCAGCGACATAGTTATAAAGTAGATCGAACTCGGTTACATCGATCTGTAACTGGCAAGGTCCACCTACGTTTAACTCGCGCTCAGGTTCACCATTGATCATCTTCTTTCCACATGGCTTCAATTTACTGATGGACTCGAACTTCTCGAATAATGCTACTTCAGTCCTCAATACACTCATTCCTTTCTTAGGTTGAAGTGAACCACCGAGGACGAATCCAACGAAACAGAAGCTAAAGTATTTCTTACCGTTCTCTCCCTCAAAATTGAGTATCATTTAGTTCTTCCTACAGAAGTAAACGTCGATATACGGGGGTAGACTCGACGCAGCAGCCGTATCACCGATTGCACCGATTTCACCAGCAGCCGGCACTCCACCATTGAATGAATGGGAGTGATTCCCCACACCATCAGTATCTCCTACCGCAGTTCCGTTGAACGGATGGGCGTGATTTTGTGTATTTGCATTGAAACTTCCTCCACCATCAACACCTTGACCAACAGAATTTGAATTATTAGTTGTGCCTGATACGCTCAGGCTACTAATATGATGTCCGTGACCACCAGCATCACCAGTCTGACCCGAAACCGATCCATGACCATGACCAGGTATACGAACTGAACCGGCCTGATGAGTATGAGTATTCGCACCACCTGATGCACCGATAGTTGGACCTGAGCGAAGGAAAAATCCATCCCAATTTACACGAGTCCATCCAACTGGACACGGTGAATCACTAATTACGATCAGTCCTGATGGGAAATTCTCCACCGGTCGCCACACTGAATCTCCGAATAGAACTGTGCCCGCATTGGCCGTTCCACTACCAAGACGAGCAGGATTCACAGTTCCGACGGCGAGATTCGACGCATTTAAGTTAGTTAATCCTAATCCACCACCATAGAAATTATTGTCACGTCCGAATGCAAGTTGAGATTGAATAACAGTAAAAGCATCATTTAGTGCTTCAACATAGAGATTACCGTTACCGGCACCGTAACTAATGAATCTCCACCATTTCTGGTCAGCATTAGCAGTAGGATTATTGAGATAAAATACTGAATTTGGTCCAGATATGGCTGTTCCAGATCCAATAGTTTGTGGTACGAAGTTATTATCGATATTCTTTAGTGCTACGTTACTAGTTAAGCGATTATCAGGTAGAATACCAGTCGTATCAGTGAGTGGAATAGTTGGAACTACACTCGGTTCACCCGCAGTCGATCTAACATATCCGGTACCCAGTCCATTCATCGCACGTTCATTGGATAAGCCCGCATGAGGGGCTACAACCCAATATAATGCGTCTGATGCTCCACCTGCTGGTCCTGCTACTCCCTGAATACCCTGTGGACCTTGTGGACCAGTCGGTCCCGGAGGTCCTACCGGACCAATTGGACCCTGTGGTCCCGGAGGTCCTACAGCAGTTGCTATACCAACTCCAGGCCACGGTACTGGAGCCGCGCTAGTTGGACGCACACACAAATATGCGATTCCATCTGCTGCGACTACTACATCACCGTCGCTATACGTCGGTCCTGCTGTGAAATCACCTAAATACTCTAAATCGAGGTCTATAATCTCCTTAAACGGGACTGTGGCATCGAGTTTGAGACCGTATCTTGCAAGAAACTGTAATGAATTCGGAAGCGCGGCAGTCTCATCCTGTCGTGTGAGGAATGTAGCGAACGCAGTTGCGCCACCACCACCACCTCCACCTCCACCACTATTAGCAATTTGCTCTGGGGTAACTTCAAACTGAAAAGTCGATAGCCGTTCAATGATTTCTTGAATGACTTGATATAATGGATCATCAGTATTCTTCGATTGAGACAGAATTGTCTTGAGATCAGCGAATTTCGGCAGCTTACGAGGGGGTCGGAATGGCATTATGACCCCGGATATGACTTGTAGAGTTCCTTCGAGAAGACAATGATCCGATTGATCCTGAACTTCTCCTTAATAGTGATAGTTTTCAATTCAAACGTAGCTCTCTGCTCTACGAAGTTCACGATACGAGTCGGTGAATATCGATTCTTCGGAGCCATCGTAAATGGAACCATCAACTTTGACTGAATCTCTCCAAGTGAATAGACGGCTAGTCTGAGTAGACCAGTTCCATCCACTCTAACTCGGAGTGATGCAAAGTGAGATGTAGACTCACCAGAACTTTGTTCAGATAACGCTGCACCAAGAGGCATCTTATTCTCCTAAAAATGCAGTTCTGATCGTGGGATCAGGAATCTTCAACTGAACACCACGATTGTATTGATCGACTGCCACTCCATCCCGGCGAATGGCGAATAGTCCGACTAGATCTTGCACAGGTAGTGATGGTTTACCTGATGGAGTTCCGACGTAAGTAATCAGGAGATACTGATAACCGATGTTTCCAGTACCCGCCGGCTGTTGTGGAACCGCGGGTGCCCAAGTGAACTGAGCACCGAATTGCCATGCGTAAATTGCAACAATATCGAATGGAAGTGGAATCGGCACACCCGTATCCTGCTCAAATCGATTAGCAGGATCGCCTAAGTTAGTGACTAGTTCATTACCATTCTCATCATGATATAGGGGCCAACTATCCGATGGTCCTGGTCCAGTTCCGCTAGTGAATGGAAATGCGTAAAATTCAGCTTTATTGAGAGAAAGAAGCATTGCAGGAACAGGAAGTGAACCTTTATCCTGAAATTCGCAATGAATTGCCGATTTATACGTAGTTTGAACTAGTGGAGTATTTCCGGGATTATGGAATATTAATCCAGTTCCCACGAGAGGATAGATCCATGTCGGACACGGCTGATAGTGAGACAGATACGCTGGATCAATCTCCATGACGAAACTATCAGCGTTAGGTGTAATCACTGTATATCCATGACCCGCGGCCCAGTCACGCGAGGTATACGGATGAGCAATACTTGAAATGTCTCCGGGCGT
>Ga0157289_10000100_pt1 | contig 9573 bp, 10 predicted proteins | sample NitcycUS134311R1_FD_108395 | JGI IMG/M metagenome (GOLD analysis project Ga0157289, IMG submission 108395) | Soil microbial communities from Arlington Agricultural Research Station in Wisconsin, USA - Nitrogen cycling UWRJ-S134-311R-1 | ecosystem: Environmental > Terrestrial > Soil >... | reverse complement strand
TTTCCACCTTTAGCCAGGTGATTGAAAAGCTTTACTCCGGTATCAGCATTTGCAGGATTACCCTTGAATGCTGCTTGGATGTAATTGGTCACATCCTCTTCCCGGCGAACTTCATTACTGACCTCAATGGCTGACATCAAACTTTCATAACTGCCATCGAATGGAATTTCTTCATCGTCGAGTATCAAACCTTTTTCAATGAACTCCTTGTGCAGATCCGCCCATGGTCCTGTCGGCTGATCTCCCGCCGGTGCTGCTGCAGCTGCCGCGGTTTTCTTAACAACCGGCTTCTTGTTCTTGTCATCCAGATCATCATCTTCCTCTTCTCTTGCTCCTGGATTTTCAAGCTTGCGGGCTACGAAGTCATCGATCTCTTCCTTGTTCTCGAGCTTCTGTGCTGCGATCGTTGCCTTCTGTGCAGGGGTAAGAACAACTTCACCTTTACCCTTATCTGTTTTATCATCCTTGTCATCAGGATCATCGGGAACATCGAACTTGATACCTGCTGCCGCTGCTGCGGGATCCTTCAACCCGGCTAATGCTTCATTCAAGAAGTCGCCGGAAATGTCTACGTTTTCTAAGAATTCTGGCATAAAATGGGGATTTAAGTTCTAAGATTGCTGCATCAAATGTATGAGCAGCATAGTGTTATTAACTGAATTAATACTAAAAGGAGGAAGGAAATTTCGGGCTTGTAATTACTACGAAGGTGATTTGACCGTTCTTTTCTTAGCCCTCATCCGTTCTATCTGAAGATCGTTTTTCTGATTATCCTTTTCTATGTTAAGTTCCTTATCCTTCAATTCCAGTTCCCGGCTACGAGCCTTTGAATCGTCGGAGTGCTTCTTCTCTTCAAGCTGAAGCCGTCTATTTTCCCTGGCATTCTCATTTCGTGTTCCTTCGATTTCAGCCATGAGTTGATCATACTGCAGGATATCAGGAATCTCATCACCGGTTTCATCAGCCATAACATCTTTCTGGAAGGCATGCGCTTTGATGAATGCGATCCTTTCATTGGAACGCATCTTCTCACGTTCAAGCATTTTCTTATCCTCAAGCTCTTTATTCTTAAGCTGCTGTTCACCTTGCTTAAGCTGCTGCTCTTGTTGTTGCTGAGCACGCTGTTGCTTTTCCATTTGTTCCAGGATATTCTCGATCTCAGATTGTGTAGTCGCCATCATCAGTTTGCTGGCATCAATAAGGTTTCCACCATTGGCAACTGCATTGGTAAGGGTTTGCTTGAGCAGCTGGCGCCGATCGATCTCATCCTTTGTGTTGGTTAGGTACACCCCTATTTCGGCATCTTCAACATTGCCGGCATCGAAATCAATGTAGGCCTGTTCGATATCATCGTACAAGTTCCTTAAAGCAGGATTGTACTTGATATGCCGCTTGGCAACATTGACGGCTTGGGTAAGCACACGCCCCATTATCTGGAAGTGCTTGTGAAAGAAATACTCTGTCTGATTAACAGAAGCAGTTAAGGATTGGTTTGCCTGCCTTGCAGTGGGATCTGGAGAAGTAGAGCTGGCTATCCTGTTGGCTGAAAAGCCGGCGAATGAATCACAGTAGCCTTGAATCTTGTCGAGTATCTCCATCTTCTTATAGATGGAATCAACGAAGCTCATATCCTGTGCAGAATAGTGAGAGAAAGTTGTCTTTCTCTGATTCTCCGCAACCCAGGCAATGCCCGATTCCCTGACCCAATACAGCCATTTCTCCTTGGAGAAGCCCGGTACTTTGGGTATATGGTCATAGGACATATACATCACCTTGCCAATAGATTTACGCATATCGCGGCGTATCTCATAAGCAACGATGTTATACAGTTCCTGCCATGGCATCATTAGGTCAACAAGGGAAGTCGGCTCAGTGTAGTAGTCATTGTAACAGCTTCCCTCAATAGGGAAATGATAACTGTCAATGTTGTTCTCATCGAAATGCTGCTCTTCATAAGGTCGAATGTCGACGTACATATCGTCCTCTACTTTGGTACCCTGATACACTTGATTCATGTACTCGTACCGGATAGATTCGCCGAGTGTTTTATCGGCTTTATAACTTGCATCAACCATGATCTCAACTTCGATATCGTTCTCATCATAAGTTGTCAGGTAGCCGATCTTGCATTTGGAAACCCAATAAGCCTGTACAACTTTCAGTAAACCGGAACGATTCAGATAGTGACTATCAGTAGAGCTATTAACATTATAATCAGAAAGCAGCGCTTCAATGCTCATATCCTGCATATCTGAATACTTAAGACCATACTGATTAGCATATGTAGAAGTATCATAATACACATTAGGAGTGCCACCATACATATCACCCCCAGGACGACCAGACGTACCTGCGATCTTCTGTTCAATTTCTTCAACTTGAGTGTGTGTTAGTTTGGTCCGGTACATATCCAGTACCGAAGATGGAGTAAGGTACCAACGAAATCCTGCATACTCTGATTCAGATACCCATTCTTTAGATGGTGACTTCTGATAGAATGTATCCAGTGGTGAAAGATTTGAGATCCTGGTTTTATGATTGACAACGTAGATATGATAGAATTCCTTTGCAGTAATTACAGCATGCTTAAAGCCACGAATGAACTCGTTATTGAGTCCATTCTTCAACCACATATTTCTAAGTGTGCGCTGTGATACTTGTTCTGCAACATCTGAGAATTTTCGGTTCATGTACTCTTCGATCTCTGGCGGCATCAGCTGCTGCATCTGTTGCTGACCTTCCGGGGTCTGTACATTAATGCCGGCTTGTTGTGCCTGTTGCATTGCGATCTGCTGAAACTTACTTTGTACATATTGCTGAAGCATATCAGTCTTCGCCTGCATGAATTCATTACGGGCTTTAGTTCCTTCAGAGATACAATAGAACTCTATTGGTCTGTTGATACGCTCACCAACAATTTCATATATCGGTCTTGAACAAACTGGATAATGCCGGAAGCCTTCAAGCTTTCCATAATCCTCATCAACCTTCTCACCAAGCGAAAGCGGATCTAAGTATAGTGGGTCTTTAAATTGATAATCGGGAGATAGCACCTGGTAGTTACGAAGAGCACGCATTTTCTTATGCGTAAGTTGTGATGATACACTGTCCATGAAATCCATACACGCATGCTGCCATTCATCTGTCTCTTTCTCTTGCCTGCTTACTGTCTGAGATGGTAGCCCGTAGAAGCCGGTACCATATCCGCTTTTAGTCTTGCTCATAAATGTTGGGATTTAGGAAAGTTCTACAGTAAATCTTCTGTCACTCAGAATAAGAATATCTACAAGGCTGAACAAATTTAAAGCTATTTACCTCAATTCGACAACTCACGATCATAGCGCAAACCGTTCTTGATCTTGTTCGCTGCAGCTTTTCCAATAAGAAAACTTGAATCACCTTCAGTATATTGTTCGATATCCTTACCTGCTATTTCATCTTCATACATCAATAGCCATCCTAGTGTTCTTACACCATCAAAGTTCTTCCAGCTATCATGGAAATAATAAAGCAACTCTTGCAACAAACGTCTTGGCAATAGCCTGGACACACCATAACGTACACCAACTTTTTCTTTCTCATCATCAGAATAATAATCACCGAGTACTTCGCTAATGTAACGGGCGATCTTATTCTCTGCAGCTATAACAAGTCTTTCATCAGCATGGATACCTTTCGTCCTCTTCGCTTGTGATCCTGGAATTATCTGACGAATGATATCAGGCTGATCGGCGAGAAGATGATCGAGCTTGTTATTGTAATACCATGGAGTAAGTTCGATGTCTTCATTCTCAGGCATAGCAACAGCGTTATTGAACAGGCGCTGCAGCATTGAGAATATTCTATAGAGCTCATACTTCGATGCCGGCCTTCCAACAAACTCAGCTACGATCGTTCTTGTTTTACGATTAGCAATGTACATCTGACCAAGTGATGTAGTGGTTGCTGATTGGTCTTGGTTGTATGAGTCGATAGCACCGAAATAAACTTCACCTGCTTCGGGCCAATCATAGATCATCACACAGCCGGTCTTATTCTGCTTTGTTGATAGCTGCCATTCAGTGATAGGTTCCGGATCGTTCTGTGTTCTGTATCTCCATTTGATATCACCTTCAACACCTTCACTGAGCATTACACCAGTGCCAGGCTTCAGGGTTTCTACAAGCACCAGCTGTGCTTCAAGTAATGATTGATCAAATCTTCTCAAGGCCCGATTGCTGAACATCTCCTTTGCAGTCTGTGGATGCTGCGATAATTCACGCAAGTAAGATTCATAATCATCTTCCTTCAGATCAGCAATGTCGATATCACGCTGTACCATTGCTGTCACCTGGTTAGGATTTCCATCTTTATCCATGTGTCCTTTCCTGCATGAGTAGTCCGGAACGAAGTAACCAGATTCAGGTTTCAGTGGATCATTATCCCAACCATTAACAAACGGCCATCCATGATATCGCTTGATGTTATAGTGCAGGCGCTTCAGATCATCTGATTGTACCTCTTCACCTGCAGCTCCATAAGCAAGAATATTTCCAGTGGTATAATCACCATCCTTACAAGCTGGAATGATGTATTGAATTGATGATATCAGCTGTGGATGCATGCCGGCTTCTTCAATAACGAACAGCGTACATGGTCCACCGACACCTTTAGTTGCATTGTCCTTGAAGGAAACAAGATTTAATTCTGATTGGAAACCTGACTTGATATCCTGACCATCGATCTTCTCAACGTACCCGGTTATGTACTGCTCCTCTTTCTTCCATTCCACCCACCTCTTACCGAACTCACAGAACTTGAAATTGAAATCGAAGTAGTGCTGGAAGACCTTCAGTGTTTTGATACAGTCCTTCGATAACCATGCTCCAAGATAATTTACTGAATGTGGTACGAACTCTATGTTATAAAGTATCGGCACCATTCCTTTAAGTGAAAATCCTGATTGCCTGGTCTTACTGACTTCGAACAGTGGAGGCCGGAATGGTTCTTTATCCTTCCATACTCCCAGTCCTAATGCCCGTTCCAGCTTCAGAAAGTAGTCGGCGTCCAATGCCCAGAAGTCGGGGAAGGCCATCCGTTTCTTTTTCTTATCATGGATCGGGCAGAAGTTCTGATATAAATAGTGAAGGCCAGCAACACGCTGACCATCATGGAAAAATCCGTTCTCGATATAATACTGTTGTTCTGTCCAGTACTCATAATAGGATTGCGAACTCTTAGGAAATGGACAGTAGGACTTCTCACCACTTTCAGTGAACAGTTTACCTGCTTGCCCGAAGGTCTTCGTATCCCACCATTTCTTATACTTGACGTAGTGCATTACTTGGTTATTTCTTCAACGTGAAGTGCAAGGTCTTCCCTGGCCGGATCATAATTCTCAGGTATCCGATTCTTAAAGTCAGTGATGGAGCTTGATGCTACCTTGTTATTCTCAACGATCTCAGAACGTTTTAAGTCCTTTTCACCCTTAACCTTATTGACAGTGACTTCACTCTGGTCAGCCATTTTCTGCATCTTCTCCAATCGTTGTGGTAATTCGTCCAGTTCCTTTGAGGCTTTGCCAAGTTCATATACTGATGATTTAGGATCACGAAGCACATCATTTACCCTGTAGATTGCTTCCTTTAATGCCGATACACTATCCCATAATGGGGTCTGGCCAAGATGCTTCTGATACCACTTTATGCAGACCTGGAAATCTTCATCCCTGTCATGATCCCAGTCAACAAACTGTGGAGCAAACGTATCAGCAATAATACTCAGGTGACGCTTGGATTCCCGGTAATCCTTGTAGATCGATCGGGGATGGTACATATGATAGAGGAAGCCTATCTGCGCCTTACTTAATTTCTTCTCAGGCGATTCATCACGTTCCACAATCTTCTGGATGCAACCTATTGTGTAATAGGATGGATCGATCTCAAATGCACCATTGACGAATATGAACATAGTTAATTATTTAAACCATAAGTCAAGCGGACATTTGCTGGTTAGGCTGGCTGTTTTCGCTTGTAACACACAGCCACATTTCCCGCATATCCCTATAAAACGAATACGGCTCTTCAAGAGCTTTGAATCTACCAAGTAGATTTTCATGGAACATGTACCGCAAAGCTTTCTTCGTGAGGCGATCACTCTCCTTGAAGAACTCGATAGTAATGGGTACACTAAGGATCTGCTCCAACCGGAGAAGATTTCCCAGAACAGCCGCAAGATTGAAAGGAGCTTTTTCATAATTACCAAAGGTTTTATGCCAGTCACGATGCTCGAAATTATAGTACTTATCAGTGAACACTTTAAGCATGCAACAGATGAAATATACATAACTTCTGACATAGTTGGTCATGACAGCTCTTAGCTTCACCCTGGACTTGAACATTTGCTGCTGCTTATAACTTGTGATCTTGGTCTTGTGCATATAAACGTTCGCATAGAAGAACACCTTCTTCTCCAACCGGCGAATAGGATAATCAACATTGCGACTATTGAAACGAAGCTGACCAAGTTCAGGTAACATGAACATCGTTCCCATCCTAGCAGACGTTAGTTTCAATACCCCACCATAGTAATGGTTGACGATCTCCTTCACTTCAGACAATGGTTTGCCCAACCGTTCTGCAACCAGGCGGCAATGCATATCAAAATCACTGCTTTTCCGCTGGCTCATGGAACCTGATTTTAAGTTCAAATGGATCTTTCAAAACCACCATCAATGACTTGTGAAGCTTGATCCCTTCTGCCGTATCAATGACAGCACCTTTGCTGCGAAGGGATGAAATGTAATTGTTAAGATTCAAATTGCTGATATGCAAGACCTTTTGAATCGCCTTGCGACCTGTGGAATCCAATGATCCGCCACGAATGTAGATCTGATGAATCACATCCAACTCCTTATTGGTAGAGGATGATTCGCTGAAGACATTTAATGTTTCGATATACTTACGGTACCATTCATGCTGAGGAATCGGGATGTTCATAGAAATCATAGAAACTGGTTTGAAGAACAAATGTATATAATTATAATATTATATACTGAATATACCTTGCCCCCGGGCGCTTCGCACCATGGAACCGTTAGGTTATTCAGTTTCCCCTTCAGACAGCCCCGTGTTTAGCCTAAGTTGATCAACTCTCGATTTGAATCCAACCTGCAGATGCTTACACTTTACCCTGGCGACATAGTGCCGCGTTATAGCGTTCGCTATACTAGTAAGTCAGGAACTTGCCTCTGCTCGACTGTGCTATAGGAAACCTTTTAGATAGTATCGGAGAAATCTCTGAGGCTATGTAGTTGTGCCTCATACAATCCGACGTCTGAGCCCGATCCTGAATTGCCATTTGATACCGGGCTGTCGTATAAATTAATATACCTATCATGCCACGAATTTAAAGCTAATTGATTCAGATCACCAAATTAAAAGACAAAACCCCAGGAACTTAACCCGAGGTTTCTCCGAAATCGGGCCAGTGGCAACCGGCTCGAATTCTATGATAAGTATAACGAAAACACGAATTTACAATTATTTCCTAATCCAGTTCACGAATACATCATAGTGAACTATCTCCAAAGGATAGGCCAAAGTATTGTCTCCGTCATACTTGTAGCCGATCATTGTGAAAGGATTGACACATACGAGAACCCTTTCGTTCTCGAACATGACATACGCTGGCTTGCCCACAACGCGGACAAAGCCATGCTCGAAAGCGCCTGTATGTTTCATATTCTGTGTCATAATCATAGAGTAAAGCTATACAATTTTATTATATATTTACAAACGTTACACCAATTAATTATGGAAAAGAAGAAGACAATATTCTGGGCGCCTGCAGCTGAAGTCAAGCTGTGGAAGGATTACATGGATCGCTTCTGGAATCATGTCGCCTTCGGACCTTCTGAGAAACCCGAACCAAAGGAAGATGATAATGTGAAGCTGGCTTGGGTGGCAATAAGTGGGAACCGTACCATGGTGGGTTTGGATAACCAGACCATGAAGGCTTACAAACTCAGAGATGATGTGCCTACTTGGATCAGACCACTTGAACCGATAGAATATGATTCATTCGAAAGGTGGTGCACTACCTTCGATGTGTAATTAGTTCCACATACTGGTTTCCACGTGGAAATTCAAGGTGGAACAATCAGACACTTAGTTAAGGGCACTTGTTTTGTTAATAGCATACCTTGAATCGCATTGATTTATTCACTCTTAAACCCATTACGATGGACAAGAAAGAAACAAACCACAGCAAATCTGCAGCTACAGTTCATGGCGACATCTCTAAGGAGAAAACAGCATTGGACGAGAACAAGCAGAAATTAATGGACTTTCGTGCTACTCCTGCATTTCAGGAACTTACTCCTGAACATCAGCAACTTCTGGAAAGGCAGGCAACTGCCATGGATGGCTATAGCCAAGTGCTAGGCCAGCGTATCAGCATCTTCGAAAGAGATAACCCGGAGCTGGCTCCTAAACCCAAGGCTGAGCCAAAGGGTAAGAAAGAAAAAGAAGAAGCATGAGAATTCATCTTGAACACGAAGGATCGGATCTTGTATTAGAAATAATGCCGAATCCGATCCTTAATCAGTATAAGACTGATAAGTTTACTGGCATCAGACGTAACAATCAGATCATGCTTTCCGAAAAGCAGTTCTTCCGCTTCCATGCCGCCATCGTAGCCAATGACTTTACTACAACCCAAGAGATAATTGGAAAATTACTTGATGTGACCTCTCAACCAGGCAACAACTTTACTCCTTATCTGGATCAACATATTGCCCTACAAGGCTGAACAACTAGTTTTCATTCATAATTACGGCCCGGCATCTCAATGCGTACGGCCGCTTTTAACTAATTTCGCTTACTACTAATCAGAACCTTAACAGCAATCCTCATGTTTCTACATGGGGATTTGCTAATTATAGTCAATCTGTAGTTCGAATATCACATAATCATATCCTTCAAGGAAGAAGCCAACCTTACCAAGCTTCTCATCCGGCTCTGCAGCTCGAGCCTTTGTGGTCCTTCCATCTTCAGGATCCACTTCCATCACAATACACTCTACATCACCTATCGGAGTACCGATCAATACAAGGTCGCCTGGTTGACGTGCCATTCCATAAAGGTACTAAAACGGAGAAGCCGGGTAGATACCCAGCTCCGGCCATTAACATTAATTATATTTTCACCTTAATTCTATGAAAGTGCTAAGATAATGAAATAAAAGAGACCCGCATAGAGGGATGCAGGTCTGTAACTTAATTCTAGGCTCAATGCTTACGAATGACATTGATTAATTGATTGCTTCAAAGCACTAATATAAATCATTCTGTGTATTCACGCATAGCCACATTCTGCATACCACTCATTTCATGTGTGCAATCACCACAATAGTTGATCACTCCACCAGTTACGAACAAATGACAGATACCACTATAAGGCATCTTCCCATAATCCTTACCAAAGTCATTCTCCGGCGGCTTCCAATTAGGATCTGCATGAATACCCCACCGATTCAGCAACGATGGTGTGAACGAAGGATTCAATATATCTCCATTGAACTGCCAGCTCGCAC
>Ga0157289_10000098_pt1 | contig 9628 bp, 6 predicted proteins | sample NitcycUS134311R1_FD_108395 | JGI IMG/M metagenome (GOLD analysis project Ga0157289, IMG submission 108395) | Soil microbial communities from Arlington Agricultural Research Station in Wisconsin, USA - Nitrogen cycling UWRJ-S134-311R-1 | ecosystem: Environmental > Terrestrial > Soil > Agricultural... | reverse complement strand
CTTGAGGTTGAAATTAGCTCGTAAGGGCGATGGCTACTCGCTCGCCGATCATCCCTCTGGTTTCAGGAAGCTTGCCCACGCCTCCATGACGACGCGACGGCGGTTGACCATGTCGCTAGTCCAGTACGACCGCTCGGCCTCGTCCCCTACGCGATGAGCCAAGCAGAACTCCAGCACCTCGCGGCGGAAGCCGTGCTCCTCGTTGTCGGCGCCCCAGTTCCGAAACGTGGTCCTCATGCCGTGCATCGTCGCCGGGATGCCAGCGGCGCGCAGTGCCACGTATTTGGCGATGGCGTAGTCCTCGCAGTCGCCGAGGCCGGTGTCGAACGAGCCCTTGCCGGCGGCGAGCGGCGCCGACCATTCGTCGGGCGTGCCCCATTGCGTCATGTCGCTGGTGTAGCGGATGGCGTTATTCACGCGCTGGTTCACGAAATTCAGGCGCACGCGGCCTGCGTGCTCGCGCGCCTCTTTCACGATGGCCGCAAAGCGCGCGGCGGCGGGAGAGCAGGCCGTTTCATCGGCGAGGCAGCGCAACAGCGCCGGCTCCGCGGCGCGGATGTCGGCGGCGACCTTGCGCCACTTGAACCATACCAGGCCGTCGGGCGCGACGAAGGTGAAGAGACCGAAAGGCTCCTCGCTCTTGACCTCCTTGCCCTGGCCGGCGGCATCGGGCGTTGCCGTCGGATCGACCGAGGCGAGCTGGATGTTGTCCTGCGCTTTGTCTTGTGCGCGGCCGGTGTGCTTCGCCATCACCTTGTTGATGGTGAAGAACTGTGCCGGGGCCGGCGCGGGCGTGCTCGAAATCAGAGGTGCGATGGTCCCGCGCAGGGGAGGCGTTGTGACGGGCGCGACAACAGGGGCAGGCTCCGGCGGCGTCTGTGTTGCGAGCGAGGCGATGACGATCGGCTGCGGCGCGCGCTCGGGTCGCGGAACGGCGGCCGCATCGCCCGCAGCGACGTTCGCGACGACAGGAATCTTGCTGGCCGCGGTCGCATTGGTGTCGAGCGCCGACACGGCGACGAAGCCGAGGAACAGCACAACCGGCAGCCACTGAACGGCGATACGCGACCGCGCCTTCGCACTCATGTTCAACACCCCGCGTCCGGGGCGTTGAAACGGCAGTAGAACGTGCCGCTCGCTCCGGATCTTTTGACGGAGCTAGCGATACGGCCGGCGCTGCTTCGGGCCGGTTAAATTATGTAAGAAGTGCCGGTATCATCGGAGTTAGCGTGAGGGCGGATAAAATGGCGACGGTAAAAAGCGGTGAAAATTGATTCATGTAAAATTGAATCAAATAAAATTTGAAGCATTTGGCGCTCTGGATTCCCGCTTACGCGAGAAATGAGCGGAGCAAGCCGCAGGCTTCGTGCAAAAGACAGCCGCTCAGCCCCGCGGAACGGGGGTCCAGGGCGCGACAAGTGGCAGAAAATGAGCGGATTTCTTTTACCGTTCGCGGAACGCCTCGTCGCCGAGCATGCGGGCGGGCTTGACGAGATAATCGAGAACCGACTTCTTGCCGGTAAGCACCTCGACCGTCGCCACCATGCCGGGGATGATCGGCAGCGGATTGCCCTGCGTGCCAAGGTAATTCTTATCCGTGCGCACCATCACGCGGTAGAAGCTTTCCGGCTTGTCGCCGGTCTTCGACTTGTCGTCGATGATGGTATCGGCGCTGATGCGTTCGACCTTGCCCTTGAGCGAGCCGAAGACGGATGAATCGTAGGCTGTGAGCTTGACGACCGCGTCTTGGCCCGGGCGGATAAAGGCGATGTCCTGTGGACGCAGACGGCCTTCCACCAGCAGCGTGTCATCGAGTGGAACGATGTCCATCAGGTTCGCGCCCGGCTGCACTACGGCGCCGACGGTTGTGACGTTGATCCTGTTGATGATGCCGTAGACCGGAGAGCGCAGCTCTGTGCGGCGCACGCGGTCTTCCGCCGACTTGATGGTCTCGTCGAAGACGGCGATCTGGCCGGCGAGGTCGGATGCCTGGCGCTGCAGGCGCAACATCTCGATTTCCGGAACCACCTTCTGATCGTAGAGCTTGCTGGTGAGTTCGACCTCGCGGCTGAGCAGCTTCAGGCTCTTGGCGGCCGACTCGCGCTTCGCCTTGACCTCGCCGAGGTCGGCAGAAAATTTCGTGTTGTCGATGCGGGCGAGCACCTGGCCCTTCTGTACGGTGTCGCCTTCCTGGACCGAGATCGCCTCGACCAGGCCGCCCTCGAGCGACTGTAGGACCTGTATCTGGCGCGAGGGGATCACTTTGCCCTGGCCGCGCTTGACTTCGTCGAGAATGGCGAAGTGCGCCCAGGTCGTGCCGGTGATCAACAGCAGGATGATGGCGCCGAGCAGCATGCGCGAGGTACGCGGCGTGCGCAGCTCCGCGGCGGCGCGGACCTGGTTGGCGAACGTGAAATCAGATTCACGCAACGGTCTTCACTCCTTTTGCCTCCGCCGCGGCGTCCGCGACTCTGGTCGGCGCGCCGCGCAGCATTGCGATCACCTTGTCGCGTGGACCATCGGCGACAAGCCTGCCGCGCTCGAACAGGAGGATGCGGTCGACGAAGGACAGCAACGAAAGGCGATGCGTAGAGATCACGATGGTCATGTTGTCCGCGGCGATCTCCTTGAGGCGCTCAAGGAAATCGGCCTCACTGCGCACGTCGAAGTGCGCGGTGGGCTCGTCGAGGAAAAGAGCCTTCGGCTGGCGGATGAGGCATCGGGCAAGGCCGATTGCCTGCTTTTGTCCGCCCGACAAGCTACGCCCGCCTTCTGCGATCGGCATGTCGTAGCCGAGCGGGTGACCGGCAATGAAGTTCTCGACGCCCGCAAGTCGCGCGGCAGCGATGATCTCCTCGTCGGTTGCGTTTGGTTTTCCGAGCGCGATGTTGTCACGGATCTTGCCGAAGAAGAGATCGGTGTCCTGCAGCACGAAGCCGACGCCGGTGCGCAGATCGGCCGGATCGTACTGGCGCGCGTCCACGTCGTCGATGATGACCTTGCCCTCCGTGGGCTCGTAGAAGCCTGCAACCAAACGCCCGACAGTGGTTTTACCGGATCCAACGCGGCCGATAATGCCGATCCGTTCCCCGCCGGCGATCTTGAAGGAGACCTTCTCAAGCGCGGCGTCGTTGGAGCCGGGATATTTGAATGACACGTTTTCGAAGGCGATGCTGCCCTTCTCGATGCGGCGAGCCACATAGAGGCGTTCCGGCGGGCGCTCGCTCTCGAGTTGCATGATCCGGTTGATGGCCTTGAGCGTGATGAAGGTCTGCGCAGCGCGAGTAATGACGGTCGCGATCCCGGCGATAGGGGCGAGCACGCGTCCGGACAGCATGGTGGAAGCAACCAGCACGCCAACGGTGATCTTGCCGTCGAGAATGAGAAACACGCCGATGATGACCATCAGCAAGTAGTTGAGCTGCTGCGCGGTGCTGGCGGTGGTGAGCGCGAGCGACGACCAGTGATGGACTTCCTCGCCGGAGCGGGCGGTGGCGGCCACCGAGCGTTCCCAGGCGTTCTGCATGCGTGCTTCGGCGCCGGTCGCTCGCACGGTCTCGATACCGGCAAGCGATTCGACCAGCACGCCGTGACGGGCGGCAGATTCCGCCTGCAGCTTGCGCATGGCGCGCTCGAGCGGAAATTGTAGGCCTAATCCGATGATGATCATCACCGGCAACATAAACAGCGGGATGAAGGCGAGCGGGCCGCCGATCATGTACAGGACGGCGATGAACACCACGGCAAAGAGAAGGTCGGTGACGGAAACGACGGTACCGGAGGTAAAGAATTCGCGCACCGAATCGAAATCGCGGATCTGGTTGGCGATGATGCCGACCGAGGCCGGCCGCTGCGCCAGCTTCACCGAGAGTACGTGCTCGAAGATGTTCGAGGCCATGATCACGTCGAGCTTCTTGCCCGTCATGTCGATGATGCGGCTGCGCACCATACGGATGACGAAATCGAATATCACCGCGATCCCCATACCGATCGACAGTGCGACCATCGAGGCCATGGCGCCGTTCGGCACCACGCGGTCGTAGACGTTCATGATGAAGAGGGGGCTTGCGAGCGCGAGCACATTCACGATCAGTGCCGCGACCGCGACGTGGCTGTAGTTCGACCAGAAGCGGCGCACGACCGACCAGAACCAGTGCGCGCGGGGCAGGTCGCCGGCGGCGACTGCGCGCGCATCGGCGCTCGCTGCCGGGCGGACCAGAAACGCAAAACCCAGATATTCGGCGTTGAGTTCGCGCATCGCGCGCGATTGCGGGCGCGTACTCCTGCTCGGGTCGACCACAGTCGCCATTTTCGTGTCAAGGTCGATCGCGAGCAAAATGCGCGTCGAGCCGTCGCGCATCGAGAGCACGGCGGGCAGGACCAGCGCTGGGATTTCGGCGAGCTTGCGCCGTACGGCCTTGCCTTCGAGGCCAGCCTTGGCGGCGGCGCGCTCGAAGAGCGGCGGCGGCAGGCGGCCGTCGAGGACGGGGAGGCCGGCCATCAGGGCTTCGCGGCTGATCGCGCGGCCATGATGCGCTGCAAGGAAAAGCAGGGCATCGGCCAGCGGATCCCCGACGGTTTGGGAAGGCGAGGCCGCCGTGTTCGACTTGGCGGATCCACGCGCCTTTTTGTCAATAATCAAAGTTGTGATTCCCGCATGGCCACGTTCGATAAAGGCATAATCTTCCGAGGCTTATGCCATCTTTGTCTTTCGCAAGTCTAAAAGACAATATTGCGGTCGTGCAGCCGCTTTGTGGCCTGGTTAATAATAATCAGTCAAACATCAGAAAGACGGCCGAAATTGGCCGTTAACAACATGCCGAAGGCGTGGTGGGACAGCGATGTTATTGGTTTGACCGGGGGTCGCGAACCGGCCAGCTCGGCATGCCTTTAAGCTGGCTCGGCGAAAAGACGCTGCTTGTGGAGTAGCCCAAGCCTAGAACGGATCCACCTTGTGAGCTCGCCCCCGGGTCAAGCACTAGCGCGGGAGCGACCTTCGCCGTAACGGTCGGATCAAGCCAGCGATCGGAGAAACCGACCTTCGGCGCAGCCGCGCCTTCGTCCGCGCTCGCGCGCGCCCCTGTCCCAGGGACGGGCGAGGGGATCGGGCGGTCAGGCGTCGGCGGCACATAGCCGGAGATCACCGGCTGGGTACGCGGCGCCACGACATTGAGTGGCTCGGGGCCGGGCTGCGGAATGTTAATCAGGATCGGCGGAAACTTGACCGGGATCAGGCCGTAGTTGCCGGGAGGAACAAGCGGCTCTGCATCGACCGGATGCGGTGCGCGGATGTATTCGATCAGCCTACCCATCGCGGCGAGCAGCTGATAGTCGGCGAAGACCGCGACGCTGCGCGCGGAGATCAGCGAGACCTGCGCATTAAACGAGGTGTTCTCGGCGTTGAGCAAGTCGATCAGGGAGCGTTGCCCAAGGTCGTATTCTTTCGAGTAGGCCTCGATGACATTGCGCGCCGCCTGCGTCTGCAGCACCAGGGCCGCAATGCGATCGGCGGTGATCACACGCGCGGCCCAGGCCTTGTCGACGGACTCATTCGCGTCGCGCTGCAGGCGGGCATGCGCCATCGTGGTCTGATTGTAGCGTTCGGCGGTCTCGACGCGCTTCCATGTGTCCTGACCGCCCCGGAAGATATCCCACGTCGCCACGACCTTGAGGCTGCTTTCGGTAAAGTGTTGCGGGAAGCCGAGGGTGTCGTGGCCTTCGGTGCCGCGCGCTTCGAGCGCGACATTCGGCATGAAGGCGCCCGCTGCCGAATGGAATGCCTCCCGCGCCGCGTCACTGTCGGCCTGCGCGGCCTTGATGGTCGGATTGTCGGTGAGCGTGACCGCAAGGACGCGGTCTTTGGACGGGGGCAGGCCGGGTAGGCGTCCCGGTCCGCGCAGATTGTACGGCTCGATGCCGATCACCTTGCGGAATTTGGAGCGCGCATCTTCGAGGCTGCGGCGGAATTCGGTCAACGTGACTTCGGCAGCGTCGACGCGTTCACGTGTCTGTTCGAGATCGCCCTGGCCAGCGCGGCCGCCGCGGAAGCGCTGGTCGACGTTTCCAAAAATCCGCTTGTGCGCGGCGACGTTCTCCTGCGCCAGCGCAACAAGGCGCGTGTAGCGGACGACGTCAATGTAAGCTTCGGAGGCATCGAGTGCGATCAGTTCCGAGCGCTCGTGCGTGCGTGCAGCGGCTGCGTCCACGCGCGCGGCATTGCGCCAGATCTCGTGCAACGACGTGAAACCGTCGAACAGCAGTTGGCGGATGAAAATCGAGCCCTGCGCGCCGGCCACGTACTGACCATTGTTAAGTGTAGGAACGACGTTGCTGAGCGGAAAGGTGGCGGGGTTGTTGAGTCGCTCCGGTCCCGCTGACGCTTCAAGCCGCACCTGCGGGAGCAGCGTGCTCTGCACTTGCCGCAGCTCAGCTTCGGTCGCGCGCTTGTTGGCCGCTGCTTCGCCGACGCTGGGATTGGTCTGCACAGCCATCCGCAAGGCATCGTTGATCGTAAACGGTGCCGCATTGGCCCCGGCGCCGAACACGCCAAGACAGCTTGCAAGCAATAGCGATCGGAGGAATCCGCGCTTACCCATCCCAGTCCCCGCTCCCGGACCCCCCAAGAAGGGTCGCTATTTCAAATCACGCCGTAGTAATAACATTTCCATGAACAAAGACTATCACCGCAAGGGTTTCTCTCTACAACAGCGCGCGTATCGTTTCCGAATGTGACGCAAAAGCCACAAATTCACGATATACGAATCGAACTCTTTCCAATGATATTCCAAAGGCTTATTCGGCTGCAACTGGAGCCGGCCCATGGCGGCTGGACCGCTCGCTGAGACTATTGGCATAGGGCATGCCGCATTGCGCGATTTCGTCGCGGCAGAACCGGTCAGTCACGATATCGATGACTTTCTGCAAGCCGAGATTCGGCAAGCCGGCAAAGATCTCGGCGGCGGTCGGGTCACGCGAGCGGGCGACGTGCTGGAAATTGCATTTGTGCTCTTCGACACAGGGTCCGATCTCGCGCCAAATGGATGCCGCGGACACGGCGATTGCGATGCTCTTGCCCCTCCGGACCTGACTGGCGACGTGGATGCCGAGCACCAAATAAGACCCCCCGTCGGGAGAAACCGAGAGAATCGGCCCGCCGGAAAAGCCGTCGGGCGAGTGACAGCTGTCGAAAATGACGGTGTCGTCGGAAGAGCGCCCGACAATGCGGCATTCTTTATCGCCGGTCATCTTGTGCGGCGTACGTTTCGAATATCCGGCAGTCATAAGGGGAAGTTCGAACGGCAGATTGACTTCGCGCGCGACCGATACCGGCCGCGTTTCGGGTTTCGGATCGCTCGAAATCTGCAGCAACGCCCAATCGCTGGCGATCGATTCCAGAGACTTACGCGGGTCGTATGCCGGCGGCACGTAGTAGGCGACGACGTGAAAATGCTTGCCGAGGCGCTGGTTGTCGTAGCCGAGGACGAAATGGAGCGATTCCGGCGGCAAAAAGCGGCGCAGGAGTCTAAAATAGAGACAATGCGCAGCCGTCAGCGCATAGTCGCTCGAAATCAGGACGGCCGTGCAGGAGCCAAAAGCCCCATTGTTAAGTTTGCCGATTGCCGACCAAGGGTGGCCGTCGGCGGCGATGACGTTCTCGTCGGATTCCGGACGACCGCTATATTTTGGCTCAGCGAGCGATGGGGCCGCGGCCATCACGATCATCGAAGCAAGAACGGCTCTTAGAATGACGGCGCGGCTGGGCAAGGCTTACCTCTCAATATTCGTTTGAGATTGTTCGAGAGCGGCCGACTTCCTTGGCCAGCCGCTGGGCGTTTCCATTTTTGTGTGGCGAGGCAGAATTCGGTCCGGTGGGTGTTCAGTTGGGCCAGGACAGATCCGAACTCGGATAAAGCTTCGCCATCGCGGCGCGCGGCCGTGGTTGGTTACGCTTGCTGTACCGGCAGAAACCGAACAAAGGAGCTTGTTCGATGGAACTCGAAGGTCGTTTTTAATAGCGGCAAAAGTGTGATGGCCGTCATTGACCACGCGGAAGATCATGGGCCGCGCGGGCGTCGGGACGCCCAATCCCGCACAATCGCGCGCCTAAAATGCTTCCGCAACTTAGAGCTTTCGGCGGGCCTAGCTCTATTGCTCGCGCTGGTTTCGACCGGCGTGATCTTGGTCGTGCTAAATCCGAACGAAATGCGACCCGGCAACCAGCATTCATTGCGAGCTTACGCAAGGTTGAAACTGTTATTGGACGGCTGCTTTCATTGCCGGATTCACCTTGCGAAGAAACACCCCGTGACAATCAACTTCCACCGCCCTAAGTCAACGCTATCTGTCGTCAGGAACATTTAAGGTCATGCACCTGCAGCAGCGTATCGTGGTGACCGGCGGCTCCGGCTTCCTCGGCTCGCATCTGTGCGACCGGCTGCTGGCGCAGGGTTCGGAAGTCATCTGCATCGACAATTTCTTCACCGGTGCCCGGCGCAACATCGAGCATCTGATGGGCCAGAAGCATTTCGAGCTCATCCGCCACGACGTGACATTCCCGATCTATCTCGAGATCGACCAGATTTACAATCTCGCGTGCCCGGCATCGCCCATCCACTACCAGTACGATCCGGTGCAGACGACCAAGACCTCGGTGCATGGCGCGATCAACATGCTGGGCCTCGCCAAACGCGTGCGGGCGAAAATCCTGCAGGCCTCGACCTCGGAGGTCTACGGCGACCCGACCGTGCATCCACAGACCGAAGACTATTGGGGTCATGTCAACCCGATCGGGCCGCGCTCATGTTACGATGAAGGCAAGCGTTGCGCCGAGACCTTGTTCTTCGATTACTGGCGTCAGCACAAGCTGCGGATAAAAGTCGCGCGCATCTTCAACACTTACGGCCCGCGCATGCATCCGCATGATGGGCGCGTGGTGTCGAACTTCATCATCCAGGCGCTACTCGGGCGCGACATCACGATCTACGGCGACGGGTCGCAGACGCGCTCGTTCTGTTATGTTGATGACCTCGTCGACGGCCTCATCCGCCTGATGCAGTCGGCCGACGAGGTGATCGGGCCGATCAATATCGGCAATCCGGTTGAGTTCTCGATGCTGCAACTGCGCAGGAAGTGCTCAATCTCACCGGCTCGAAATCGCGCATCGCGCACCGGCCGCTGCCGCAGGACGACCCGAAACAGCGCCAGCCCGACATTTCCAAGGCGCAAAAGCTGCTCGGCTGGAAGCCTGCGACGCCGCTGACGGAAGGACTGAAGAAGACCATCACGTATTTCGAGGCGCTGTTGCGCGAGCCCGGCACTATGGACGTGATCAACAGCGGCAGCGGCACGCGGGGCGGGGTCTAGACCTTCTTCACAACCTTATGGCTGTGACAAATACCTTAGGATGGCTCGCAAACCATTTGATCAACTCTGCACCGCGTTGATCGACACGTCGCGCGGCATCGCGCAATACTGCTGCTGCTGGCGCTCTACGTGGTGACGTGAACCCTTACGGCAGCATTGCCCGCAGCAGTCAGGACATGCATCAGGACATGGCCGAGCTGATCTTGTGGTCGCGCGATCTCAGCCTTGGCTATCTCAAACACCCGCCGCTCGCAGCCTGGGTCGT
>Ga0157289_10000095_pt1 | contig 9695 bp, 11 predicted proteins | sample NitcycUS134311R1_FD_108395 | JGI IMG/M metagenome (GOLD analysis project Ga0157289, IMG submission 108395) | Soil microbial communities from Arlington Agricultural Research Station in Wisconsin, USA - Nitrogen cycling UWRJ-S134-311R-1 | ecosystem: Environmental > Terrestrial > Soil >... | reverse complement strand
TTTAAAAAAAAAAAGATTGATTTTTTTTTAATTTATTTAATTTATTTTTTTTTATTTTTTAAAAAATATATTTTTTTTTTTTTTTTTTTTTTTAGAAATTGGAGGACAAATAATTAACTATGACACGTTCGAAAAAAAAAAATCCTTTTGTAGCGACTCATTTATTAAGAAAAATAAATAAGCTTAACACAAAAGGAGAAAAAGAAGTCATAATAACTTGGTCCAGAACATCCACAATTATACCTACAATGATTGGGCATACCATTGCTATCCACAATGGTAAAGAGCATTTACCGATTTATATAACGGATCGTATGGTAGGCCATAAATTGGGAGAATTTTCATCTACTCAAAACTTCAGGAGGCATACAAAAAATGATACTAGATCTCGTCGTTGACCTTAGTTTTTCTAAGGAATTTTTATTTAAGTAATATAGGAGAAATAAATTTATGAATATCTATTTTTCTATCGGGGGTTCGAACTTTCACATTTTTCTTCCGCCAGGCACAATCAGAATGGATCTTGCAATTTTGAAAATAGTTCGGAGTGAAAAAGTTCGGATTTTGTGGGGTAAAATTATCAAAATAGCTCAGAGTGAAAAAGTTCGGATTTTGTGGGGTAAAATTATCCAGATATCCCAGAGTGAAGAGGCTAGAGTTGCGGTCGATCGGTTCGCGCGCGGCATGAAATGGAGATGAAATAGAGCTTATGCTCTATGGAGTTCGTCATCTCAGTTATTCTTTTTTTGAATTGCTTTATTCGGCAGCAGAAAATACTATTCACAATCAATATATAGTTCAACGAACTAAGTCAATGAGTTAGAAAGATTTATTTATATATCTTTCTAACTCATTGACTTAGTTAGAAAGATATATAAATATATATCTTTATATAAAAAATAAAAAAAAAAAGATATAAATAAAAAAGTAGACAAATAAGACGTATCATTTTATATAGAGTAGTGAGGAATTATGGGACAAAAAATACATCCGCTTGGTTTCAGACTTGGTACAACTCAAAATCATGATTCTATTTGGTTTGCACAACCAAGAGATTATTCCGAGAATCTAAAAGAAGATAAAATAATACGAGATTGTATCAAGAATTATCTACAAAAAACAATAAGAACATCCTCTGGTGTCGAGGGAATTGGACGAATAAAGATTAAAAAAAGAATCGATCTGATTCAAATCTATGTAGAACTTCCAAAGTTATTCACAGAGGGGGAGCCTCGAAGAATCGAAGAATTACAGACTAATGTGCAAAAAAAACTTAATTGTGTGAACCGAAAAATCAACATTGCAATTACAAGAATTCCAAATGTTTATAGAGACCCTAATATTCTTGCAGAATTTATAGCTGGACAATTAAAGAATAGAATTCCGTTTCGTAAAGCAATCCAAAAAGCTATTGAATTAGCTGAACAGGCAGGTACAAAAGGAGTTCAAGTACAAATTTCGGGACGTATCGACGGAAAAGAAATTGCACGTGTCGAATGGTTCAGAGAAGGTAGGGTTCCTCTACAAACCATTCGAGCTAAAATGGATTATTGTTCCTATCCAGTTCGAACTATTTATGGGGTATTAGGAATCAAAGTTTGGATATTTCTAAACAACGACTAATAAAATAAATAAAATTTTCCTTCTATTTAACGTTCCATCTTTTGCTAAAAAAAATGACGAATTCTTAGTACACTCTTATTCCTAAAGAAGAAATAACAAATTTTATAAGATTGAATAAAAAAAAATGAATTATTTTATAGTGAAGGAATTGCTATGCTTAGTGTGTGACTCGTTGGTTTTTTTGAGAGTGGTTAAATTTCTACAAAAATTCGTAGAATTAATTACTAAAGAATTAATAACCTACTCATCGCTTCTCATTATCTGGATAGAAAGAACCGCCACCTGAAAATAGAAAATAAAAATCTATGTGGTGATAGAATTATAGCAACTGAAATAAAAAAGAATGTGATTATTAGTTGTAAAGCAATAAGAATATACAGATAAATGAAGGGGTGAAAGAAAGATAGAAAAAAAGATATCTTTGATATAGAATTCTACTATGTAAAGGTCTATGGGTCATCTTATAAAAGGTAGTGTAATAAAGCATCCATATTCAAAAAAATTCATCCCTATATGGATGAATATATTCCTAGAATAAACGAATCAAGAGCCGCGAATCAATAAAACTGAGAAGGTTGATTCAACAAAAAAGAATCAAATAAGAAAATTTTAGAAAAATGAAATCTTATTAAAGAGGCTCCATTATAGAATTTAGACCTAACCATAAATCGAAAAGCGATGGGAACGACGAAACCTGTGAATACCTAAGATTATATTAAAATTAAAAATCTTACTGATTCATTAGATGGGATGGCGGAAGAAACTAAGAATTCATTTTTTTTTAGGAGTTGGGGACTAACCCAACATTAAATCTTAAATTTTTAATGAGAGAGTAAATATTCGCCCGCGAAAATGTGGATTTTTTTAATTTAGAAATCCAATCTGATAAAAAAAAAAGACAAATATGGATTCGTTAGAATCTTATATCAAAACAACATTATCTAATTAGATACGGATAGCAAAAATGGTCTATAAGAATCCATATTTCGTTATATATCAAAGCAGGATATAAAAATTTCTAATAGATCCACTGTTTACTTCTTGATCTAAATCTTTCTTGGAAAAGTCGATTGTATAAGATGCCTCATCGTCTCCCGGCATTAAAAAAGGGACCTTGGGAACTCCAATTGGCATAAAAAAAAGAAAATGCAAGAAGATGCAGTTGTCTATCTTAGTTTGCTTTGGTGTGAGAACGTTGTATATTATTTTCATTATTATTTTCAATTATCGGTGAAATATTTTTCAATCGATTTATTCGCGAGGAGCCGTATGAGGTGAAAATCTCATGTACGGTTCTGTAATAGAGATGGAATTGAGAAACAACCATCAACTATAACCCCAAAAGAACCAGATTCCGTAAACAACATCGAGGAAGAATGAAAGGAAAAGCCTATCGAGGTAATAAAATTTGCTTCGGAAAATATGCTCTTCAGGCACTTGAGCCCGCTTGGATCACATCTAGACAAATAGAAGCAGGGCGACGGGCAATGTCACGAAATGTTCGCCGGGGTGGACAAATATGGGTACGTATATTTCCAGACAAACCTGTTACAGTAAGACCTACCGAAACGCGTATGGGTTCGGGAAAAGGATCTCCCGAATATTGGGTAGCTGTCGTTAAACCCGGCAAAATACTTTATGAAATGGGAGGGGTCCCTGAAAATATAGCTAGAAAGGCTATTTCAATAGCGGCATCCAAAATGCCTATACGAACTCAATTCATTCTTTCAGAATAATCATTAGAACGAAAGAGATCTTTAGTATGAAAAAAATGGCAATTGTCGGTTTCTTTTTTTTTTTGAACACAGAATATTTTTTTTACTTCAACTTTTTGACTGAAAGATAAAAAAAATGATATGATTCAACCTCAAACTTATTTAAACGTAGCCGATAATAGCGGAGCCCGCGAATTGATGTGTATTCGAATCATAGGAGCCAGTAATCGACGGTATGCTTATATTGGTGACATTGTTGTTGCTGTAATCAAAAAAGCAGTACCAAATTCATCTTTAGAAAGATCGGAAGTGATCAGAGCTGTAATTGTACGTACTTGTAAAGAACTCAAACGTAGTAATGGTATAATAATAAAGTATGATGATAATGCGGCGGTTCTCGTTGATAAAGAAGGAAATCCAAAAGGAACTCGAATTTTTTCCGCAATAGCCCGAGAATTGAGACAGTTAAATTTCACTAAAATAGTTTCATTAGCACCCGAGGTATTATAATACGAGATTGTGATATCGATATATTATTTATCACTTGAATGAATAGGAAGGAAATATATTTGAATAGGAATTCAATATATATATTCCAAATAAAAATTCGAATTCAGAATTCTATTTTTTTTTTATACAAATAGAATTCTGAATTCGAATTCCGTATAAGATTATCTATATAGTTTATAATAGGTCATTCATTTTCTTTCTATCTTTTTTTTAGTTTTTAAATATTCTATATTATATATTTACATTACCCTAATTAGAATAATATAATATTTTCTATACAGACTAGAGTATTATTATATTCTCCTATTCAATTCAATATTCTATTGAATCAAAAAATAAAAAATCAAAAAAACGGGAGCACGTTGATTATATCGAAAGTAAGGAGCAATAATTGATCGTGGGTAAAGATACTATCGCTGATATACTAACCTTGATACGCAATGCTGACATGAATAGAAAAAGAACAGTTCAAATACCACTTACTAATATTATTGAAACCATTGTTAAAATTCTTTTACAAGAGGGTTTTGTTGAAAACGTCAGAAAACATCGAGAAAGCAACAAAGACTTTTTAGTTTTAACTCTACGGTATAGAAGAAATAGGAAAAGATCATATAAAACTTTTTTAAATTTAAAAAGGATCAGTACACCGGGTCTACGAATCTATTCTAACTATCAACAAATTCCGAGAGTTTTAGGAGGAATGGGAATTGTAATTCTTTCTACTTCTAGGGGTATAATGACAGATCGAGAGGCTCGATTAGAAAGAATCGGCGGAGAAGTTTTATGTTATATATGGTAATGATAATTTTGCCGATATTCGAATTCTATGAAAAATTTAGATACATTATTGTGAATGGAATAGAGAAAAAAAAAGATTTTTAATATTACTCCCGATCCATTTAGTGAATGTGTGAAGAGAATTTAACTAGAATAGAAATCAAAACTCATGAAGATTTCATTTAATTAATTACTGAATCACTTCTGAGGGTATGTTCCAGGTTGCTTTAGAGAAATAGAATAAAAATGAGATTTTAGGCTATAGTTTCAAAAAAAATTCGACGTACTTAATGTATACGACCGGTAAAGGAAAAAATGGAAGTATAAGTGAGTTAATTTAATTAGACTATTTTTATTTTTTAACTTCAACATATATTTTAGGAGAAACAATTATAAGTTAAAAATGTAAAGAAACCCTATTTTCTTCCAATATATATAGATTCAGCATTAAGTTTAAGTTAAGGTTAAGGAGTTCAAAATATGAAAGTAAGAGCCTCTGTTCGTAAAATTTGTGAAAAATGTCGATTGATCCGCAGGCGAGGTCGAATTATAGTAATTTGTTCCAATCCAAAACATAAACAAAGACAAGGATAATTCACAAAATAAGGGCTTTCTATTAAAAAGAAAGTACCGAATGCAAAAATAAAAAAATGATATTAAAATTCAATTTTTTTTATTAATTAATTTAATACTAAATCATAAAAAAATAATAATTTAGATTCTATATTCCAATCTAGTCGATAGTTATAAGTATTATAATATAATAAATATTATATTATTGCTTACTGCTTGATATTTCAAAAATGGTATTCTATATTAATCGAATTTTAGAATACAATAGCATAGAATAAGTAGTTAGAAAAGAGTAAAGAATCCGTTTTTGACAGGAAATGGATATATCCATATATTTCGAACTTATATTTTTTAAAATAATAAAAAATGGCAAAATCTATACCAAAAATTGGTTCACGTAAAAATGGACGTATTGGTTCGCGCAAGTATGTTCGTAAAATACATAAAGGGGTTATTTATGTTCAAGCTGGTTTCAACAATACCATTGTGACTGTTACAGATCTACGAGGTCGGGTGATTTCTTGGTCCTCTGCCGGTTCATGTGGATTCAAAGGTACACGAAGAAGTACACCATTTGCCGCTCAAACCGCAGCAGGAAATGCTATTCGAACAGTAGTCGATCGAGGCATGCAACGAGCAGAAGTCATAATAAAAGGTCCCGGTCAGGGAAGAGATGCGGCATTAAGAGCTATTTGTAGAAGTGGTATACGATTAAGGTTTCTACGAGATGTAACACCTCTGCCACATAATGGATGTAGGGCTCCTAAAAAAAGACGTATATAAAACTTATCAAGAAAAATATTTCAAGAGAAATAAACAATTAAATCAAGAGTTTAATAAAAATATATTACTATGATTCGAGAAAAAGTAAAAGTATCGACTCGGACACTACAGTGGAAGTGTGTTGAATCAAGGGTAGACAGTAAGCGTCTTTATTATGGACGCTTTATTCTGTCTCCACTTATGAAAGGTCAAGCAGATACAATAGGCATTGCAATGCGAAGAATTTTGCTCGGAGAAATAGAGGGAACATGTATCACACGTGCAAAATCTGAGAAAATACCACATGAATATTCTACCATAGTAGGTATTCAAGAATCAATACATGAAATTTTAATGAATTTGAAAGAAATTGTATTGAGAAGTAATCTGTATGGAACTCGAGACGCGTCCATTTGTTTCAAAGGTCCTGGATATGTAACCGCTCAAGACATTATTTTACCACCTTCGGTGGAAATCGTGGATAATACACAACATATAGCTAACCTAACAGAACCTATTAATTTGTGTATTGAATTACAAATTGAGAGGAAGCGGGGATATCGTATAAAAACGATAGACAACATTCAAGATGGAAGTTATACTATAGATGCTGTATTCATGCCTGTTAGAAATGCAAATCATAGTATTCATTCTTATGTGAACGGTAATGAAAAACAAGAGATGCTCTTTCTCGAAATATGGACAAATGGAAGTTTAACCCCGAAGGAAGCACTTTATGAAGCCTCCCGGAATTTGATTGATTTGTTTATTCCTTTTTTACATGCAGAAGAAGAAAACTTTAATTTTGAAAACAATCAACACAAAGTTACTTTACCCCTGTTTACTTTTCATGATAGATTAGTTAAGGATAAACTAAGGAAAAGTAAAAAAGAAATTGGATTTCAATCCATTTTTATTGACCAATTAGAATTGCCTCCCAGGATCTATAATTGTCTTAAAAAGTCCAATATACATACATTATTGGAACTTTTGAATAAGAGTCAAGAAGACCTTATGAAAATGGAACATTTTCGCGTAGAAGATGTAAAAAATATATTAAACATTTTACAAATCGACAAACATTTTGCATAAATTTGAAATCCATTGGATTTTTTTTTTCATCTTTCATAAAAAAAAAGAAAGGTAGACATGGGTATAGGAAAATTGTTATTCCTTGCCCCCTTTATTCCACTATTTTCTATGTTAATTTCTATATTTTTTTTCTATATTAAAGAAAGAAATTAGGAATAGAGAATCCATATCAAAGTTGGAATAGTGGTATCTATTCTTATTTCAAACATCGAGGTCAGTAACATTGATGAACTTAGTAAGGGTGCGGAAAGAGAGGGATTCGAACCCTCGGTAAACAAAAAGCCTACATAGCAGTTCCAGTGCTACGCCTTGAACCACTCGGCCATCTCTCCTACATAATGATTATGTCCCTAAACCAAGTGAATAGTGAGGCATTCATATTCCATTTGCGTAGGCCCGCTCAATTAATTTAATTGAAACTAAAAAAAGAAAGAAATTTTTTTTTCCCCTACTTCGAGGCCTGCCGTAGGATAAAGTAATTTGATTAATAAGTCCATTTTTACGTTATTTCGTACTGTATTGTACAATTCCTTTGTTTGGGGATTCTTTTATCACGCGATAAAAAATGAAATTATAGAATGGATTGCTACTCATGACTAGATCTCGGATAAATGGAAATTTTATTGATAAGACCTTTACCATTGTAGCCAACATCTTATTACGAATAATTCCGACAACTTCTGGAGAAAAAGAGGCATTCACTTATTACAGAGATGGTGCGATTTGATTCTTTTTTTTTTTTTTACCGATCTCAGTCTTAGGAGAAAGATACATTCTTCGGAGAGAAAGCAAAAAATTTTGAAAAAAAAACCTACGCTTGCTGAAGGTGAAATTTGGAAATAAAATAATTAATCCCTTCTGTCGTGTATTCCCGATTAATGCAGCCCGCTATGCTTCCATTTTAGGTTTATATTAAGTATTAAGCGAAAGGTTATACCTATACCTATGGGGTTAGGTTAATCCTACTCCACTAGTACCAATAGGCGGCATGGGGGAAGAAGCACTACGTTCAGGAATCAACAACATGAGAAAACTTTGTAAAAAAAATCCTCCCTTTCTGATCGGGATTGGGACTAACTAGAATGGTTGGGACAATAAACATCCATCTCGTTCGTATTTTGGATACCCATAGAACCATCGAAGACTGTTGAAGTGACTAATTCCGGGAAATAAAGCGGCGTTGAGGACAAAGTCATTGTTGAAGTTACTATTTATCCAGTAATAACATACTTGATGTTAATAAAAGATCCTTTACAGGAAGGTTGGCTAGAGATTTTGTGTAAAAACACTAGTCCCACTCAGTTGATAATGAGAATATTACAATCTTTTTTGATTTGATTCCATGGATGTTTATCATTATACACATAAAGGAGGAGCCGTATGAGATGAAAATCTCACGTACGGTTCTGGAACGGAGATTCTTTGAACCGAATGACGACCGTAACGGATGTCGGCTCAATCTGAAGGAAATTATGCAGAAGCTTTACAGAATTATTATGAGGCTATGCGACTGGAAATTGATCCCTATGATCGAAGTTATATACTTTATAACATAGGCCTTATACACACAAGTAACGGAGAACATACAAAAGCTTTAGAATACTATTTTAGGGCACTCGAACGAAATCCTTTCTTACCTCAAGCTTTTAACAATATGGCCGTGATCTGTCATTACGTGCGACTATCTCCACTATAGAAAAAGAAAAGAAAAAACAACTCCACTAATAGTAATAAATACTAGACAAAAAAATAGAAATAGGCTTTTTACATACATATATCGTTCGAAAGAACGATTTTTATGAGCTGTAGCAAAGAAATAAACTTCATAGAAGTCAAAATATGAAGAAATAAAATATATATATGCCTAGATACTTTTTTTCTATGGATAAAAGATCTAATTGATAGAGGAAGCACCGTAAAGATCAATTAACACGGTTTTTGGCCGATACAACAAGAACTGCTTACTTCTATGATGATAGATTAGGAATCTACTTATGTAATAAAGTGGATCCCCTAAGGTTTTGAGCAGCGGTGTAGTATCAGATCCCAAAGATAGTAAGTCTTTTCTTATGAAGAAAAGTATTTCTCAAAGATTCTATAGAAATGGATATATCATATATAAAAGTATATGATATATGAAATCGAGATAGTTACCTTTCATCCATAAAATTCGAATAAGAGCGTTAGTGTTAATGTTGATGCTTTATTCTTCGGAAGGTAGGATAAAAGATAAAACTAAAAACAAAGGATTAAATAAAATGATTAATCCAAATTCAAGTTTGAAACTCATGTAATTAATATCTTTTCTTCTTGTTAACTCCAGAAAAAATGGAAGATCAAAAGAATTGACTGTTGAGCCGTATGAGTCAGGAAACTCTCAAGTACGGTTCTAAGGGAAGGAATTGACTCACCTATTCCGACCGCGGAGAACAGGCCATTCGACAGGGAGATTCTGAAATTGCAGAATCTTGGTTTGATAAAGCTTCTGAATATTGGAAACAAGCTATAGCCCTTACCCCAGGTAATTATATTGAAGCACAGAATTGGTTGAAGATCACAGGGCGTTTTGAATAAGAACACTCTGTTTATTATTAAATTTTTTTTATTCAAATATTAGATTAGTCTCTACTCTATATGCTA
>Ga0157289_10000087_pt1 | contig 10195 bp, 8 predicted proteins | sample NitcycUS134311R1_FD_108395 | JGI IMG/M metagenome (GOLD analysis project Ga0157289, IMG submission 108395) | Soil microbial communities from Arlington Agricultural Research Station in Wisconsin, USA - Nitrogen cycling UWRJ-S134-311R-1 | ecosystem: Environmental > Terrestrial > Soil >... | reverse complement strand
GACTCACCGCTGAGCCCGTCTTCACGCCAGAAGGGAGTCTCGTAGAGCGCGATGCACTTGTCGAGCGTGCCCGGTTGCAGTCGCTCGGCCAGCCTCTGACGCTGCTCGGGCAGCGCCGGATCGAACGTGATCCGGGCGGCTATCGCCGGGGGCACGGCGACGATCGCCCGCTCGGCCTCCACCTCCAAGCCGTCGGCAATGACCCGCACCGACTCGCTCCGCCGTTCGATTCGCCGCACCGGCGTGGCCAGGTGCACCCGCTCGCCGAGCGAGGCGGCGAGGCCGAGGGGCAGCGCCTGCGCCCCGCCCTCGAGACGATCCTGCTGCGCTCCTCCCTCGGTGTCGATCAGCTTGTCGAAGCTGCCGGCGGCGCTGACGTAGAAGAGGACGTGCAGCATCGAGAACTCCTCGGGCCCGGCGCCCCAAACCGTCCGCCCGGCCAGGCCGATCAGTTCGCGGGCGATCGGGGTCCGCACGTTGGCGGCGCACCAATCGGCGAGCGTCTGGCCGTCCAGCTCGGGGGCCAGCCGGGCCGCCCAGGGTTGCTCGGCGTCAACGCCCCGGGCCAGCTTGGCGAGGCGGCGCCGTGCGATGAAGATGTCCCAGAGCACCCTGGGACCGAGGCGCGGGATCGTGCCCCGGTAGAGGCGCCGCGTGCCGCTCACGTCGATCAGGTTCCTGCCCTCGCCGAATTGGGGGAACAGCTCGAGACCCAGGTCGCCGGCAAGGGCCTGGACCCGGGAGTGATCGGAGCCGACCCACTGACCGCCGAGGTCGACCTGAACGCCGTCGCCGAGGAAGGCGTTGAGCAGGCGCCCGCCGACCCTCGGGCGCGCCTCGAGCACAATCGCCTGACGGCCGGCATCGACAAGCAGCTGCGCGGCGCGCAAGCCGGAAAGCCCGGCGCCGACCACCGCCACATCGGCGCTGACCACGGAGCTAGCCATGGATCTTCTCGCCGCGCTCCAGCATGGCGATGAACTCTCGCAGCCGCCGCTTGCGAGTCTCGGGTTTCTTCGCCTCCTGCAGCCGGTAGAGAATCGCGTAGCGGTTGGCGGCGTCGAGCGAGTCGAAGAACTCCCGAGCCGCCTGGCTGCGATCCAACGCCTGACGCAGATCGTCAGGCACGGTCGCGGCGCGCTGGCCGGGGTAGGCGGCGTCCCAGCGCCCGTCGGCCTTCGCCGCCTCGACCTCGGCCAGACCCGCAGGCCGCATCGCGTCGGCGGCGATCAACTCCTCGGCCTTGGCCCGGTTGATCTGCGACCACTTGCCGCGCGGCCGCCGCGGCGTGAAGCGCTGCAGGAAGTACTTCTCATCGAGGCCACGCTTCTGGCTGTCGATCCAGCCGAAGCAGAGCGCCAGCTCCAGCGCTTCGGCGTAGTCGACGCTCTCGACCCCGGAACCCTTCTTGGCGATCTTGAGCCAGAACCCCGGCGAGCTGCCGTGATTGTCCTCGAGCCAGGCCTCGAGATCAGAGCGAGCGGCGAAGAGACGTACGGGCAGGTCATCGGCCATCGCCGACAAGCATGACGCCGGGGCTGCTTGGTGGTTTTGACGCGGTGAGACTGGTTACAGTGGCGAGATGAGCGATCGGGACGGGATCGAGGCTCTGACCGAGGCGATCGGGCGCTACAACGACGCCTGGAACGCGCAGGACCTCGACGCGATCGTGGCGATGCACGCGCCGGACATGGTCTTCGCCAACCACACTGCCGGCGAGACGGCCAGCGGCGAGGAGGTGAGGGGGCACATCGCCAGGATCTTCGAGTCCTGGCCCGACATGAAGTTCGAGACGCGCCGCCTCTACGTACGCGAGGGGGTGGTGACGCAGGAGTGGACCGCGACCGCCACCCACGCCAACACGCTGCGCCGCGGCGAGATCGAGGCCCCGCCGAGCGGCCGCACGGTGAGCTGGGACGGGGTCGACGTGATCCCCTTCGAGCACGGGCTGATCAAGCGCAAGGACGTCTACTCGGACTCGGTCGGCATCCTGCGCCAGGTCGGCCTGCTCGACTGAGCGCTCAGCCGCTCAGCTCCGCGAGCCGGCGCTCGATCGTGTCGCGGGCGTAGCCGAAGACCGCCCGATCGCCGCTCATCCGATAGCGCGAGTTTGCTCCCATCACCACCGCGTAGAGCTCGAAGGCGAAGCGGCCGGGGTCAGACGAGCCAGCCAGTCGCGCCTGCCGCTCCAGCTCGCCGAGCCAAGAATCGAGCGCGGCGGCGATCGCGTCGCGAACGGGACCGGGGCGATCGTCGTACTCGGCCGAGGTCGCGGCCCAGAAGCAGCCGCCCGAGTACGCGTTGCCTTCCAGGTAGGCCAGGTACGCGCCGGCCATCGCATGCAGACGGAGCGCGCCGTCAGGCGCTTGCAGGGCCGGCTCGATCACGGCCCCCCGAAAGCGCTCCGCCGCGGCGGCCACGGTCGCCAGCTGCAACTCCCGCTTGGAGCCGAAATGGGCGAAGACACCGCTCTTGCTCATCTCCAATTCGCCGGCGAGCCGGCCGATCGTCAGGCCCTCCAGGCCGTCGACGGAGGCTAGATCGAGCGCCCGGGCAAGGATCGCGGCTCGGGTATCCGCCCCCTTGCCGCCGTCCCGCTTGGAGTCCAGAGTCGCCTTGCTCGCTCCCGCCACTCGGCCAGGGTACAAAAAAGCACGAACGTTCGTTCATTCGCTACCCTGCGCCCGCCAAGAGAGCGCACTCACGAACCAGGAGGAGAACGATGGCGGGACACGCGGTGAAGAAGATCGACGACATGGAGGCCGTCTACCTCGGCGCCTTCAAGCGCGTCCGGGCGGAGCTGGGAGTCGAATCATTCGGCATCCAGCTGATCGACCTGCCGCCCAACTTCGAGAACTACCCCGAGCACGATCACGCCGAAGACGGCCAGGAGGAGGTCTACGTGGCGATGCGCGGCGGCGGCGAGATCGAGATCGAGGGCGAGCGCCTCCCGCTCGACCCGGATCACATCGCCCGGGTTGCCTCCGGGGTGAAGCGCAAGGTTTGGCCTGGCGATGACGGCATGCGGGTCCTGATCATCGGCGGCGTCCCGGGCGGGACATACGACGCGCCGGAAATCTCCCAGCTCGGCGTGCCGGACCCGATGGCCAGCTGAGCGAGATGGTCGCCTAGTTGTCCTGCTCGCGGCGCTCGTAGCCGGGGCAGGCGGCCACCGGTACCCGCGGATAGCGGGGATAGCGCGGGTCGGTGCGCGAGCGCCGGCAGAGCGAGAAGACCGACCCGCGCGTGTTCGGCACCAGTTGCTGGTGCACGCAGCTGTCGCAGAGACCGGAACTTTGCCGATCCGTCATCTTCGCCACAGGCTAGCTTTGCCGTGTGAACGGCACGGCCACGCTCTTCGACGCCGACGCAGCGGCCCACTCGGCCACGGTCGAGGTGCTCGGCGTCATCTTCGCCGCCGAGGACGACGGCTACGCGGTGCTCGAGGTCCAGGACGCCGAGTCGGGCGAGGGGTTCGCCCTCGTCGGCCCGGTCGCCCACCTCGGCGTCGGCGACCGGGCCGAAGTCAGCGGCGAGTGGCAGACCCACGCCCGCTACGGCCGCCAGCTCCGCGCCCAGGGGGCACTGCCGCTCGACCCCGCCGATCGCGAGGGGCAGATCGCCTACCTCACCTCGCTGCGCCACATCGGCCCCGCCCGCGCCGAACGGCTGGTCGACGAGCACGGCGATGGAGTACTTGGAGCGATCGCGGCAAATCCGCAGGCGGTGTTCAACTCGCTGCGCGGGATCAGCGCCGACCAGGCCGCGGCGGCGGCGGAATCCTGGCACGCGAGCCGCGCCGTGCGCGATCTGCACGTGCAGCTCGCCCCCCACGGCCTCGCGCACCTGGCGGGGCCGATCCACGTCCGCTTCGGCGAGAGCTCGATGGCGATCCTGCACGAGGACCCCTACCGGCTGACCGAGGTCGACGGCGTCGGCTTCGTCCGCGCCGACAAGATCGCCCTCGCCGCCGACGTACCGCCGGAGTCGAGCCGTCGCGCCCAGGCGGCCGCCGTGTACGCCCTCGGCGAGGCCGAGCAGCAGGGCAACAGCTACCTGCCGATTGCCGAGCTGACGGCCCGCACCGCCAAGCTGCTCGGCCTCGCTCCGGATCCCGAGGTGCTCAGCGAAGCGAGTGGCCTGGTCAGCGACGAGGGCCGCCTCTACCGCCAGTTCACCCACGCCAGCGAGCTTGCCGTGGCGGCGACCCTGGCGATCCGCAGCGCTGCCCCGGCCCACCTCGACCACGATCCCGGCGAGGCACCGGCCCGCGACCAAGCGGACACCGAGCTGACCGACGAGCAGTGGTCGGCCGTGCGCGGTGCCTTCGGGGCGCGGATCTCGGTGCTCACCGGCGGCCCCGGGGTCGGCAAGACGGCCTGCACGCGGGCGATCGTCGAGGAGGCCGAGAGCGCCCACCTGCGCATCGCCCTCTGCGCTCCCACCGGCCGCGCCGCCCGCCGCCTCGAGGAGGCCACGGGCCACTCCGCGCAGACGATCCACCGCATGCTCGAGTGGAGCCCCGGCCGCGAGCCGGCCTTCAAGCCGGGCCACCCGCTGCCGGCCGACCTGGTCATCGTCGACGAGTCCTCGATGCTCAACCTGCGCCTGATCGAGGTCCTGCTCGGTGGCCTGGCCGAGTCGACCCACATCGTCTTCGTCGGCGACGCCGACCAGCTGCCGCCGATCGGAGCGGGCAAGCCCTTCGAGGACCTGATCGCCGCGGGGATCGCCCCCGTCGTCCGCCTCACCCAGATCTTCCGCCAGGCCGCGCGCTCGATGATCACCACGGCCGCCCACGAGATCAACCAGGGCCGCGAACCGCACCTCGAGCCGGGAGAGGACCAGGATCACGACTTCTTCTTCATCGAGCGCACCAACCCCGAGCGGGCACTGGAGGCCGTGGTCGAGGTGGTGGCCGAGCGGGCCCCGAAGCGCTTCGGCGTCGACCCGATTCGCGAGGTGCAGGTACTGGCGCCGATGTACCGGGGCGCGATCGGGATCGACGCCCTCAACGAGCGCCTGCAGACACGGCTCAACCCCGATGGCAAGCGCGCCGTCGGCGAGCGCTTCCGCGTTGGCGACCGGCTGATCCAGACGCGGAACTCGCACGAGCTGGGCCTGATGAACGGCTCGATCGTCTTCCTCCGCGCCGACGACGCCGACGCGGAGGAGATCGTCGTCGACACCGACGAGGGCGAGGCGCTGACGATCCCCTACGGCGAGACCGCCACGCTGCGGCTCGCCTACGCGATCTCGGTGCACAAGGCACAGGGCTGCGAGGTTCCGGTCGTGGTCGGCATCTGTCACCGCTCGCACTCGCGCATGCTGACCCGTCCCCTGCTCTACACGGCGATCACCCGCGCCCGCAGCAGCTGCGTCCTGATCGGTGACCGCGCCGTGCTGGGCGCGGCCGTTCGCCGCGACGACAGCGGCGGCCGGCACTCCGGGCTGGCCGAGCGCCTGCGTGGATAACCGCCCGCCGCTGCTCGAGATCGGCATCACCCTGGCCGGGGTGGTCCTGCTCGCCGCTCTGGTCTTCGCCGTGCCGGCCCTGCACGATGCCGCGGTCGCGGCAGTCCACGGCGACACCGACGAGGTGCGCCGCGAGATCGAGGGCCTGGGGGTCGCCGGGCCGCTGCTGATCCTCGTCCTCGCCTTGGTCCACGCGGTGGTCTTCTACCCAGCCGAGATCGTCGACGCGGCGGCGGGCCTCGTCTACGGCTTCATCCCCGCCCTGGCGCTGATGATGATCAGCTGGCTGCTCTCGGGGCTCGTCTGCTTCGCGATCGGGCGCTCGGTGGCGAGGCCCCTGCTCGACCGCTGGCTGGGCCGCGAGCGCTTCGAGCGGATCGAGGCCAAAATCGAGCGTGGCGGCCCCAAGGTCCTGATCGCCGCGCGGTTGATCCCGATCTTCCCCTTCAGCCTCGTCTCCTACGCCGCCGGCGCGGCCCGGGTGCCGGTCTGGCGCTTCGTCTGGACCACAGCGGTCGGTTACCTGCCGATCACGGCGATCTCGGTCTACTTCGGCACCCAGCTCGACCTGCTCAGCGGACTCTTTTGATCTTGAAGCGGTAGCTGGCGGGGGTCTTGTCGCCGTTTCCTTCCGCGTCCAGGGCAGCGACCTTGACCGTGTGCCAGCCGAGCGGGAAACGCCGCGCCAGGCGTTCGGAACAGGGCCTGAACAGGCCGCCGTCGATACGGCAAACGAAAGAGACGCCGTCCTTGTCCGAGCCGAAGAGGAACACCGCCCTCGCCGCGCGGGTCTGGGTGCGGATGACCTTCGCCGGGCGTTGGAGGAAGAAGGTGCGAGGAGAAAGCACGGGTTTCGGTTCTTCTACTTCGGGCTGCGGCGTGGTCGGCGGTGTCGTCGAGCCGCCGCCCCCCGGTGGGACCGGTGGGACCTCGCTCCCCCAGCTTCCCGGGGCTGCCGCTTCGTTGGGTTCGACTTCGGATTCGGGCGGCACGCAGGCTGGACCGCCTTCACCGGCTTGGGCGAGCGCTTCTTCGATCGCACCGACCGCTTCGACCAGCCCGGCTCCGACCTCACACGGACCGAACGTGCCGACTTCGACAGCGCTGGCCACGAGCGCCCCGCGAACGTCTTCCGGTTCAGCCGCTGGTTCGGCCTCGAGCATCAGGGCGGCCACGGCCGCCGCGTGCGGCGCCGCCGCCGAGGTTCCACAGAAGTGCCAGTCGCCAAAGACGAAGAACGAGAAGAACGTGGTCTTGCCGCAGTCAGTCGCGACCAGGTCGGGCTTCGAGAGCTCTTCCGGAGCGCCAAGGAGAGGCGCCGGAGAGGTCCCTTCGACCGGGCCGAAATCGTGGCGAACCGGCCCCCGTGAGGAGTAGTCCTCCAGTTCGGATTTGTCGCCGAAGAAGACCGCCCCGGTCGAGATCGCTGCGGCGGCCCCGCTGTGGCCGAAGATCGTCGGACCGACGACGTCCTCGCCGCTCGAGCGCGGGTACTCCGTGGCGGAGACGCCACCGCCGTTCTGGATCAGGGCGAACTTGACCGCCGGGGCCTCCCCTGCCGAGAAGCGATTGACGACCAACTGCACCGTCCTCGTGCTGCCACTCGAATTCTGCCATTCGAGCACCTCGACCGGCGTCTGGCTGATTTCGACGTTGTCTTCGTGAGATTCCGCGCTGGGGATCCGGTTGCCGGCCGAGTCGAGCAGGAACGCATCGAGGTCGGTGTCGACGCCGTTCCACGGTTCGTCCCACTGCAGGTCGAGCGCCAGGGTCGCGCCGGGTTTCACCTTGATGCCGAAGGTCCGGTCCACCGCCGAGCCGGGGTTGAAGTCCAAGCAATGGAAGGCTTTGGCCCCCGGGATCGCCTGGATGGCAGGGGGACAGCTCCCCGCGTCCCTGTAACCGGGGGTTTCCCAGGAGGCGATGTCATGGCCTTCCTCGTCGATCAGGTTGTTGTTGCCGGCAGCCGAGAAGTAGGTGGCGCCATCTTCGACGACTTCCCTGACGGCGACCGCGATCGGCCCGTCCTGGAAGAAGGGCTCGCCGAGGTAGAAGACGTCATCGACGATCACGTCGGCGCCGGGGGCTCCTTCCGCCAGATCTCTGATGTTGTCGGCGAAGGAGATTTCCCCGTTGAAGGCCGAGGCGAACTCGAGGTCGGCCCCTGGCGCGAGGTCGTGGACGATCTGCGCCATCGCCCGTCCCTCGTCGCTGGCCCCGGCGGCGTTGCTCTGTTCGCTCAGCACCTCGACCGGCGTAGCGTGACCGCATTCGTTCCCTGTGCCAGGCAGGTCGGCGCTTTTGACGTCGTCCTCGGCGTGCGTCGCGATCGGTTCGCCGTCTTCGTCTTCGTCCGCCTGATCGAAGGAGTCGGAGAGGATGCCGACGGTGACGCCGGTCCCGTCGACGCCTTTGGTTTCTCGAGCTTCCAGGGCCTTCAGCTGTTCATCGCCCTCGGAGACAACCGCTCCGGAGGGGCAAACCGCCGTTGTCACCGGAGCGAGGACGGGCGTTACGCCCTCGACCCCTGCCTCCGCAGCGACCTCACGCAACCGAGCCGGCTCCGTGGCAACGGTGACCGTCTGGTAGCGGCGGCTGGCGGCGACGATCCTGGCCCCGGCCTTGCGGAGCTCCTCCCGCGCCGCAAGCGCGCCGCCATCGAAGCGCACGTCGACCAGGAGCCGCCGGCCCTGCCGCGCCAGGCCGCCGGGGGCAAGGCCGAGTGCCCTCGCCTGAGCGGCGGGCGCAGCCCCCCGCAGCGGGGCTTCCGCGAGCTTGGCGAGTCGCGGCGAGAGGTCGCCTGAGCCCCGCATCGCCACTGCAGAACCTGGCAGCGCCGCCATCGCAAGGACAAGCAGGGCAGCCACAAGGGCTCCCACCCACTGGCGGGGACTGTGCGTAGACGTCATCTGGTCACCGTATCGACTGGTCTCCTGGCTTCCTGAAACACGCCTGGACGGCGATCCGAGCGCCGCGCCTCCGGCTTGATCCCTGCTACGGTCCCCGCGTTAGGTCGGATTGATATCCGGCAAAAAGTCGTGTCTAGCGCTCGCGTCGTTGCTTTACCGAAGCCTCCGCGTTCGCAGCACAACAAGTGGAGGCAATAAATGCCGACTGGAACAGTCAAGTGGTTCAGCGACGACAAGGGCTACGGGTTCATCACGCCCGACGACGGCTCCAAGGACGTCTTCGTCCATCACAGCGCCATCCTCGGCGAGGGCTTCAAGTCCCTTGCGGAGGGCGCCAAGGTGACGTACGAGTCCGAGGAAGGCCCCAAGGGCCCGGCCGCCGCGAGCGTTCAGCAGACCTCGTAGTCGCGTACCGAACTTGAGCAGTCACGGGGCCCGCCGCAAGGCGGGCCCCGTTTTTGTCTCGAGATTCAGGCAATCACGAATCACGGACTGCACCTCCCCATCCCTTACCCATCGATGACTACTCGAAACGATCTGAGGAATATCGCCATCGTCGCCCACGTCGACCACGGCAAGACGACGCTGGTCGACGCGATGCTCTGGCAATCCGGCGCCTTCCGCAAGGGCCAGGACGTGGCCGAGCGGGTGATGGACTCGATGGACCTCGAGCGCGAGAAGGGCATCACGATCCTCGCCAAGAACACCGCGGTGAACTACAAGGACGTGAAGCTCAACATCGTCGACACCCCCGGCCATGCCGATTTCGGCGGCGAGGTCGAGCGCGGGCTGACGATGGTCGACGGCGTGCTGCTGCTCGTCGACGCTTCGGAGGGCCCGCTCCCCCAAACCCGCTTCGTCCTGCGCAAGGCGCTGGAGGCCAAGCTGCCCGTGATCCTCGTCGTCAACAAGGTCGACCGCCCCGATGCCCGCATCGCCGAAGTGGTCGACGAGGTCTACGAGCTCTTCCTCGACCTCGACGCCGACTCCGACCAGATCGACTTCCCGATCGTCTACACCAACGCCAAGGCCGGCTGGGCCGCGCTCGAAGAGGGCGCCGAGGGCAGCGACCTCTCGCCCCTGATGGACCTGATGCTGGAGAAGATCCCGGCGCCGGAGTACGACCCCGACCACCCACTGCAGGCGCACGTGACCAACCTCGACGCCTCGCCCTACGTCGGGCGGCTGGCGCTCTGCCGGGTCCACAACGGCACTATCCGCGCCGGCCAGCAGGTCGCCTGGTGCCGCGCCGATGGGAAGATCGAGCGAGCGACGGTCTCCGAGCTCTACATAACCGAGGCGCTGGAGCGAGTCCCAGCCGAGGAGGCCGGGCCGGGCGAGATCATCGCCGTCGCCGGGATGGAAGAGATCACGATCGGCGAGACCCTGGCCGACCCGGCCGACCCCCGGCCGCTGCCGGTGATCACGGTCGACGAGCCCTCGCTCTCGATCGTGCTCGGGATCAACACCTCTCCCCTGGCCGGCACCGAGGGCAGCAAGCTGACCGCCCGCCAGGTCCGCGACCGCCTCGACGCGGAGCTGGTCGGCAACGTCTCGATCCGCGTGCGCGACACCGAGCGGCCCGATGCCTGGGAGGTGCAGGGTCGCGGCGAGCTGCAGCTGGTCATCCTGCTCGAGTTGATGCGGCGCGAGGGCTTCGAGCTGACCGCCGGCCAGCCGCGCGTGCTGACCCGCGAAATCGAGGGCAAGCTGCACGAGCCGGTCGAGCGGCTGGCGATCGACGCACCCGAGGAGCACGTCGGCGCGATCACGCAGCTGCTGGCCGGGCGCAAGGGCCGCCTGGAGCAGAT
>Ga0157289_10000086_pt1 | contig 10196 bp, 8 predicted proteins | sample NitcycUS134311R1_FD_108395 | JGI IMG/M metagenome (GOLD analysis project Ga0157289, IMG submission 108395) | Soil microbial communities from Arlington Agricultural Research Station in Wisconsin, USA - Nitrogen cycling UWRJ-S134-311R-1 | ecosystem: Environmental > Terrestrial > Soil >... | reverse complement strand
TTTCTCCTGCCATTCCTAAATACTTTTATTAAATTCCACCATCCGTGATACTCCAATTATTGGGAGCGCCAGTCAGAATAGCTCTTCCCGCTACTCCACCTGCTGTGTATTTAATAGTTCCAAAATTAATTATTAAATTAGGTTGAACACTTCTGGAAGCCCATCCAGTAGTTATATTGTAAATAGCATCAAGATTTGCGGCCGAATAATCGGCGGCTGTTTTATTTAACATGAACCTATTAATAGCCGTGACATTTGAAATATTCCAATTGCTGACATCTTGGTTAAATGCAGTACAACTACTAAACATGTCTGTCATGTCTGTAACGTTAGTTGTATTGAATGTAGACACAGGTTGGTTAAAATTAGTACATGCTGTAAACATTGCTAACATATTTGTTACACTCGCTGTGTTAAATGAAGCAACGCTTTGATTAAACGCTGTGCAACTCGCAAACATTCCTAACATATTTGTTACATTAGCTGTGTTGAAGCTTGAAACGCTTTGATTAAATATAGTACATCCCTGAAACATTACAATCATAGAAGTAACACTGGCTGTATTGAATGATGAAACGCTTTGGTTGAATGCTGCACAAAAATTAAACATGTAGTCCATCGTTGTAACACTCGATGTATCAAAATTTACAGTCTGATTAAATACCCCACAATTCCGGAACATATAACTCATATTCGTAACACTCGAAGTAATAAAAGTTGCTGAGCTGATAGTAGAATTGAAAGATATACATCCATCAAGCATGCTTCGCATATTAATTACATTAGATGTTTTAAACGTAGATACTGATTGATTAAAATTAACACAAACATTAAACATAAAACTCATATCAGTCACATTTGTAGTATCAAATGAAGCAACGCTTTGATTAAACGCCGTAGCTCCAGAAAACATTCCCAGCATACTAACAACATTCAATGTATTAAAAGAAGAAACACTCTGATTAAATATTGTACAACTAGCAAACATAGCTGCCATGTTTGTAACAGTTGATGTGTCAAAAGAAGAAACGCTTTGATTGAATGCTGCACAAAATTGGAACATTGCAATCATAGTAGTTACATTTGAAGTATCAAAAGAAGAAACGCTCTGATTAAATATCACACATTGATAAAACATGTAGTCCATCGTTGTAACACTCGCTGTATCAAAAGAAGAAACGCTTCCGTTAAACAAAGAACACCCATTAAACATATAGCTCATATCTACTACATTACTAGTATTTATACTGTCAGTATAATTCGCTATCATATTGGAACATCCGTAGTATGCAGAATTTACTCTTTCTAAAGCTATGCTTCCCCAATTATCAATGCTTATTAATTTTAATTTATCTCCACCATTATCGAAGAATATTCCTGCAAAAACACCGGAAATTTGAATTGTATAAGTTCCGGCTACAGAATAAGTATGAGTAGGGCTTACGTCTGTTGTTTGCGTAGTTGAACTACCATCGCCCCATTCAATCAAGCAGTTATATGTTTGGCCCGCGTATAATGGTAATGTAAATTGATTGTTGGCACTTGAACCTGCATTATCTGTTTTTACTGTTATTACAAAAGCGTTATTTACAGCAACCACCCCACTACAACTAAGCACAAACGGACTAGTATTAGGAGCCGTTACGGTAAGAGTACCTGAGATACTACCGTCCGATAATCCCGCTTTAGCGCGTACTTTAAACCCTGCTAAACTAATCGCACCACCGGTATAAGCTATTGTAGCCAATGCAGAAGTATAAGCTAATGTGTCCGGATTGTAATATTCGAATGAATCTGTAAACGCTGCGTTAGGTGTTATTGTAATATCGTCTGCTAATGGTGATAAACCATCACCAACTAACGAGAAAGGATCGCTATCAGCGGACGGGCCAGAGCCTTCAGAGTAGTCTAATCCATTTATATTTGTTAATGTATGTATTCCGTCATCTGAAAACACAGAGTAGGGAGGTGGCGGTATTAACGTAGAAATTGAACGTGTAAGACAAGGCGATATTCCAACTCCTATTCCCGGACACATAATTACACGTTATAGCCAGCTAATTTGCCAGCAGTTAAAGTAATAGCTGTGATTCTAAACCCTGTAGGAACAATGATAGGCGCTCCATCAGGAGGACTTGCGTATGTATAAGGAGCAGTTAAAAAATCTACCGCCGCTTCACTAGCATTATATCCACTACATACACTCAATGTTGCTCCCTGTGCTATAAAAGATTTTAATTCAAGTCCTGTATGCGCATTAGTATCACTAATAACAATAGTTCCTGTAGGTGCAGCAACTGTTCTTGTTAATGGTTCTAGTGCTTTTATAAATGCTGATTGTATCTGTACGTAATCCATTGTGTTTAATATTAAATATTATGATGATAAAGATATAAAAAAAGCGGAACTTTTCACATTCCGCTTAATTATTTTTAATAACATTACTTTACACTGTAGAGAATAAAGTACTTGCAATAATACCTGAACCTAATACAGTTCCACTTACCGCCCATTGTGTAGCTGAAATACAAGTGAAATCTACATATCCACCTGCTAAACCACAAGCTGTTGTAGCACCTAAAGTTAAAGTATTCTCAGTGCCATCAGCGATATTAAACTCCATATCATTAGCAGCGTCAGGGTTTGCGATACAAGACCATAATCCGCCAATCATTACATCTCCTGCCTCACCTGTACTAATCACATATCCTGTACTTGTACAAGATGTTAGTATATGAAATCTAACCGTGTAGCCAATAGTGGCTGTTGCGGCAGCAGGTAAAGTGACAGCTAATCCATCAGCTTTAGAGAGTCCATATACGCCACCAGATTTTAAAGCCGTAGCAGCTATAGGAGTAGTTGTTTTAATTCCCGCAGGACGGTAATATGACGTTCCTGCGCCTGAAGTTGCAGGGGTTACAGTATCAGTTGTTACACCTGTTGCACCACTAAAAGTTTCAGTACCCGAATGTGTATTATTTCCTGTTGTAGTGTTGTTTGCTGAAAGTAACGCCACTTGTTCAAAAGTGGCGGCATCACCCACTCCTGTACCAGACAGCAAGCCTGTTAATTTTCTTTTCTTAGTTCCCGCAGGAGCTAAGTTTCCATATTGATTTACTTTTAATTCCATGTTTTAAGGTTTTAAAAAACACAGAGAAGATGTAAATCCTCTCTGTGTCTTAGTTATTAATAATTAAGAAACACTTAGCTTCTCCAAGAATCTGTACTTACAAATGCAGCATGAGATGCAGATGGAGTTCCAATATCAGAAGCTTGTAAAGCATAACAGAATACAGGAATCATCTCATCGCCAGCGTCAAAAGTAACAGCTTGAGTTACAGTTGGAGCATAACCATCAATATAAAAAGTTACAGCGCCACTGATACTAACACGAACTTCTAAAGTACGAGCAGTAGTGTCAGCCCAATTTTGAGTGGTGTCGGTGTTAGTGTTACCACCACCGTTGATTTCAGTTGAAGTGTAAATATCACCAAGAGCGTTACCTAGTCCAATTAAAGCATAATCAGTGTAAGCTGTATAAGTTGCATTAGCAGCAGCTTTCTTACGGAAACCTACCCACATTGGGTCTAATCCAGTTACGTCATCAATGTAAATCTTAACGTAAATACTGAAAGCGGTTTTACCTACAACAGCACTCTTTAAACTAGTTGACCATGTTGGAGCAGATAATTCTACTCCTTCACCAGCAGTAGCATCAAGGACACACGCAATACCATTTGCGTCTGCGCCTAAAGCTACAAACGTAGCAGTACCTAAAGGATAATAATGAGTGCCAAAGCCGTTGTTAAAGTCAATAAAGTTTTCGGCTAAAGTAGTTCCTGAAGGAAGCCCTGTATTTAAACCACCGCAAGTTGGCCCTACTTGATTCATATACACAATAGTACTTGGGTCATTAGCGTATGTATCAAAAATTAATTGCAACATAACTGCCTCGAAAGCTTTGAAGCCTGTAAGGTTAGTAGTAGAAGAACCTGTACCGTTATCCACGAATACACGATTAATCTTTAACTGATAAACAAACTGACCACCTAAAGTGATGCCGTCAACAATTTGATAAGACTCAATAACGAATCCATCATAATTTTGACCACTTACAGCAGGAAGTCCAGTAGTAGTTACAGGAGCATCATCAATGTAACCTGATACTACGTTACCATAAACATAATCTACAATAGGCTTCTCAGTAGCTAATTTAGCGCCTACTCCATAAGAATAAACAGCAGCAGTAGTGATAGAGAAATTGTCTTGGTAACCTGAGCTATCAGAATTAGTGATAGTGTTAACTGTGTTAGCACCTTTTACGCCTGTACCACCTTGTGTAAACACAGGGTAATATCCACCAGCATCAGTGATAGTAAATCCTGTACCTGTTCCTAATGAAACAGCGGTAGCATGATTAGCAGCTGAAGCTAAATTGATTTTAGCCACAATAGCAGCACTAATCCACTCACGTTGAGCAGCAGCATTACCTAATGTAGTTACATCAGCAGGAGTAGTTACAGAATAAATGTTTTGCAATTCATTGTAACCATTCGGAGTTCTTAATGGGTCGTAAAGAACAACTGAATAAGTTGTTGCGTTTGCAGGAGTATATGAAGTTGCTCCCACTGTTACCACTTGTGCTACTTCTGCACGATACTTGTTTTGGACAATGGAAATAACATCTTTTTTAGTTATAGGCCCATTTAATCCCGGAATGGCGATGAAACCACCCGCACATTGAATGTCACTTGCAGCTGAAGTGCGAAACAATGTCGATTTTTTAATGACTTTTGTTGACATGATTTTTGTTTTTTTATATCCTAAACTTTATTGTTTAAGATATTTAAAGGTAATGACAATCAATATATTTAGTATTAATTGTTAATAACTTTTTTACAGAAAATGCAACCTTTTGAATTTTACTTGGATATGTTCGACTCTGCCGCAGCAGCTTCATCATACATTCCGATAGATTTCAACATAATTACACTACACTTTTTACATAAGTCATCCTGCACTCTATCAGGTAAATCAGTAGTAGTAGTATTAGTTGATAGTATAACTTGTCCTGATGTTAATGCTGCACCTGTACCTGTTATAGAAGCTCCCACTGCATAAGTAGTTCCGTTATAAACAGATATTTCAGTAGCATAATAAACTAAAGCATTTGTTAGTGTACCCAATGCGTTAATTAAATTAGCCTCAGTGCCAATAGTGAATACGGCAGGTGTTTTCAAATATGTAAACTGTGCGCTTGTGATAGTGCCTGTATTGCCTCTCCATATAGTCATTCCTGTAGCATTCTCATTGTAATAAGTTTTTTGATTTGTTGGATGCTTAAATGAATTTTGAAGCAATGGCCCTAATGAATTATAATCAGTAGGACGAGAATAATTTGTTTGTGTGCTAATAATATGTGTTAAAGAAATAAAATCATAGTAATCCGCAGGAAATGGAAACGTAGTTGGAATAGATGAATAATACTTATTAGTCACTAAAGTTCCGTCCGTCAATGTAGGAGATGCTACTTTAATAAGCGTATACAAGTCATCACGCACTGATTGAATCCATTGAAAGTTCTCAGGTTGACGTTGTTGCTCATCGCCCATCTTGTCGTCTATAAACTGCTGTATTGCGTTATTAAAGGCTATGTTGTATTCCGAAAATAGAAAACGTGCGGCCTTAGTTAAGTTATTATAAAAGTCTACTCTCTCTTTGATATTTATCGCATTCATTGTACTAGTATTGGTGAGTATAAATATAAATAAAAAAGCCGACTATTTAAATCGGCTTTCTTTTTACTATTCAACAGATGTTTTTACCGCATCTATCTTTTGTCGTATCAAAGACTTTCTTTCTTCAATTGGTCTATTCGCTCCTACTCGGTGAATACCCTTTATCTGTAAGTTATGTCCCTCTTTTATTAATTCTTCCAACTCAGCATCTTCACCTTCTGATTCAGGAGTTTCAAGTTTAGCAGCTCTAGCTTTTAATTCCGCCAACTCCGCAGCTTGTTTCTTAATCAGCTCTTCTTTAGGGTCTAACTTTACTTCCTTACCCATAGAAGTATTAGTGCCTTCCTGAGATTGTTTAGATTGAATATCAATAGAATTTTTAGTTGAAGGATTGCTTCTTAAATAAGTTAAAGCTTCTGATTGCGTAAAACCTAATGAGATACCACGATATGTAATACCTGTATCATGCGTTTCATGCAATATACCTGTAGCTAATCCTCTTTTTAAAATAGCAAGTTCAGCTCTTGTTTCACTTGTGTAAATCTCCATAAAGATTTCAGCACCCGTCTTACCGCTTTCTAACTTGTTTGGATTTTCAACATATTTATTAACTTCCATGTAGATTTGACTCTTAGTCATAATACTAGGGTCATAACCTAACATTAAAGCCACGTCATTTAATTCTTCTCCAATTAAAGCATCTGCAATATCCACCGCCTTACGTCTCTTACGTCTGATGATTTCATACGACTCGGCTTCCGCCTCTTTGTCAATAGCTTTATAAGCCATCTTTACACTTGATTGGAAGTTAGGACTCTTGTTGTAAAAGTGACTAAACTTAATACAAATCCATTTAGCTCGTTGGTCAGGAATAGATAAATCTAAAGTTTCTTTACCCTTTAAATTTAAGCCCTGCCATACAATCTTCTTTGTTTCAGGATTAATAGTTAATGGAATCCCAATTAATAATCCACTTGAACTATCTCTAACAACCTCCCATGAAACATCACTCATGTGTCTGATTGCTCCTGAAGCGTTCTTAGGAACTTTAACTGGTTCTAATTCTACTATACCCTCTTTTGGGGCATACATTTCATGGTCAAGATTCAAAATTTTAACTTCAAATCCATTACCATCTTTGTACTTCACGTACTCCACACCCTCTTCAGCATCCTTGATGCTGGAATTTTTGCGTGTGCCAAGGTTAAATAATGACATATTGTTTATTTTTTTTGTTTAAAAAAAGGGGGCTACTACATTTCACCCCCTTTATACTTAGTTAGAAGGGTAAATGATACCGCAAGTATTAGAGTCATATACGTTAATCATATCTTGACGTAAAATTGCGTGAGTCATTGCATCTTCTTGTGAAATAATAGTACCAGTAGCACCAGTCATTCCATTAAGAGTAGCTTCTACCATTGCACGACTAACACCGTTAGCAGCTTTGTGTAAAATCTCAATGTTCTTACCTGTAGAACCGTTTTGGTCACCGAAGTTTAACACCATTACAGTACCCGACATGATAAGTTTACCATCTCCACCTCTCTCAGGGAAAGCTAAAGGGTCATCAAACATAGGATGTTGAGCGATAATAAATGTATCACCATTTAAGTTAATCTTTAAGAAAGTGTAACCTGCTGAAATCTCAGTACCACCCGCTTTGTTGTCAGGAGTAACAGATTGAAACAACTGTACATTTTGATTACCTAAGTGGTCAACAGCTACAGTTTGGAAGTTATTGAAACCAACAGTTCCTGTGATACCATAGAAAGTATAACCTGAAACTAAGTTACCGTTTTGTTTCAACTTAGCCATTAAGTCAGAATAGTTATCAATAGTAGGTTGTCCTGTAAGACCACTACCATAAACAACATTACCTGCTGCAATTTGCTCTTCAATACCGTCACCTGCGATGATAGGCATTCCTGTTTCAGGGTCAAATTGTGTAGGGGTTGCACGTAAGCTACCATCTGAGTTCTTCATTGTAGATACTCCGAAGATTTTAGCACGCTCATTCTTAATGCTAAATTTAGCACGTTGTTGAGATAATTCTTCGTACATCCAACCTTTACCCGGATTACCACCTGTAGCGTCTGTAAATTTGTACCATAAGATACGACTTGCAGCGTCACCTGTAATAGATACTGAGTTACGTTGAATAGTCATGTGATTAACAAACATATCAGGGAACTTAGTTTCACCGTAACCTTTCAATGATTTCTCACCGAATGAAGTCCATCCACCGAAACAAGTTTTAGTTCCATTTTGTGCGCCTACATGAGTAGCATAAACGAATACTGTACCATCTGGTGATTGGAAATCATAGATATAGCCGCCAGCAGAACCACGTGGTTGAGACATAACAGTAGCAACGAAACGTCCACCGTAGAATAACACTACCTCACCTTTGTTTAAGTGACGATCTGCCATTTTAAGACTGAATGAACCATCTGCTCCTGAAGCTCCAACTTGAGAAAGGATAACGGCAGGTTGCTCAATACGCCCAATAACACGGAACTGATAAGCGTTACTTCCGATAGCTTTACCTTCGTAACGACCACTTGTTTCAACACCCGGAAGAGCCACTTGTTTTTTAGTGTCTACAATTCCATAAGGGCTTACAGAGCCGTTAGTAATTAATGTAATCATTTGGCGACCTTGAACATAGTCCAACATATCACGTATTTCAGGGATTACCGCCTGATTTTGTACTAAATCGTATTCAGATGTACACTCTGGTGAGAATGAACCTGCATATACTTGAATTTTACCTATTGCCATAAGAAATTAGTTTTTAAGATTGTTTTTAATTAGCCGCCCTTTAAGGCTGACCAGTTGTTTGTGTTTTCGGACTGCACTTGCACTGCTCCGCCACCTTGTCCTTTTAGTGGTGGTACATCAGCTAATCTTCGTACTATCTCTGCCTGACCTTCTGCCTTCGCCTTGGAAAGCGCAATCTTGGAGAACTGATTTCCGAACTCTAACTGTAATATAGCTCTAACTTTAGACTCAGCATCACTAAGCGCATTCTCGTACAGACCTTTACTGTATTTATCGAGAATTACATTCTTCGCAGCTTGAGATATAGGCAACCCAATGAAAGCTGACTCCTTGGTCAATGCCTCCTTAAATTTGTTGTCTGCCTCCACCTTTTGCTGAAAAACTGCCTGTTGTTTCTGCTCTGTATATTGTTGAACTAATTGTGCTTTTGTATTTAATATTGATTGTCTATCGTTTTGAAGATTAATTCTAGCGATTCTAGCCTTGTGAGCAAGTCTTGTTGGGTCTGCTGATAGTTCTTCCATTTCAACATCCGCCATGTCCTCAGTCCAATTAGGTTGAGCTAATAGAGCGTTTCTTACAAGCTGTGAATCTTCCATAGCTAAGTAAGCATCAATGTCTCTAGTGGGGTCTAAAAGATATTCATCAGGTACACCTAAATCTTTTAATTCTAATGCAGCCGCCACTTCAGGATTTAATGTTGCAAAATATTTCTCCCTATTAGCTGAAGTAATTTTTTCTACCTCTGCTTTAGGAATGTAATTCTCCTTAAATGTATTCTGTAATAATTCTAATGAGTTCTCAGCTAAATCTACGCCCATTAAATCATACGCTGTTTTTTGATAAGAACCTTCTTCGTATTGCTTAGGAGCATTTTCAATATGCTCAGGAGTTAATTCTAAAGTATCTAAAGTAAGCTCTTCTTTAGCTTCAGTTTTAGGTTTAGTTTCCTCTGTCTTTGCCTCAATAGGTTTTACTTCGGGTACAATAGGTTTTTCCACCTCAAGTGGTTTTTCTTCTACTGTATCTTTTGTTTGTGGGTCGATTGTAGGCTCAGTTTTAACAGGTTGCACTGTTTCAGTGCTAGTCATTATAGCAGCCCAATTAGCCTTAGCCGAATCTAGCGGCTGTGCGACCTCTGCCGCAGCGTTATTGTTTTGTTCCATGATTAATTAGTTTTATTTAACTCAAATTTACTATTTTAACATTTAACATATTAGCTATGTTAATAACTTTTATGAAAAAACTTGTAGAAAAATGAAACCTTACAGATTTGTAATGGAATTTAGTTATGATGTTTCCTTACAATATTGAAATAAAAAAGCCCCGAAATAAATCAGGGCTTAATTACTCAGGTTTTCAGATTAGTTGTCTGACCCTGTAAGTTTTTCACTTCAAATTTTCTAATGGCTTAATTAAAACCACTAGTTCAATTATTTTTTGGTAACTATATATTTATTTATACTAAATCCTGTATTTGTCATTAATACAGGCGTTTTGAAATTTTACTTTACAAAACATTACTTCACAAAAGATTGATGAAGGTATAACATTTCACGTAGTTTATACTTGCCTGTTCCGCTTTCATTATCTCTACTATTAATTATTTTGTCTGCAATCATTTTTTTAATGGTGGCGTGGTGTATTTCACCTAAACATTTATCTCCATTGTAA
>Ga0157289_10000079_pt1 | contig 10726 bp, 8 predicted proteins | sample NitcycUS134311R1_FD_108395 | JGI IMG/M metagenome (GOLD analysis project Ga0157289, IMG submission 108395) | Soil microbial communities from Arlington Agricultural Research Station in Wisconsin, USA - Nitrogen cycling UWRJ-S134-311R-1 | ecosystem: Environmental > Terrestrial > Soil >... | reverse complement strand
TGGGATCGGATTGCCGCGCGGCGATTGGGCGTTCCGCCTCGCCGTGAACACGGGTCTGGCGCAGGTCTACCGCAGCGGTACGATTCTGAACTTGTTCGCAGGGTGGTTCAGCCAGATCGGACTTCAGATGAGCCCGGTGATGAGAGTCGTATATGGACTCGGGTCCTTGTCGGACTGATTGAGTCCAGACTGGCCCGTTACTGCAAGCCGGCGCGCCGGAAGCCTTCCAGGTAATGCTTCCGGTCCTCATCGAGCTTGAACGGCATCTCGTTCGCAATCCAGCCCAGCGAGATATTGGGTTGGACGCGGCGCAGTTCCTGCAGTGCGGCAGCCGCAACGTCGCTGCGCCCGGCCATGCCGGCAGACGCCGTGAGCACCCTGTGGCCGCCGACAAAATCGTTGCGTTCACGGATGGACTCGCGGGCGAACCGCATGGCTTCCTCGTAGTTGTGACCGTTGTACTGCGAGTAGGCGGCAATTCCGTAGTAGAGCGCCGAGAACGGATCTCGCGGGCTTAGCCGCAACGCACGGCGCGCCGCCAGATCGCCGTCCTCCCATCGCCCGCAGTAGCACAGCGTGAGCCCGTAATAGCACTGCGCCAGGGAAAAATTTGGATTGAGTTGCAACGCCGTTTCGAATTCGGCGAGTGAATCGTCGAATCGCCGCGTAAAAAGGTAGACGTTACCTAACGCGTAGTGCGCCCATGGGTCCTCGCTGTCGGCACGGAGCGCCGCGAGCGCCGCGCGTTCGGCGATCGGCACCGCCTTTGACATTTCGGCCCACCCCATATGTGCGCTGAAGGTATGGGCTGCGGCGAGCACGCCATGCGCCTGCCCGTAATTGGGGTCGATCGCTGTTGCTTTTTCCAGCATCGCCTGCGCGACCATGTTGTCCTGCCGCGTCAGTCGCCAGTAATGCGACAATCCCCGCATCACCAGATCCCACGCGTCCAGGCTTTCTGGCGGCTTTCGCTGCGCGCGGAAATTCTCCGCGGCATAGAGCTGCGGTTCGATCGCCGCGACGATCGCTTCCGTGATTTCGTCCTGCACCGCGAACACGTCCGCGATATCGCGGTCGTAGCGCTCGGCCCAGATGTGTGCCCCCGTCGCGACGTCGTTGAGCTGCGCCGTGATGCGCACGCGCTCGCCGCTCTTGCGCACGCTTCCTTCCACGACGTAGCCGACGCCGAGCTCCTCGGCGATCTGCTTCATGTGGACGGCCTTGCCCTTGAATGTGAACGAAGAGTTGCGCGCGATCACGAAGAACCAGCGCAATTTCGATAAAGCCGCGATGATGTCTTCACTGATCCCGTCCGAAAAATATTCCTGCTCGGGGTCGCCGCTGAGATTTACGAAAGGCAGCACGGCGATGGCGGGCCGGTCGGGCATCGGCAGGGCTGCGCGCGACGATTCCTGGGCGTCTGCCTGTGCGCGGGACAGCTGGCCAAGGGGATCTCCACCCATAGGACCGACGTGCACGTCGCCCACAAAGCGCAGGCCTTTGCGGGCAATGGTGCGGATCAGCTTTTGGTTGTCGCCGCTGTCGCCCACTGCCTTGCGCGCGGCATTGATGCGGCTCGTCAGGGTCGAATCGGAAACGACCCGGCCACCCCAAACCGCTGCAATCAGGTCGTCCTTGCTGACCACCCGGTCGCGGTTCTCAACCAGATAAATCAGCAGGTCGAATACCTGCGGCTCGACGGAAATGGGCTCGGCGCCGCGGCGCAGTTCGCGCCGGTCGGCGTCAAGTGTATGATCGCCAAAGAGAAACTGCATTGGCGCCCCCACCAGTGCAAGCCAGGGCCTCGGGAAATAATCAAGCCCGCCTCAAGAACAAATCAAGGCCCGGGCAAAGCCTTTCGCGCGAGTTGCCGGTACTCACCTCCCAATCATGTTGGAAATTGGACAGGAGATGCCGATGAACGTCGCTACCCTTACAGGTGCTAGGCCAACCAGCCCGGAAGTCCCCACAACATCAGCCGATCTTGCCGCAATCAAAGCTCGCCAGCATGCAGCCTGGTCGTCAGGCGACTATGCCGTCGTGGGCACGACTCTGCAAATCGTCGGTGAGGAGCTTTGCGAAGCGCTTGATCTTCGCTCCGGCCGGAAGGTGCTCGATGTCGCTGCCGGCAACGGGATGGTGAGCCTTGCCGCGGCGCGCCGTTGGTGCGACGTGATTTCAACCGATTATGTGGCAAGTCTTCTTGAGCGTGGCCGCGCGCGCGCGCTGGCTGAAGGCCTGCCGATCGAATTCAGGGTCGCGGATGCCGAGGCCCTGCCGTTTGACGACGGCGCGTTCGACACGGTCGTCTCGACATTCGGCGTCATGTTCACGCCCAATCAGGATCGTGCCGCCTCGGAGCTCCTGCGCGTTTGCAGGTCGGGCGGACAGATTGGTCTTACGAACTGGACGCCGGACGGCTTTATCGGCCACCTGTTCAAGACGCTCGGAAAATACATCGCGCCTCCGGCGGCGGCGAAGTCTCCGCTGCTCTGGGGCACGCGCGCGCGTTTGACCGAAATGTTCGGCTCGGCCGCTGGCTGGATCAAGACCGAGTCGCGTCATTTCAATTTCCGCTATCGGTCGCCGGAGCACTTCCTCGACGTGTTCAGGACTTTCTATGGTCCGACCCTCAAAGCGTTTGCGGCTCTCGATATTCGGAAGCAGAACGCGTTGGAGAAAGACCTCTTTGATCTCATTGGCCGCATGAACAAGGCGGACGACGGCACCATGGTCGTGCCGAGCGAGTATCTGGAAGTCGTCATCATGAAGCGGTGAAGCCGGCAGGCAAGCAACCGACCTTGAAAAGGAGTATCTCATGAATGTCGCAATGGGTGTCCGTACCCCCGGCGCTGCCCTCCTCGAAGTTGGACGGGCCGGGAGACGTAGAACTCTGTTGTCGCGCTTCCTGGACGCGTTGAAGAAATCGCGCCGCCGCGAAGCCCGTCTTGTGATCGTAAGGCATGCACACCTCCTGCCATTGGATCATCCATGGCGAAGTGGCCCAGTTAGTTGGAAATCATGAGGCTTGCTGGCAAAGCACGAGCATTCGCGCCTTGCCGGCTTTCCAGTGACAAAGGTACCAAGTCCAGATCGAGATCGGTCCCATGACCGCGTATTCGGATTGATGGCGGCGGATGGAGGCCGTGGTGGGAAAGTCTTTGTGGGAGGATCCCTGGTTCTTTGCGGCGGTTGCGCCGAACGGCGGCCAGGAGCAGCGCGAACCGTGCCCGGTCACCGGCTACGCCTGCGAGGGCGACCTTTCCTACCTGTGTGAAGAGTATGGATGCGCGCGCAAGGGCGGCCTGTCGCCACGTTCCGAAGAAAATTTCTGAAGCGAAGCGGCGGCTACGATGCCACGCGCAGCTGCGCCAGGTAGCGTTCGACCTCGCGCCGCAGCAGGTGAGATTGATCGGCCAGTTCGGCGGCAGCCGTTAGAACCGTCGAGGCGATCTGGCCGGTTTTGATTGCGCTAGTTGAAACTTCAGTGATGTTCTCGGAGACATCACGCGTTCCCTTGGCGGCCGCGCCGGCGTTACGCGCGATTTCCTGCGTCACCGCATCCTGCTGCCGCATCCCCACCGCGACGTCATTGGCGACTTCGCTGAGCTGTCCGATTGTGGTCGCGATCTTCTTGATTGCGTTGACTGAGCGCTCGGTCGTCTGCTCGATCGAGACGATGTGCCGGGTGATTTCTTCGGTTGCCTTGGCGGTCTGTCCGGCGAGGCCCTTGACCTCCTGTGCAACCACGGCAAAGCCGCGCCCGGCTTCTCCAGCGCGGGCAGCCTCGATCGTCGCATTGAGCGCAAGCAGGTTCGTTTGCGCCGCAATGCTGCTGATGAGGTCGCTGACTTCGCCGATTTCATCCACCGAGGCTGACAGGCTCTCGACCGCCTCGGTGATGGCTTTCGCCTCGTCGGTCGCCTGTGTCGCAACGTTCGCTGAATTCGCAACGCGGGCCGCAATATGCTCGATCGACTGGGCAATTTCCTCGGCAGCTGTCGCCACGATGCCGACATTCGTTGTTGCCTGCTCCGACGCGGCCGCAGTCGCGAGCGCCTGCTCCTGATTGCGGCCGGCGCTGTTTGCCATTTCGCGCGCGGAGGTGTCCATCGCGCCCGCCGCGCGGTCGAGCGTCTGAACGATATTGGACACGGCCCGCTCGAATTCCTGCGTTGCGGTCTCGACGAGCTGCCGGCGCGATTCTAGGGTTCGCGTCTGCTCGCTTTCCTTGCGGCGCGCGCTTGCCACGTCGGCTGTTGCCTGACGGAAGAACAAAAGCGTTCGCCCCATGTCTCCGATCTCGTCGCGGCGGGTGTCGTGGATATCGACGGTGAGATCGCCACCGGCCAGGCGTCGCATTGCATCGCTGAGGAAGCCAAGCCGCCGAGCAACACTGCGCCCGACATACAGCCATGCGACCAATGCCGCACCAAGGACAGCCGCGATGGACAGGACGGTGAGGATAAACTTGCCGGAGCTAATTTGGCTGCTCGCGTAGCCGGATATGTGTTGCGCGGTGCTGTTTTGGTGTTCGACTAAGGTGTCGACCGCTTGCTTGAGCTTCGCGGCGTCTTTTTGTGCCGCCGTGAATGCGACTTGCGCCTCGTGTTGTTGATTGAGCTCGTAGGCACGCGCAGCAATGATCCCGTCGTCCGCGCCGATGGCGCCAAGCTGCTTGTAAAGCGCGGTCAGTTTCTCCTGTTGCGCCCGATCGGGGATTGCATTCAGGTTTTTGGTTATTTTCCGTTGGGCGGCCGCAATGAGGTCGCGCAATGGCTCCAGGCGGCTTGCGTCGCTGACAAGCGAAGCCTCCGTCAACAGGCCAGCCAGCAGGTTCGATTCGGATTCGGTCTCCAAAAGCCGGCGGAGGTATTCGAGCCTCGTCTCAATCGCGGCAGCAACTTCCTGCCTGGCGTTCATCATCAAGTCGAAATTTGCGTCATCGATTGCCGGTGCGAGCCCGATCAGAAGCGCCTCGTGCGCGGCGCGAACCGAGGAAGCCAGGTAAGAACGCTCGTTCGACATAGAAATTCGGTTTGAGACTGCCTGATTGAGCGTTTGAAGACGCTGCGCCAAGGCCTTGCGACTCACCTCGATGTCGTCGGCATTGCCGACGCCAAGTGCTTGCAACTGTGCGATCCCGGTCTCCAGATTTTCTTCTTGCTTGTTGATGTCAGCCAGAATTTCTGCGCGGACCTTGTCGGTTCCGGCCGTCATCAAACGCGGGCCCGAGGACACGAGACTGCTTGCCTGTTCCGCGAGGCGAAGCGATACGGCCGTGGCCGGAAGGCTACGCGAGACAATCTCGTTGGTTGTGGACCCGATAATGGTAAATTCATAGAACGCGATGGACGCACCGATGATCGTAAGCGCCGCAGCAAAGCCGAAGGCGAGGTACAGCCGGGCGCGAATGGTGGACAGCCAGCCCGAGGCGCGAGAGCCTTGAGCTTGTTTTTCCTGCGGGGTGGTCGTGCGCATGAGCATTTCGGTTACACGCTGGTCGTCATTTTGCGACGGTCTTCACGAGCCTTGTGACCGGCCGGAAAAACCCGTCTGATTGCAGCACCGTGAAATAGACCTGATTTGATCCCTGATTTTGCGTTGCGCTGAAGGTGAGTTTCATGCCGCCAAGATCGAACGGTTCGCGTTCTATGGCATCGAGAAACGCGTCACGCGTAGGCTCGCCTGGAATTCGCCTGATCGCTTCGACCACGAGCCGACCGGCGAGATAGCCCTCAAGCGACACAAAGCCAGGTTTTGATTTCTCGTTCACGGCGGCGAGCGCGGAATGGTACGACGCCACGACCGGCAACGACTTGTCGCCAGGGAAGGGCACGACCTGGCTCACGACCACGCCGGCACCCTCGCTCCCAAGCTCCTGAGCGAGTGAGTCCGACCCCACGAAAGAAATGGCGACGAATGTCGCATCGACCTTGAGCTGGCGCGCGAGCTTGATGAATGTGGCGATCGGCTTGTAAGGCCCAACCGTTACGACTGCCTGCGGCTGGCTTTTCATGATTTCGAGCAATGCCGACTTGATGGCGATGGTGTTGCGCTTGAAGGTGCCTTCGGCGACCAGCGACAGGTTTCGCTTTTCCATCGCCTTCTTCACGCCGGCCAGGCCGGAGAGACCGAACGCGTCGTCCTGATACAGGATGGCGATCCTGGTGACACCGAGATCATTGGTCAGGTGCTCGACCCAGGCCTCGGTCTCCTGAAAGTAGGAGGCACGAATATTGACCACGTAGCGGTTGAACGGATTGCGAAGAAATTCCGCACCCGTGAAAGGCCCGATGAAGGGCACTTTGGCTGCCGTCGCGATCGGCTGGCCGGCCCTGGATGTCGGCGTTCCCACTGCGCCGACCAGCGCGAAAACCTTGTCTTCCTTGATTGCCTTGTTCGTGGCTTCGATGGTCTTTTCGGGCTCGTAGCTGTCGTCAATCGACTTGAGCTCAAACTTGCGGCCATTGATGCCGCCGGCCCGGTTGGCTTCCTCGAATGCTGCAAGGATACCCTCGCGCATTCCCTGGCCCAACGCTTGCGCCGGGCCGTTAAGCGCCGCGACTTGTCCGAAGAGAATGCTGTCTTTGGATACGCCGTCTTCCGCGCGGCCGTACGTATTCAGACAACATACGAACGCTGCTCCAAGTAGGCAGAGCCAGCTACGATTGATCCGCACGGAAAGTTCCCACCAGCGGTTGCGCCGGTAGGATGGTGCGCCCACATGGTTTACGAATGATTAAGCGGAGCCGGATTGCGGCTATTCCGGCTCTCAGGCGGCCTGACGTTGCCTGACGACAAGCACGCTTAGATACGACAAGCCCTGGGCGATTTCGCGCTGCTTGGCATCGCGCGCCATGCGTTCGTAGTCGGCGGCGACCTTCAACATCTGAGCGCGCGCATTTTGCAAGCGCAGACGGTCCGCGACGGTGCGGCACTCAAGTGCCCGCTCCCGACATCTTCGGCTCTCGGGTATGGCAATCGATAACGTCACGGCATTTCACCTACGACACCTGAGAAACCCGCTGCGCCTTCGCAGGTTCCGTGCAGGCGAAAGAATGGCACCACCGGAGCAGCAGGTGAGTGGTCAGTCGTCGGGCGGGGCCGAGTGCCTGATATCGTTTTTATCGGCGAGTTCTCGGAATGTTTCAGCCATGTCCAGGAGCCGCGCCTTGTCGCCGGGGTCAGCGACCTGTTGCGCCAACCTCACGCATTCCGCGGCATATCGACGGTAATCGACGGCGGAAAAAAACGGCAACCAAGCCTCCCCGACACGCAGAGGTAAAAGTCACGTCCGGGTCCAATTGTTCCCCGCAATTTCCCATCACAAAATTGTTGAAGAACAAAGTTCCAAAAACCGGCGTTGCCCTTCGCGGGGACTGAGGAGGCCAGGTTGCGGGAGTCGGAAAAATTCAGGAAATACGCGGCGGATTGTGTCCGCATCGCGAGCCAAATGAGCGGCAAGGATCGGCAGGCTCTGCTGGAAATTGCCGACGCCTGGGAGACGCGCGCACAGGATGCGGAAAAAAAGGAAAAGGGCCTCCGCAGCTGAACAATTTGTACCCCGCGTTGTCGCCAGCGGCAGCCGAATTGCTATTCCGCCGTGTCTCACATCGATGCGTGCCCGCGAGGTCTGACGCGGGCCGCTTTGGGCTCATGCCCGTCGGCCGTCTGCAGGCGGTCCACGAGTTGTTGCAGTGCATGCGCGAGCCTTGCGGTCTGATCGGGCGGGCTGATTGGCATAGGCGGCGCGGGCGGTTTCGCAACGCGCGGCCGCGGCATCAGGCCAACGCGCGGTGTTGGCGCATTCAGGGCGACTACACGCGCCCGTGGTGGCGGCCGGAATTTGACGGCCTTGCTCCTGCGGCGGCGCTCGACAAAGTGCAGGGCAGGGCCAGCAATCGCAAGTGCCGCGAACATGATCATCAGCAGGGCAAAAGTGTGATCGATGGGGGCATTTGCAGGGATCGGCGGCTCGGGGCGCGCTTGCGCAGGTTGACGACGCTGTTGCTCTCTTGTGCGTTGTGCCGACGTTGCGTTGCTGTCCGCGCTCGTGGCAGGACGGTTCGGGACAGCGGCGGGAGGATCGATCACTCTCTCGGGCACTGCACTGCCTGTCGCGGCCGCTGCGGCGCCGTCAGATCGCGTCTGCGCCGCCGGTTTTTGCTGCGTCACAGGTTGAACAAGAGGAATCGGCTCCGGCAATCGCTGCACATTGAGCCATGGGATGGGGGCCGCCGCAGGAGCCGTATTTTCCTTAAGCGGCGTTTCTGCCGCGGGTGCGGTCTGCCGTGTCGGCGCCGGTATCGCCTGTGCCATTGCGTTGGACGAATTCGGCTCCGTTTGCCGTGACGTTTTCTGGACGCGCTCGCTCTCTGCTCGCAAGTACCAGCATTGGCGGCCGTTGTTCGCGTGGTCGATGCGGTAGTACCAGCGCTGGCCTTGCGGCGTTGGCCCGTTTGGCTTTTCCAAACAGTCGTCGGCGGCACTGCGCGTGGACGAACCGGTGATCAAGACGAGCGCAAAAAAACTCGATGCCAGAACCGTCCTGGTTCCTCGCATGCGTCCCCCTCCTCACTTTGTACAAAGAAACGCAAATGGGATTCAAAACGAAAGAGGCTTATTGGAATTCGCGATTGGGGCCGCAATGCGTTGCAAATTCGGCGATGCACTTTCCACGTCCGTCAATCGCTTGTCGGTGGTAGCGTGAGACGCTGGCACGAGCGCCGGTATCTTCTCACCGCGATGTGCGGTCGAACTGCCGCAGTTGGCGCGCGCCTTATTGCGCGCGGCCGACATATTCCACTTTGACCTTGCTCAAACCATCGTCGTAGAAGCCGAGCGCCTTCGCAGTTTTCGCCGACACGTCGATGACGCGGCCGCCGACAAAGGGTCCGCGATCGTTGACGCGCACGACGACCGAGCGGTGATTTTCGAGATTGGTGACCCGAACATTGCTCGGCAGCGGCAGCGATGGATGCGCTGCCGAAAAGGAATTCATGTCGAATGTCTCGCCATTGGCGGTTCGCCGTCCGTGGAAGTCTCCGCCGTACCAGGACGCCACGCCGACGGCGGTATAGTTGGCCGTCTTTTCCGCGATCACCTTTTCCACGGCATGTTCGCGCGCGACTTTCACGGTGCGCTTGCGGACAATGCTCTCGGTCTTCGGCGCGATCTCACCGGTTGCGGTGACCAGCGGCGATATAGCTGCGTGCTTGCGACTAGCGCGGCTTGCGACATTGTCATCGGCCGTGCAGTTCGCAAGCATGAGAGAAGCGGCGCCCAATACGAGCAGGCGCGAGATCTGGTTGCCGTCGGGATTGGCCCGTAGTTCCATGAGACGCCCCCATGCGAAACGGTCGCAGAGCCGCCCCCGATCCCCGACGATGAAGCTAGCGCTCCCTATTGCCTGCCGGCGGTGCGCGGGTAGAGATCAGCCGGGATTCACCATTTTGTCGCGAGGTGAGGCTTTTTTGCATCACTCGCCAACGGTTTTGAATCAATTTGCGCTACCGGCCGAGGACCAGGCACCAGTAATGTCCGGATGACGCCAATCCGTACTTACGAACGTCGGGCAGCAACATGTTTTCGCGGTGCCCCGACGACCCGGCCCACAAGGCGATGGCGCAGCTTTCGCTGGCGCATCCCGCTGCCACATTTTCAGCGCGCGCACCGGCTCTGCCGCGCTCGGTATAAAATCCGGAATGATCGATTGTCCGACGCACCGCCATGCTTTGGGCATGACGATGCGCCATCGCTTGCAATGTGCCGCTGCGCTGCAGCGCCGGCAGTCCGTGCGAATGGCGGAATGAGTTGAGCGTCGCCGAAAGAGCCGGCGAGCAGCAGCAAGCAAGTGCGGCGAGCGTCACCAAAATGCGCAACATGTGCCAATGCCCGCCGCCGGGATTTATTTTGCTGCGACGATTTTCTGCCGCTGCTCTCCGAGCTTTGCGATTCCGAGCGTGACCACATCGCCCGGCTTCAGGAAAACCGGAGTAGGCTTCATGCCGAGCGCGACGCCAGGCGGCGTGCCGGTGATAATAATGTCGCCCGGTTCCATCACGAAGAACTGCGAGCAGTACCAGACAAGGTGCTCGCAGCCGAAGATCATCGTACGCGTGTTGCCGCGCTGACGGCGCTCGCCGTTCACGTCGAGCCACATGTCCAGGTTCTGCGGATCCTTGATTTCATCCCTGGTGACGAACCACGGTCCGATCGGGCCGAAGGTCTCGCAGCCTTTGCCCTTATCCCATTGGCCACCCGAACGCTCGATCTGGAATACGCGCTCCGACACGTCGTTCGAAAGGAAATAGCCGGCGATCGCATCTTTCGCCTTGTCCTTGGCGAGATAGCGCGCGCGCTTGCCGATGACAATGCCGAGCTCAACCTCGTAGTCGAGCTTGCCGGACTCGCGCGGGGTGATCGTGTCGTCGTTCGGTCCGCTGATGCAGCTCGTCACCTTGTTGAAGATGATCGGCTCTTTCGGGATCGGCATACCGGCTTCCGCCGCGTGGTCGGAATAGTTAAGGCCGATGGCGATGAAGTTTTTCACGTTGCCGATGCAGGGGCCGAGCCGCGGTTTGCCGGAGACAGGCTTCATCCGCTTCAGATTGGCCTTTTTGATTTTGGCAAGGCCGCCGGAGGCAAGCATCGCGCCGTCGATGTCCTTCACGAGCCGCGAGAGGTCGCGAATTTTTCCGTCGTCACCGATGATGCCGGGCTT
>Ga0157289_10000059_pt1 | contig 11922 bp, 10 predicted proteins | sample NitcycUS134311R1_FD_108395 | JGI IMG/M metagenome (GOLD analysis project Ga0157289, IMG submission 108395) | Soil microbial communities from Arlington Agricultural Research Station in Wisconsin, USA - Nitrogen cycling UWRJ-S134-311R-1 | ecosystem: Environmental > Terrestrial > Soil >... | reverse complement strand
GTTGTTAGAATTCTTAATTCATGAGTTGTAGAGGGGAATTTATGGCACCACAAACAGAAACTAAAGCGAAGGTTGGGTTCAAAGCCGGTGTTAAAGATTATAGGTTGACTACTTTATCTTTACCCGGTTTTAAAAAAAACTATTGTAAAATAAACTAAGGAGGTATATTTTATGGTTATTTTTAACTTCGTGAAAAATCAAGTAGTACCCGGATTCACCAGGCGGCACAATGACCTAGATCGTCTTGTCCGGGAATTAGGACCGGTTTTTTTGGAGCTTATTAGAAGAGCTTCTAAAAATCCACGGGTGTTAAATTGGTTATCGTTTTTATTAGTGTTTGTGGGAATTGTAACTATAAAAAAATTATTCAATTTTTTTTTTAGAAGTTCCAATTCATAGATTTTTTTTGCTTTTCGATAATTCATAGATATATCGATATATCTATGAATTATATCAATATATTCATTATACTTTATATAAGGTAATAATTTAAAATTTAAAGGAGGTATGCTAATGATAAGACAACTTATAATACAACTTATAAGACAACGTATGCTGGCTATATATATAAAGAACAACTAATAAGAAACACAATAAATAAACGATTTAGTATTTTATTGTATTATTTGATTTGATGGTCCATATAACAACTATGGATACTATAAAGAGATAAATCCTTTCATATTTATATTTCTATTTTTCTAGTAATTATACTACCTATAAGCGGTATAAGAGATGTTATTAGTTTAGAACCACAAGAAATAAATGATTTGATTAGATATTGAATCGTCTTAGCAAGTGGATAGAATAGAATCTAGATAATTAATAGGGTTAGGATTGATCTAAACCAGCTCATTATGTATATGACTCACTATGCCAACTATAAAACAACTTATTAGAAACACAAGACAGCCAATCCGAAATGTAACAAAATCTCCCGCTCTTCGGGGATGCCCTCAGCGCCGAGGAACGTGTACTAGGGTGTATGTGCGACTCGTTTAGATCATAGACAAAAAAAAATAAAAAAATTTATTCTATTGTGTATAAAATTTATGGTTTCGATTGGTGCAAACCGAATCACCTTAATTTGTAATTTAAGATGAAAAAGACTTTCCCATTGGGAACAAAAAGTTATCCATTAAGCGGGAAAAATCCTATTTTAAATAAAGAAAAATTATGCCCTAAATTTTGCAATAACGGACTAAGAGGGTCAACTACCCAGCTAATCTTCATACTTAAATACCGTTACTGTATAACTAGATTTCGTTGTGAAAGACCTATTACTAGATATTTCATGGGTAGAGCCCATAAGTGTGAACTGTACAAGCTCACACTAATATTGATTGAATGAAGATTCAATGAAGAAAGGGGCTCCGGTGTATAGAGATGACCTCACCGTTTAACAAGGAATCATAGAAACGATGGAACCCACGATTTCTTTGTCTATTTCTGTTTAATTTACTATGCTTTTTGGAATAGCTAGTATCAATCAATAGAATTTCTTATTGAAAGGTTAAATACTTAGAAAAAAATCGTGGTTGGGAAGGTTATAGTAGCAAAAGCCATTGGAATTTTTATTTGATACATTGGAAAAATCCATTTTGTTATTAATAGACTAGGGAGGATAAAAGAATAACTGAAAGAAAAAAAATCAATTATTCATTAATGTCTCATTTATTCAATGAACAGAACTAAACGAGGATCTATCGCTCGAAAACGGAGGACAAAAAGTGGTTTTTTTACATCAAGCTGTCGCGGAGCTCGTTCAAGACTTATGCGAATGAGTTCGCAACAGAAAATAAAAGCTTTTGTTTCGGCTGATCGAGATAGAGATAGGAAAAAGAGGGATTTTCGCAGTTTGTGGATCAGTCGAATAAACGCAATAATTGTCCAGAATAAAGAAAAAATATACAATATTTATAGTAATCTAATGCATAATCTGTACAAGAGTCAATTGCTTCTTAATCGTAAAATAGTTGCACAAATAGCTATATTAAAAGGGGATTGTCTTTTTATGATTGCCAACGAGATCATTAAAAAATAAAAATTCCCCGGAGACTGAACTCCGGGAAGGTGGTAAAATAAAAGAGATTTGTATGATAAAATATAATTCATATGACAAAGTTATCAAAATAAATAATCAACCACGCTCAAAAAAAAATTATTCTTCTTCACCTATTATCTTTTTTCTTACAACGCAACAAGCTCAATAGGATTGTCGTATTTTTCGAAAAAAAAATATCAATCCGCATAAAATTTGAGTTTAGATTCAAAATTGAATTTAATTGAAGAGTAACGTAACTCTATTTTTTTTTTTTAAGAACAGTAGTCGTTCTATTGATCGACTTGCTTTTTTCATATTTTTTTTTTCCATTATTAAATTTTTTTTTTCCATTATTAAATTTTTTTTTTCCATTATTAACTTTTTTTTTTCCATTATTAACAAAAGGTAACGAATTAACGAAAGGTAACAAAGATAAAATACGAGCTTGTTTTATAGCAGTCGTAATCAATCGTTGTTGTTTTAAGGTCAATTTATTCACGCGTCTAGATAATATTTTTCCTTGTTGACTAATAAATCGATAAAGTAAACTCATGTTTTTATAATCAATTCGATCCCCCGGTTGGATCGGGGACAAACGCCTACGAAAAGATTTCTTCGATTTCTTAGATTTCTTAGATTTAAGAAAGAGTCCCTTAGATTTCTTAGATTTAAGAAAGAGTCCCTTAGATTTATCCATGGTTTGTTTATTCCTATACCGAAAATCCCATTTCTTAAAAAAAGGATTTGTTTTATTTATATTCTTTTTTTTTTGTAATATATATATTTGTTATAGAAAGAAATATATGCTATATAATGGTATATGTATATAATTTCATTTCATGTTATAGAATATTATAATAGATAATCTAGATCTAAATATAATATAATTTAGATCTTATCTATATAATCTATATAATTATCTAGATATTTCGATCTTATTTATATAATATAATAGATCTTATTTAGATCTTATTTATATAATAAATAATATAATTTATAGAATTTACCCCCTTAAGGGTGACAAACAAGCAATCTATTTTCTCTATTTCTTTATCTCTGCGTGAATCATATGTTTGCGACAAAAGGGACAGAATTTTTTTAATTCCAATCGACTAGGGGTATTGTGTCGATTCTTTTGAGTAATATATCTAGAAATACCCCTTGATTCCTTATTAACACTCTTTTTATCACAACTGGTACATTCCAAAATAACAGTAATTCGGATATCTTTACCCTTGGCCATGAACCTCCTTTGGTTTTTTTTATTCACTTAACTCTTCGATTTTCAGATTCGAAGGGAAGAAGAAAAAGGAACGAAAAAAGTATAAGTTGATAATTCAAAATCAAATTATGAAAGATTTTGTTCCAATTAATTTAATTAATATAGTACAGTAATAATTCACTAATACAATGATTTCGAACTATATTTCGAATCACAGTACAGTATTTCATTTTTCATTTTAATATCTTGTATGATATTCTTGCCCCTTCCCCAGTATTACAATTCTATTTCTGGTCTCACTCTATTATTAATAGCAATGGAATTGAAGGATTAATTCAATTCCATTGATGGCAAAAATTCCGAATTTAACTGAGGCCAAATACACCTTTTGTAATTTCCTCTTTTTTGGAACCTGGTCTAAGAAAAAAATGAATGAAGAGGGATTTAATCACAGCTATTTTATGGGATCTCTAATCTTCGTCACCCCTTACCTGTGCCAATAACTAGAATTAAAAAAAGGGGAATGTCAATGCATCTGGGAATAAACGATTGATTTCTATCAAGAGACCCGCTAGAGCCGCGAACCATAGAGTACTTGCCACTGGTGCTACAGAGAGATATGTTTTTAGATCTCGCATTTCAAATCCTCCTTCGTTTTTTTTCTTGTAATTTGTAATACATAATAACATAATAATAATACAGAATTACATATAGTAGTATGATCAAATTTCTTTTTTTTTAATAAAACCACTTGGATTTGTCGGGGAAAGTCCGAATTCAAATTGAATTGTACAACGATTAATTGGATATTTTTTTTATATCATAGAATTTATATATTATTATATTATTTTTTTTATTCAAATAATTATTAGATTATAATAAAATAATAACTAAACTATATTATTTTGTTAGTGATTTTTTGAAATTATGAATTCTATTAAAAGAATATTTTGAATTATTCTATTTTTCATATTCAAATTCTATTTTAGAGATATATATTCTTTGGTCTTTATACTCTTTAATATTGTTATTATTTTATTTATATATCCTATCTATTCTATGTTTTAATTAATTAAATAGAATTATTCTATACGAATATTCGATTCGATATCTTATTTATACCATCTAAGTTTATATGATATAAGAAAGTAAAAAAAAGGCATGATATATAATGGAAAAATGTGGAAAACAAGACAAAAATTCTTTACAATGACACTGGAAACCGATGTAATAAAGGGATGTAGCGCAGCTTGGTAGCGCGTTTGTTTTGGGTACAAAATGTCACAGGTTCAAATCCTGTCATCCCTATCCCTAACTATTAGTTATCGTATCAGCAAGAGATCAATTTCGACCGATTCAAATTGGACATACTCAATATGGAGAACTATTCATATTGAGTATGTATCCATGCAAGATGTATTTCCATCACATAAAATAAAATTCTTTATGAAAAGAAAGCGCTCTTAGTTCAGTTCGGTAGAACGCGGGTCTCCAAAACCCGATGTCGTAGGTTCAAGTCCTACAGAGCGTGATACCATTCTTCTCTTCTTAGATTGATCTTTACACTTAAATGATGGGATAACAGTCTAATCAAAAGTCTTAATTTGATCTCCAGTGAATTAGGATTAAAACAAAGAAATAGGAGGTCAATAAACAAAAGAGATGTTACTTAATCAAATATCCAACTGATCACCACGTCGGTATTGTAAATATGCCGTTACAAATAATCCAGCCAAAGTAATAGGAATTAGACCTAACACGATTCCAAATAGAAAAACTTCAATCATTTGAGTTTGGTTGAAAGGAAAAAAGGGGGGGTAATATCTATCCTAAAATTGGAATCTGAATGACCAAGAATTGGCAATATTCTAAGGAACTATAGAATATCTAAAATATTCCACAATTTCCAATTCATCTCAAAATTTCAAATCAAATAAGTCGTATCTTATTCAGACTGATAAAAAGCCCTGCGGTTATAGTTAAAACTGCTAGTAGAAAACCGAAATAACTGGTTATAGTGGGCATAAGGAAACTAGATGAAATATGTTCTTTTTATACATATGTTTATAAAGCACTTTCCTAAGTTTCCGTTTTTGAGATAAAAAAAATAGGAAAATAAGCAAAAAATACCACTTGAAAGATACAATTGAAAATAATGGATTCATGAATCCATTATTACGGACGAACAAAAATAAAAATTTAGTTACATAGGTAAGAAATCAATTCATCATCTTTGACATCTACCCATCCGGTGATTCCAAATCAACAGATTTTTTGATCAACTCATGAGTTGAGTAAACTAATCGAATGGAAATATTTTCATTTTTTTTATTTTAATATAAAGCTCTATCCTTGTAATTAAACCAAGAAAGAGCCATAGCTTTTTTGTGTCCAATATTTGAAGAAAAATAGAATTCGTTGTTTTTTTTTTAGTATTTATTACTGCTATTATTTTTACGTGTTGTGTTACTGGACGACTAATGAATTCTTTACAATGAAATAAAGAAGGGGTTCTAACAAAAAGGATCTTCGACAACAAAAAAAAAATTATATTTATCTATTTCCTATCTAATTGAATTCTAAAAAGATTCTAATTTCCTTCATGAATTATTAGAAACCAATTCATCCGATTCATATTTTAATTGATCCTCAGGTTCTAGTCCCAGGCTAATAATGAATGTGGAGAAACCTCATCTTAAATTAGAGTCTTAAACTTGAAGGAATTTTCTATTCAGTACATCGAAACAACCAACAAGTAAAAAAGAAATAAATTTAATTTTCTAGTACTTGATCTCATCACTGATTGTGAAATTTCGTTGCTGTGTTAGAAGAAGGATAGCTATACTGATTCGGTATACTCGAAAGAGACCCTTGGTACAAAATTGACGATCTAACAAGGATTGCATTTCAGTAAATTTCTACTTACTGATCTCATCTTTTATGGAATCGATCCCCCTTTGACTGTATAAGAATACGTGGAGCTCGGCATGTCTGGAAGCACAGGAGAACGTTCTTTTGCTGATATTATTACCAGTATTCGATACTGGATTATTCATAGCATTACTATACCCTCCCTATTCATTGCGGGTTGGTTATTTGTCAGCACGGGTTTAGCTTATGATGTATTTGGAAGCCCCCGTCCAAACGAGTATTTTACAGAAAGCCGACAAGGAATTCCATTAATAACTGGCCGTTTTGATTCTTTGGAACAACTCGATGAATTTAGTAGATCTTTTTAGGAGGCTCCAATGACTATAGATAGGACCTATCCCATTTTTACAGTACGATGGTTGGCTGTTCATGGACTAGCGGTACCCACCGTTTCTTTTTTGGGATCAATATCAGCAATGCAGTTCATCCAACGATAAACATAATCCGAATTATAGAGCTACGACACAATCAAACCCAAATGAACAAAATGTTGAATTGAATCGTACCAGTCTGTACTGGGGTTTATTACTCATTTTTGTACTTGCTGTTTTATTTTCAAATTATTTCTTCAATTAATTAATAGAAGAAAAGGGACTAATATATATATTAGGAATTCTCTTATCCCATTCGGAAGGATATCATTTCATAATTATCTATGACTGTTTAGGTCTTTAGTAGGACTGACTACTTGATCAAATGTGGAGGAAAGTGGGATAAATGGCCGATACTACTGGAAGGATTCCTCTTTGGATAATAGGTACTGTAACTGGTATTGTCGTAATTGGTTTAGTTGGTATTTTCTTTTATGGTTCATATTCCGGATTGGGATCATCCCTGTAGTAATCGGATGAATTTAGTTTTCGAAATGAAAGCATAAGAACTCAACAGGGATCCACTCTTTCTTTGATGAATTCGAGGGGGTCCCGTTGAGTTCTCCATAATCAGAATATTGATTTTTCTAAGTGACTCAATAGATAACTTTAGGGTATGTTTCAAAAAATTCCATTTCCATTTTTTAGGATGTTTTTGAAAAATGAACTTCATTAATGGGTTGAAAACATTTTTTCTGGATAATATCTGTCGATACTTTATTCTTTTAAGTTGAAAGAAAAGTAAAAGAAAGAAGCAATCACTTGATTTACTTCTTCTGAGTGGCGTGGCGCAATAATAGAATATAGTATTCTAAGAATTCTATTTTGTAAGAATTTTGAATTATAATAAATATATTTTTTTTTGTAGAACCGAACCTTTTTGATACTATATTCATAGAATACTAATGCAATCTTACTCTAAATCGATTTTAGTCTAGAATAAGAATCATGATTTAAATTTTTTTTTAAGTTAATTTAAGGATTAAGGAAGTTGTATTTGGTGAATCAAATTTCCGCTCTTTTTTGTTTGTCCGATACTTCACTACGTATCGATTTCGACATAAACAATAAGGAAGGGGACTCTAGGAAAAGACAAATTATCGATCCTAGAATCCCGTTTTCCCCATTTCTATTTCTACTTTAAACCTAATATTCTCTGCCTATTTTTTTAGGTTTAGTATCGAGTCGAATTTCATTCTATTACAATAGAAAAGGATTCATATATTTCTATTCTAGGACATTGAAATGTGAAAACAGCCGCATAATCATCTGGTTCGAATTAATTGTGGAGTTGAAAAAAAAAGACAAGAACCAAAGTAAAATAGTCTTCTTCACAATATACATACTATGAATGACTAATTCTATGGTACAGGGAATTTTCGAAATATAGTCAAAAAAACTAGAAAGAACCGAAGGTCTTTCCATAATTATTTATCCAAAAAAATGGAGTTCTTTTTACTAGCTTAATATGTTGATAAATCCAGATACCTAAAAATTCATTTCAGACAATTGAACCTTCTCAAATTGTTTCTTTTTAAGAACCAAAAAGATTTGTGCCAAAATAATAGATGCCAAGAAGAACAAGAGACCTTGGACACGTAACGGGTCTTGAAGCACTATTTCTGCATCCCCCTGACCAAATCCACCCACATTAGGATTACTCGTTAATGGTTGATCAAGTTTGATAGATTCACCCTCTGAAACAAGAAGTTCTGGTCCTGGCGGTATAACATCAATCACTTCACGTCCATCTGATGGAGCCACTATCGTTATTTCGTATCCACCCTTTTCTTTTCGTATAATTTTGTTTACTATACCAGTTGCTGTAGCATTATAAACATTATTATTACTCTTGCTCCCGTCAGGATAAATCTGACCCCTTCCCCTGTTCCCGCCTACGTATATGGGATATTTTAAGAAGTGAACATCCCTCTTAGTAGCGGGATCTGGAGAAAGAATAGGAAAGGTAATTTCACTATATTTCTTCCCAGGAACGGGGCCTACCACAAGAATATTTTTTTTTGTGGGACGATAGCTTTGAAAAGACAAATTACCTATCTTTTCTTTAATCTCTGGCGAAATACGATCGGGAGGGGCCAATTCAAAACCCTCTGGTAAAATAAGAACGGCCCCTACATTCAAAGCCCCTTTTTTTCCATTAGCAAGAACTTGTTTCACTTGCATATCATAAGGAATTCGAACAACTGCTTCAAATACAGTATCGGGAAGTACCGCCTGTGGAACCTCAATATCTACGGGCTTATTAGCTAAATGACAATTAGCACATACAATCCGGCCGGTAGCTTCTCGCGGATTTTCATAACCTTGTTGGGCAAAAATGGGATATGCATTTGAAATGGGGGCTCGAGTTATTATATATATCATGAGCAATACGGAAATGGATCGAGTAATCTCTTCCTTTATCCAAGAAAAAGCATTTCTAGTTTGCATGGTCCAATCATTGATCCTGAAAATTTCTACAATAAGATTAGGTAGGTTACTGGCACAGTTCCCTATCCATGATTCTGCTATTTACTCAAATCATTTTCCTAGAATATAGGAAGAATACGAGTAGAACGAAAAAGAATAAGTTCCATTTTGAATGTTTAGCTTTTATATATAAAAAAACAAATTTTAGAAAAGGATACGCGGATCCTTTTTTCAGTCATTCATTGAATGATAAATAACTACAAGCGACGGAGATACACGATTTAAATAACGGAAAATCCAGTATTTTAAAATGGTATCTAAAATGACTGGAAAAGTGGAAACAAGACCAGATATAATTTGATCATTCTGAGTAAATCCAAAATCTTTATAGACAGACCCAATCATTAGTTCCCAACCATGAGTCGAATGGAATCCTATACAAAAATCAGTTAATAAAAGAATCGAAAAAGCTTTTATTGTGTCACTTAAGTTATATAGAAATTCTTGAACCCAAGAGTTAAGAATAATGAGTTCTTGATTACCCCTAATAGAATAACCACTTAGAATAAGGAAACCGATTATATTTGTACAGAAATACAAAGTCGTATGGATACGATCTTGGTTGTTCGTCTCGATTAACTGGATAGTTTCTTTGTAGATTTCGATACGAAGGTTTTGTAAACGTGTTTCCGGGTATTCCTTTAGCATTTGATCTAAGAGGAACAATTCCTCGAACTCTATGAATTTCTTTAAAAGACTTTTTTCTTGAATAATATTCAAGAAAATTTCGGATTGTTTCGTATTCCACCAATTAGTAATCCAAGATTCCAGACTTTTCTTAAATGTAAAAGAGATGCACCAGGGCAAAAAGACTATAGATGTAAGACATAGAAGGGGAATGAATGCTTTCTTTTTTGCCATTTTTCGTCTCAGTTTCATCTCATTTGTCAACTATATAAAAATAGAATGTTTCTATCAAGCATAAGTTCTATTACAAGTAAATAGAAGTAATATACCCTAGCCTATAATATATCCATTTCGAATTTTTTCATATAAATGGAGAATCTATTTTCGCTTTTTTATTTGTCATTTGGAAGTTTTTTTTCCTTTTTAATTTGGAAAAAAAGAATACAAAAGAATATAGAAATCAAATCAAATAAGAAAAAATAATCCACTGCCAATTTGAATGAAGAAGAAAAATCGTGTTTCAAAAGCTATGAATTAAAAATGAAATAAAAAAATAAATGCTTTCTTAGAGAAAGTATTTATTTTTCTAATTTTTTTGACAACGATTTGCATTGGTAGACTCAAGAATATGGAACGATTTCCATTGGTACACTCAAGAATCTGGACAAGTCCCAAGCTTTTTGTATAACGTTGCGCGGAGTCCTATCATAATAATCATCAACAGGAGTCAAGGGAATGGTCCCCTGTTCTCTGGTTTGCATATAAAGGACACCACTACTAGGTTCTGGGTTAGGGTTAGCTTGTAGTATGAGGGACTGAATATCTTCCATACGAACTCGGAGAAAAATACGACGATATGTTCCAGGAAATCCGTAACGAAAAAAACAAACCATTCGATTTTTTTTATCGAAAAAATTATAACCACTCCCCACATTCCAAAAAATAAGAAGCCACCAATGTAAACTTAGAAAGAGACCTGCGATTCCATAGAAAGTAAGCGTGACCCCTTGTGGCAAAAAAGGAACTACAAATTCGGACGAAATGAAAGAGAAAAAATGCCTACCATAGTAACTGGAAACGGAAATATATAACACCCCTAATGAACCTAAAAGAGTGAAAGAAGCCCAGAAAAAATTGATTGTTTTTTTGGACCCCGGTACAATGTCAAGCCATGCGTCTTGTGAACGACAACCCTGTTTTTTCGATCTCCAACTAATGAATTTTGGAACATGAACTAATAAAGCAGACATTACAATTAATACAAGGCCTACTAAAAACACATAAACGTTTATCATAAAATGGGTACCTCAATTTCATATTTGTACCTGTTATTTTTTGTTGATTGGTATATTAATATTTTTGTTGTTATATTTAACCCCCTAATCCTAGTTAGGCTTATATAATATTATAAGGAGTACTTTTCTTTTTTAATTAAAGAGAATAATTCTTAAAAAATGGAACAAAATAACAAACCCAAACAAATAAATTTAACTTTATATAAAATATATATATATATATATATGAGACTTGTGCCTACTGCCCAAGTCTAAAAAATCTTGTTTTTTTGGACATGAAGAAATAAAGAAGCCATTGCAACTGCCGGAAATACTAGGCCCACTAAAGGAACAAAAAGGGAAGGTAAGTTTATCATAAAATGGGGTACCTCAATTTCATATTTGTACCTGTTATTTTTTGTTGATTGGTTATTAAAATTTTTATTTTTCTTATATTATATTGGAATAAAGATAGTCTATAATCACTAGAATTCATATAGACTTATACTAACTCTATTTTAAAAATTATACTATGTATAGCTATTATACTATGTATAACAGATATGAATAGATAAATATATATATCTACCTATTATATAGGTAGTATACAGAATAAGTATAGAATATAATAAATCCATAATCAAAGAAAAAAATGAATAAGATTTATTACGAATCAAAAGGAAAAAATAATAAAATAATAAAGATGATTTTATTAAAGATAAGGAATGTAGAACGAAATAACGGGATTTATTTCGCCCTCTATTTCTACAAGAAACATGTCTATCCTAATAAATCTTTTGATTATTATTAGTATTTTTCTATTTTTATCTTATTACTTTACTCTTCTGGAGAAGTTACTCAGGTTTAGATGTATACATAGGGAAAGCCGTGTGCAATGAAAAATGCATGCACGGCTTGGGGAGGGATTTTTGATTGTTTTATTTGATTAAACAATGCATTTTC
>Ga0157289_10000044_pt1 | contig 13165 bp, 10 predicted proteins | sample NitcycUS134311R1_FD_108395 | JGI IMG/M metagenome (GOLD analysis project Ga0157289, IMG submission 108395) | Soil microbial communities from Arlington Agricultural Research Station in Wisconsin, USA - Nitrogen cycling UWRJ-S134-311R-1 | ecosystem: Environmental > Terrestrial > Soil >... | reverse complement strand
TCGACGGCATGCTCTCGGCGAAACGGCATGCGACGGACGATGCGATCGATGTCCAGATCCGCACGCCCGACGGCATCATCCCGTCGCGGCTGCTGCAGATCCACTGGCGCAAGATCAGCGCGACGCCGGGCTGATTGTCCGATTAGCGCGGGAGATACTTCTGAACGGCGCGGTTCTGCAGATCGATGCGGCGCGCCGCGCCCTCGATGGCGAGGCGCTGGCCTTCGCGCGTGTCGATCGGGCCGTATTTCGGCAGGATGCCATTCTTCAGTGCATCGGCGTCGAAGTTGGTGATGACCGGCGTGTTGCCGATCGGCAGGCCGGCATCCGATTGCGACTTGATGTGCTCCTGCAGCGACCAGACGCCGACCGTCTGCAGCGCGGCCATCAGCGCGAGGCCGAGGCACAGGCCGAGAATTGCTTTCATCAGGTTCATGCGCGGCTCCATCCGAAAACCGCGGCATCCTATGGGTTCCGCCTTAAATGCCCGGCAAATCGAACGGCATGGTTTGAATAATGCCCTTAACCGGGCGGAAGGCATCAAGCGGGGCATATATACCGCGCATAAAAAAACCCGCCGTTTCCGGCGGGACGAAGGAGGGAGGTTCGGGCCTTCGCGTCAACAGACTGAAACACAAATCCGTTATCGTATGTGAGGTGCCTCACATTTGCCCCCTTGTCGAACAGATATCTTGCGCTGCGGACGGCGGGGACACGGATAAGAACACTGGAGCAGGCCATGCTCGCCCTTGTAATCGAGTACTCAAAACTGCTGCTGCTCTTCCTGCTGATCGGCTCGGTCGTGACGGTGTCGCGCTTCGAACGCCGCAAGCAGTCGCCTCTCCCGTCGGGGGACCGCTCCACTTACTCCTTATAAATCTGCCCGCCGTCATAGCCGCAGGCGATGCGGCCGAGGCGGAGGCGAAAGTCCTCGGTATCGAGCGCCTGCAGGGCGGCATCGACCGCCACCGTGTTGGCCGGCGTGCGGCCGCGTTCGAGAACGTCGGCAAGCAGCGCGCGGTCGAGATGAGGCAGCGACGCCCAGAAGCCCCAGGCAAGGATGCCGGCGAGGGCGTGCTCGGGATGGCTCGCATTCTCCGGCGCGCGCCCGATTTCGTACATGTGACGCACTGAATCCCACGGGGCCCGCTCGCGCGGAAAACGCGTCGCCACATCCTTTGCTTCCTCGGCGACGTAAAAGCGGTTGAGCGTGTCGAACAGCATAAAGTGGTAGCCCTGCGCCAGCAAAAACGGCTCCCAGTCTTCCCAGGAGGGCTGGTTCGAGCCCGGCGCGATTGCCTCAACCACGACGACCTTCGGGCGGAAGGCTTTCCAGTCGCCGCTTTTCAGGACATCGGCTTCGGCGCCCTCGACGTCGACTTTCAGGAAATCGATCTCGCCCAGCCCGTGCTTCCGGCACAGCTTGGCGAGCGTGATCATCGGCACCTTCACCGTGCGGTAGCCGGCGCCGAGCGCGGTCGCCGCCTCGGCATGTTTCATGTTGGTGGTCGAGAGGCCGTGGAAGGCGTCGAACACATGGAAGTCGGCTTTGCCGCTCTGCGTGCCGATGAGGGCGGCGACTGCGGCATCACGCGGCCGCAGCCGTGCGTAGAGATCGACGAGCTTCTGCTGCGGCTCGACGGCGATACCCTGCCAGCCACGTTCGTAGAAAAAGAACGAGACATTATCCGCGATCGGGTGGCCGGCACCGATGTCTAGATATGTCCCCGTCCGCTTGCCGCCGAAGGCGAGCCAGAGGTGGGTGTCTTCCATGTTCTGCGTGTAAGAAAGATCCATTGGTGTCCCCGGTAACCGGCTACTTTAGAAGTTATCAAAAGATAAACCGACTGTGACCAAGCTGATCCAAGCAGTGAAAAAAGCAACGATTTTACAAACCAAAGTATTTCCGCACCGACAAGCAAAGAACCGGATGTGCTTACATCGAATCATTAGGGGAACTTTCGTTCGTCTGAGTCGTTAGGCGCTCAAGTCTTTTCGGGAGATGGAATCTCCAGCACGGTTACTTGCACTTGGAAATGACGTGACGCGGGCCTGCCTTCCGTCGGCTGACGCCAGGGAATTGGACCCGCGATACAGCTTTGCAGTTTGCGCGGGCAGGGAAGTCGTTTTGTCCCAGCAACGCCGACAGGAGGCGGCGTCACCGGAATGCATCACCAGCTCACAAGAGGACCAACCATGACTCGTCTGACCATCATGGGAGCTTCGATCGTCTTGCTCCTTGCGGCCTTTATGCTCACTCCGGCCGAGGCCTACCCCAAGCGCCATCAGCGGCAGAATCAAACCTACTCATACAGCCAGGCCCCGGACCAGCTCGTTCTCAATCAGTCCGGCCGTCGCGCCGGGTACCAGCAAACCTATTCCGCGCGGCGGTCCGCCGGCCATCGCGCCGAAAACTGCACGATGACGAACGAAGGACGGGGCGTCTGCATGGGCGCCACTCAGCAAGCCACGATGGCGGCCGTTCCCCGGGTGCCCGTCGTCGATGCCGGGGGCAATCGCGCCTATGCGATGGCCGATGCCGCTCAGATCATCGGCGGGCGTCCCAGCGGCTGCCCGCATTCGTATTGCGGCTGTGGGCTGCGCAAATATCTCGGGCTCGAGGACACGCGGCTCAATCTCGCCTCCAACTGGGCGCGGTTGTTTCCGCGTGAATCCGCCCCGCGTGCCGGGCTTGCCGCCGTCCGCAGCGGTCACGTGATGTACATCGAAGCGGCCGCCGGCAACGGGCAATGGCAAGTCCGCGACTACAATTCGGGTGGAGGGTTGTCGCGCGTGCACGTGCGCGACGTACGCGGTTACGTGTTCGTCAATCCGCGCGGCGGCTCCGTGGCAAGCCGCTCCTGACAGCCCGGGCGCGTGTGCGTTGGGAGGACGTGCACGCGCCTTAACTTGCGAGCGATTTCCGCAAGCTCAGCACTTCCTCGTCGCGCTCGTGCAGCGCGCCCTCCAGACGCTTGATGTTGTCGAACAGCCTCGCCGTCGACAGGCGCAGGAAGTAGAATCCGAACTTCGGGTTCTGATAGTAGAGCTCCTCGATCTTTTCATAGGAAATCGCGAGCACCAGACCATTCTCCGTGCATACAAGCGTCTGCGTACGCGTGCGCTCGGGCGCAAGCATCCCGAGTTCGCCGACCACCGCGCCCGGCGCGAGGTCGAGATTGATCTCCTGCAGGTGCATTTGGCCGGAGACCAGGAAATAGAGATGGTTGGCCTTATCGCCTTTGCAAAACAGCGTTTCGCCGACGCTGATGGCGCGCTCGGTCATGAACGGCTTGAGCCAGTCGAGCGACATATCGCCTTTGCTGGCTGCCTCGACCTGTTTGACCAGCTTGAGCATCTCGTGCAGCCGGTAAACGTTGAGCGGAAATAATATCCCGTGAAGGATCACCGTCGGCAGGCTGCCGAACAGCACGCCATAAGTGACGAATGCAACGTTGCTGGCAAGGCCGATAACGCGCAGCGGAATCATGGTCCGCATCGAGAGCGTCGCAATGACGAGCCCCGCTGCGAGAAAACCGACCATCGTGACGTAATTCATGTGCCCCCCAACCAAGTCGCCCCAGACCGTCCCGGGCGAAGGTAACCAGTGCCTCCCGGGCAGACAACGAGGTTGTGAGTTGAAAAATGCCGTGGCTCCGGGCCTAATTCAGCCAAGGCAACGGGGCTGTATCCGCATCCCTTGACCTAGATCAATGCGGTTTGGGGAGAGCCACTAGAAATAATCCCAACTTCGTTTACGTCCACTACTGCAATCCTGACCGAGCAGAGGTTGACGTCATGCGCAAAGCGGTTGTTTCAGCCCTTCTGTCGTTTTTTCTCGCTTGGCCGGCAGCTGATTTGCGTGCGGCTGACGAAAAGGGACCATTTGGGATGGACCAGGTGGCGGCGCCGGAAAGCTCGCCGACCTGGACGGAGTGGAAAAAAATAATCGCCGCTGCCGACGTTGAAATCCAAAAGCTGGAAAAGTGCCGCGCGGAAAAGAATTGCAACGTCGCCGAAGAAAAGTATTCCGCGATTGTGAAGGAAGCCAGGCCGAAAGAACCGTACCCCAAGGTCGAATTTGTCCAGGGACGGATCAATCACGAAATCCAGTATGTGCCAGATAACGCACAATGGGGGAAAGCGGATCGCTGGTCACTGCCGGTCGACGGCGAGGGCAAAGGCTCCCTAAACACGGGCGTGGGCGACTGCGAGGACTATGTGCTCGCGAAGTACCTGGTGCTTCTCGATGCCCTGTATCCCTACAAAAGCATGCGCATACTGCTGGTGCACGACAATTTCGTACATCAGGATCATGCCGTTCTGGCCGTCAAGCATGATCAGCAATGGCTGATCCTCGACAATCGTTGGGACCGTTTATATGAGGACAAACACCTTAAGCAGTTCAAACCGTTAATGTCTGTCGATGCGGAGGGTGTCCATTACCTGTCCAAAATGTTTCGCATCGCCGATTCATATGATCCGTAACAGACGTAAGGTCGAAGCTTAATGTGAAGCTCCGGGCAATGCCCGGAGCTTTTCTTTCAGGCGCGGACAAACAATTAATGATGGCGCGCTGCGACTACTGCGTCGCGGTCCGCATGCTGTCATCCGGTCGGCAGCTCACAACCCGCGTCGTCATGACGGCGCGGGCGCGCAGATTGCAGTTCGTTCCAGTCGGCTCTTGCGAAGACACGCACAAGATCGCGTTCCGAGATGATGCCGACCATGCGGGAGTCCCGTTCGCAGACGGGCATTGCGCGGCAGACATGGGAACACACCCATTTGACTTGCAATTAACAGAACGGAGCGTTTGAGTTTCCGATCAAATCGAGGGTCCAAAAATGATCCGAGGACTTCGCCTTACAAGACGCTCTGCATGTTTTTCTTTTGCGGCAGCGGTGGTCTTGCCGTCCAGGACATGGGCTGCGTGGCCGCTAATTACGGTTCACAAAGATCCGACTTGCGGATGCTGCGGAGGATGGATCGCGCATCTCGAATTGAATGGATTTCAAACGAAGACCATCGAAACGTCAGAAATCAATCGTGTCAGGGCCCGGCTTGGCGTTCCTTTCGAATTAGCAGCCTGTCACACCGCCGAAGCTGGTGGGTATTTGATTGAAGGCCACGTTCCGGCGAAAGCGATCCAAAGGCTGCTTACCGAGCGGCCCAAGGCGCGGGGCCTTGCGGTTCCCGGTATGCCGAGCGGGTCCCCCGGTATGACCGGAGAGTACGAGGAATATGATGTGATCTTGTTCGGACCGACCGAACGCCGCGTCTACGCCCGGTTTAAAGGCGAGACGCAAATCTAGGCTACAGGAGCTCACTATGAGATACGCGCGGGCCGCCGCCACGTTATTTCTCTGTCTGTTTGGGTCCTCCGGGTTTGCAGCGGAGGCCGATGTCGCTCTCGGCGCAAGAGCCTTCCGCGCCTGTGCAGCGTGTCATTCAGTCGAAGCCAACCGCAACATGACCGGGCCGAGCCTTGCGGATATTTGGGATCGCAAGGCCGGCAGCGTGTCGAGTTTTCCGCGCTACTCAGAGGCGATGAAATCATCCGACGTGATTTGGAACGAAGACACTTTGGATGGCTATCTCGAAAATCCCGCCAAATTTATGCCTGGCAATCATATGACCTTCCCCGGCGTGCCCGATGAAAAGACGCGCAAGAGTATCATCGCATTTCTCAAGGAGACGGGTAGCAAATCGGGCGATCAGCAAACCGCTCAAGCGCCAATGGGTGGCATGTCCGGCATGCAGCGCCCGGCTCCCAATTTAAAGAATGCTGAAGCTTCAAGCCGCATCAAAGCCATTACTTACTGTCACGACACCTTCAAGGTGACGACGTCCGATGGAAAAACGCGCGACTTCTGGGAACGCAATCTTCGCTTCAAAACGGACTCCAGCGAAGAAGGCCCGGACAAAGACGCGCCCGCAATTGTCAACGCCGGAATGATGGGCGACCGCGCTTCCATTATTTTCTCATCCCCCGAGGAGATCAGCCGTTTCATCATTCGGGCATGCTGATTGCGGAGAATGTCGGCTATTGGACGTCAGCTTTTGACGCAAAGCGGACATGCCCCTTCAAGGGGATAAACGGAGCCTGTACGGTATCGTGTCCGCGAGCCGGGAGGGGGGAGTGAGAAGCAACGACAAGGTCGTCCTTATCATCCTTTCGATCGCGATGGTCGTTGGCGGTCTGTACTTGCTCTCGATCACGTCTGCTTGGCTTTGGGCGATCGCCTTGGTGCAGTGGGTGATCGGCATCCTCTGTGCGATCGCCATCAAGATTTGGTCCATCATTCTTTGGACAGTCTGGATTTTGGTCGTCCTCGTGGGCGTCGCGCTTACCATCCTCGGCGCTGTCATTCTGTGGAAGCTGCTCGCTTCACCGGGCCGACCGGTGCGGCGAACCTTCTTGATACTTGCGGCGCTGCTGGTCCTCGGAGCCGTCGTGCTTGCAGCGATTGGGCCGCATCCCGGGCATGTCCAGGATGAAGCCATGCGGGCCGGCGTTCCAGCCAGCGCCTTTGAAGCTGCCGCCGACCGTTATTTCGACGGCATGGATCCCGGCGTGACGTTGAGCGAGCGCGAGATCAAGGGCCGCAATATGTGGCTCGTGTGGACAGGCGGTAACGACCGATTTTGGGACACGACCGTCAAGGAATCCTTTGGGACATTCGACCTTCTGAAAACCATTTCGTCGGCGCCCGGGCTGCCCTACAGCCGCGACAATCGCTGGAAACATTTCGGCATCGTCAACGAGCCATGCTTCGACAAGCCGACCCAGCCTGACCCGAACCGTTTCGGGCTGTGGCTCGATCAGCGACGCGCCGACTGCCCGCCTGATCCGTTCGCGGATCCAAAGAAATATCCTGGCGTGAAGTTGGGCGCGCGCGGTACTTCCGGCCTGCCGGTCGGCTCATACTACGGCGAGCCAACCGGTATCGTCGGACTGCGGCTGTTTCCCAACCCGGATTTTGATGAGGCGGCGCGCCGCCGTTGGGACCCGAGACGCTATTACAACGATCCAAGCTATTATCTGCAGAAGGACCTGGTGCGGCCCTACCGCGTCGGCATGGCATGCGGTTTTTGTCATGTCGGGCCCAGCCCAACGCACCCACCGGCTGATCCCGAAAATCCAAAGTGGTCAGAACTGAATTCGACCGTCGGTGCCCAGTATCTTTGGCTTGATCGGGTATTCGTTTGGAGCGCCGATAAATCCAATTTCGTCTACCAGCTTGTGCAGGCTTATAAACCCGGCACATTCGACACCTCGTTCGTCTCCTCCGACAATATCGTCAATCCGCGCACGATGAATGCGCTGTACGATCTGAAGCCGCGGCTCCGGCATGCCAAACCATTCGGCCGCGAGCTGTTGACCGGAGGAGAGCTCAACAACAAGCAGTTCAACGATTTCAACTACGGCAGCTGGCTAAATGAGCTGTACGAGAAGCCGCACACTTATACGCCCCGCATTTTGAAGGATGGTTCGGATTCGGTCGGCGTGCTGGGTGCGCTCAACCGGGTCTATCTCAACATCGGGCTGTTCAGCGAGGAATGGCTGCTGCATTTCCGGCCATTTACCGGCGGCAAGCGGTTGACCCCGATTCGCATCGCGGATGCGAATCGTAACTCGGCGTACTGGCAGGCCACCGAACAGCAAACACCCTATATGGCGGAGTTCCTGTTGGCCGCTGCGCAGCCCGATCGGTTATCCGATCTGCCCGACGCCGACCGTGCTCGCTACTTGACCGCCGACAAGGCGACGCTCGATCGCGGCAAGGTCGTGTTTGCCGAGCGCTGCGCCCGTTGTCATTCCAGCAAACTGCCCGAACCGTTGGAGGGCATGCAAGGACCGGGCAGCGAGCAATGCAATGGACCAAACTATCTGAGCTGCTGGAACCGCTATTGGGCCTCGACCAAGACCGACGATTTCAAGCGCAAGATGCTTGCGATCGTGCAGAAGGACGACTTCCTCAAGGACAATTTCCTCTCGAGCGATTTTCGTGTGCCGGCGAGCCTGCTGCAGACCAACGCTTGCAGTCCACTGGGGCGAAATGCGTTGGCCGGCAACATTTGGGATAACTTCTCTTCGCAAAGCTACAAGAGCCTACCACCGGTCGACGATATCATTACGCAGGATCCATTCACCGGCGAGAATCGCCCGATTAAAATGCTGGCCGGCGGCCGCGGATACACGAGACCGCCTTCGCTCATCAGCCTGTGGTCCACGGCGCCCTTCCTGCTCAACAACGCACTCGGGCCGTTCAACTACAACCCCTCGGTCGCAACGCGCATGGCTGTGTTCCAGGCCAGCATCGAGCAGATGCTGTGGCCAGAAAGGCGGACACCCGACGACATACTGAGCAGCAAGGACGTTGGACTGATTCAGCGCACAGATTCGACAAGCTGGATCATAGTGCCGTCGGGCTTCCTGCCTGGATTTGTGAAGGCGCTACGCGGACCGATCGAACTGGTATTTCCCAATCTGTTTGCCGAGAACGGCGACGTGAAAATCGGGCCGATCCCCAAGGGGACGCCGGTGGGTCTGGTCGGTAATTTCGATCCGTTACCTGAGGAAAGAGGCTGGTGGGCAGGTTTGTCGCGAGGGTGGAAGCTGCTCGGATTGGTCTGGCAGGTGCGGAACACCCTGGCGGCGATGCCGGACAATGCTGATGACGCGACGGCGGCGCGTGTCTTCGGGCTGTTGGGACGGAACCTCTATGAATTCAGCGCCTGTCAGGACTACGTCGTCAACCGCGGTCACTACTTTGGCACCAATAAGTTCGGCGAGGAGCCAGGCTTGAGCGATGCCGACAAACGCGCGCTGATCGAATTCCTCAAGACGTTCTAAGGGAGACGGCCGGCGTTACGGCAACTTGTCGTATTCCCGGCGAAAGGCTTCATCAATCTGTTCGGCTCCCGCGCCGAGGGATTTATAGCCGCAAGAATCGCAAATATTGATGGCTACCGTCACACGAAAGTGGACATAGCCTTTGTCGCTCAATTGCCGAAGATTCAGCTCCCTGAAGGAGCTGGAGAGTCGCCCCCGCTTGCATAAGCTGCAAACAGCGACATCGTCTTCGGTTGCCATTGGCCAACCCCTGACCTTGGAAACCAGTAAGACCAGTTTGCATGGGGTTGTTTAGTGCCTGTATGAGCTACTTCACTCTCGGGCGCGGCGGCGATCTTCGTCGAAGCTCTCATTGCCGTTCGGCTCCCGACGCGGCGCGTCGTTCAGTTTGTGCCGTAATTTGCTGATTTCGTGATAGGCGATCTTGCGCACGCGGTTCACCAGGCCGAGAGGCCTGTGCTCGGGCAGGGAATGCCACGGGCTGAACGACAGATTCTCGCAGAAAACGGCCTGTTCCGGCGACATGCAGTCCTGGATCGGAATCATGATCGTGCCGACGCGCTCCGGCTTTGAATCGGCTTCTCGCCATAGCTTTTTCGAGTTCTCGATCGGCGTGCTGCTCTCGTCGACGTAGCGCTGGATATAGAAGTCGAACCACACCTCGTTTCCGGCCAGCGTCTTGTTCATTTCTTCCTTGAGGGAGAATTTCCAGCCGAACCGGGCGAGCTGGCGGCTGAAGATATTCGGCTTGTTGTGCAACCGCGGCTTGGCCGTGTATTTGACGGCAAATTTTTTCTCGGCATCGACGCCGAACCGGTACGGCGTCATCGACCAATATTGCTGATAGAGCGGGTTGTACATGAAATTAAGGTTGGCGAGAAAGGCCTTCGGCGCTTCCGACAGCCAGCGGAGCTGAAGCAGCGACACCAAATATTGGTCGATCCAACCGCCGCGCAGAAACCACTCCAGCACTTTTCTGTAGCGCTTCAGATCATCGACGAAGAAACGCGGATGGCTGATCAGGATGAAATCCTGCGTGTGCTTCTCGTCGTCCATCAGTTTCGCGCCGGGCACGCCGGTAAGCTTGATCGCCATGCCGCGCGCGTCGAACATCCATGCCGGCCGCGGCTCTGAATTGCCGTTGGAGAACCGGATCCAGGCTTTGTACTGGCGCCCCCGCACGAAAACGCCCTGGCACAGCTCCTCGCGAAGATTCTCGTCCACCTGAAAGATCGCGTGCACGCAGCCATTGTCAAAGGCGTGCGCGTCGCGGCGCGCCGGGCCGCGACCTTCCTCGAAGTGTCCGGCAATCGCACGCTTGATACTCTCGACGAGCTCGTCTGTGTATTGCTTCTCGAGCGCCCGGCTGCCCTCGTAATAGCTTTCGCCGAGAGCGACATCGAGATCCGGCTCGGTAGTCTTGGTGTTTGGCACGGCTTAGATTTTCACGGAGGGTTTCTGTTTCGCGCCAGTGGTTCGACCGGTGCTGGCTTCGCGCAGCGCGTCGAGCGATTCCATCGCTTTGAGCTCCCACATCCGGGCGCCCTGGCGGCGCGCGATCGCAATGGCGGATTCGTAGCAAGCCTCGATCTCCGAGGCCGGCTTGTGCTGACCGCGCAAAATATCGCCGCGCAAACGGATCACTTCGGCTTCGTACCAACGGCCGCCGCCGGCCCTGATCTCGGCCGACAGCCGGTCGACGATCTCCGCGGCCTTCGACCATTGATGGTCGGCCGCAAGCGCGCGCGCCAGCAGGTAATGGGAGAATTGCATCCAGATCAGCGTTCCGGTTTTCTCCAGGGCACGGATGCTGCTTCGAATGTCGGCAAGGCCTGCCTCGAGTTCGCCGAGACCGAGACGCGCCCAGCCGCGCAGCATGAGCCCGCCCGCAACCCATTGCGGGAAACCAAGCTCATTTGATTGCGTGACTGTCCGGTCTGCGACCGGAAATGCGGCTTGCGGATTGCCGGCACAAAGATAGGTGCCGGCAAGGAACGAGAGCACGTAGCATATGCTGTGGGGATGACGCAGATGCTGCGCGTAACCGAGCGCGTCGAGGGAGTGGCCCACGCCCTCGTCGATGTCGCCCGAAAGCGCCATCACGACACCGAGATAAACCTGTGCCGTTGCCTTGAAATCGTGTGAAAAAATCAGTGCCAGCGGAGCGTGTTGCTCCGGATCATAGAGAGCCATTGCCTCCTGCAACTCGCGTTTCGCCGGGGCCAACTCGCCGAGCATGAAAAGAGACATTCCGAGCACGCGGTGTCCCATCAGCAAGGCGGTCTTGTCGTTGCGCTCCGTGGCGAGCGCCAGGAGATCCTGGGCCACCGCGCGCGCTTTTTGAATTTCGCCGCCCATGAGGTGGGCGCCGACGAGTCCGTTCAAGACGGCGAAAATCTGCGGGCCGCTGCCGAGCTCCTTGCACAGGTCCAGGGCCCGGTTGAAGGCAACAATAGTCTGCGGCGCGCCGAAGCCCTTGGCCGCGATCGACGCGTTTGCGAGGGACTGTTGCAGCTGCAGTTCCAGATCAAGCCGCGTCTTGTCCTGCGGCAGCTCCTCGAGCAGCTTGAGGGCGGTCTCAAAATGGGTAATCGCTTCCATGAAGGCCGAGCGTTTGCTCGCCTGCCGGCCGGCCTTGAGCCAGTGGTTGATCGCGGGCGTGAACTCGCGCGCCTGCGTGAAGTGGTAGGCGACGACCTCCGGTGCGCCATCCGCGACGTCGATGAATTTGGTGGAAAGCGTCTCGGCGATGCGCATATGCAGCGGCTGGCGTTCGCTGCGCAGCATGCTGGCATAGGCGGTTTCCTGCACGAGCGCATGTTTAAAAGAGTAGGTCTCAATGGCGCTGAATTCGCGCCGCGACAAAAGCCCGGCCTCACGGAGGCGGTCTACCGCTGCGCGGACCTCGTGCGGCGGTGCCGGGGCGGTTGCCTCGAGTAGGTCGAAAGCAAACTCGCGTCCTATGGCCGCGGCGATCTGCGCGACGGTCTTTGCGGAAGCCAACTGATCGAGTCTCGCCATCAGCGAGTCGTGCAAGGTGTCGGGAACGGCCGTGCTCCACGGCGCGCCGCCCGAGGCGCCTTTTTCGCCGCTGGCCAGAACCGTATTGGTGACTTCCTCGACGAAGAGCGGCACGCCGTCGGTCTTGGAAATGATCTCGCCAACCACCGGTGTCGGCAGCTTGCCGCCCTGGTCGATCGCTTCGACCATCGATGCGACCTGCGTCGGTGAGAGCCGGTTGAGGCTGATCGAGGCGTCCGCCCCGCCCAGCGCGCGGTATTCCGGCCGGAACGTCGCGATCAGCAGCATGCGCCAATTCGGCAGGCTCTCCCGGATCATCTCCAGCATCTGCGACGAGGTGTGGTCGATCCAGTGGATGTCTTCGGCAATCAGAATGACCGGCTGCTGCTCGCAATGCGCGCGCAGCATTTCGACCATCGCCAGGAACGTCCTTTGCTTCTGCTTCTGCGGCGTCAGGTCGAGCGGTGGATATTGTCCCTCCTCGGTCGGAATTCCGAGCAGCGGCGCGAGCAGCGGCACGATCGACGCGCGTCGCGTCGGCGAAATGTCGTCGATCAGCGCTTCAAGGCGTTCCAGTTTGGTCGATCCGCGGGCCTCGTAGCCGCTGCCCAGGACGTCATCGACGTGGCGGATCACCGGATACCAGGGACTGCTCATGTGGTAGGACGAGCATTGGAACAGGAACACGCGGCAACTGCCGTGCGGCATCTGGTGCCGGAAGCTGTTCACAAGCCGTGACTTGCCGATGCCCGGCTCGCCGGAGACGGCGACCAGCTGTCCCTGTCCCGTCTTCGCTTTCTCAAATGCATCGCGCAGTACCGTCAACTCGGCCTCGCGGCCGATGAGCGGCACAATGCGTCCCGAACGGCGTGCCTCGAACCGGCTCGCCTTGCTGCGGCGCAGGACGCCCGAGACCGCGATCGGCTCCAGAAATCCTTTGACGTCCTGATCGCCGAGGTCCTCGAACTCGAACAGGTCGCCGATCAACCGACGTGTGGCCGGCGCGACCAGGATCTGGTTGGGTTTTGCGAGCTGCTGCAGGCGGGCGGCGAGGTTAGGCGCGTCGCCGACCAGCGCAAATTCGCGGCTCGGTCCGTCCCCGATCAGATCGCCGACGACGACGAGGCCGGTCGCAATGCCGACGCGCATTTCCAGGTGCGGCACGCCCTCGAAGGACAGTTCCGAAACGAGCCTGATGCCTTCCAGCGCAGCCTGGACAGCGCGCTCGGCGCTATCTTCGTGCGCGGCGGGAAATCCAAAATAGGCCAGGATGCCGTCGCCCATATA
>Ga0157289_10000042_pt1 | contig 13329 bp, 11 predicted proteins | sample NitcycUS134311R1_FD_108395 | JGI IMG/M metagenome (GOLD analysis project Ga0157289, IMG submission 108395) | Soil microbial communities from Arlington Agricultural Research Station in Wisconsin, USA - Nitrogen cycling UWRJ-S134-311R-1 | ecosystem: Environmental > Terrestrial > Soil >... | reverse complement strand
AGGGTGCGATGTTCGACGGCGACACTGCTTTCACGCTCTACGACACCTATGGATTTCCGCTTGATCTCACGCAGGATGCGCTGCGTTCGCGCGGGATTTCGGTCGATATCACTTCCTTCACCGACGCCATGGAGCGTCAGCGCGCGAAGGCGCGGGCATCCTGGGCGGGATCGGGCGAGGCGGCGCAGGAAACGGTCTGGTTCGGCTTGCGCGAGAAAATCGGCGCGACGGAATTTCTCGGTTACGAGACGGAGAGCGCAGAGGGCGTCGTTGCCGCGCTGGTGATGGACGGCAAGGAGGTACCCGAGCTCAAGAAGGGCGAGAGCGGCGCTGTGGTGATGAACCAGACACCGTTCTATGGCGAGAGCGGCGGCCAGGTCGGCGACACGGGTGAAATGCGTCGCGAGGGTGTCCGGCTGGCCGTGTCCGATACTCAAAAGAAAGCGGGCGACCTGTTCGCCCATGTCGTGAAAGTGGAGCAGGGGTCGGTCAAAGTCGGCGATCCGCTGCTCCTGGATGTCGATCACGCGCGCCGCAGCGCAATTCGTCAGAACCACTCGGCAACACACCTTCTTCACGAGGCTCTACGCCAGGTGCTCGGCGATCACGTTGCACAGAAAGGTTCGCTCGTCGCGCCCGACCGGTTGCGGTTCGATTTCTCGCACCCAAAACCAATGTCGGCGGAGGAAATCGAACGGGTCGAAGACATCGCTAACGACATCGTTCTGCAAAACGCGCCAGTGACGACGCGCCTGCTGGCGGTCGATGACGCAATCGCCTCCGGCGCGCGCGCCTTGTTCGGCGAAAAATACGGCGACGAAGTCCGGGTGGTCGCGATGGGCGAGGGCACCGGCAACACCATGGGCTGGTCGGTGGAATTGTGCGGCGGAACCCATGTGCGCCGGACCGGCGATATAGGCCTTGTTTCGCTGGTCGGGGAATCCGGGGTGGCGGCCGGTGTACGCAGAATCGAGGCTTTGACCGGAAAATCAGCCAGGAAGGCCGCTAACAAACAGCTTCAGGTCGTTAAAGCCGCGGCTGCAGAGCTTAAAGTCCCGCTTGAAGAGATGCCCGGACGCATCGGAACGCTCTTGGATGATCGCAAGAAGCTCGAACGGGATCTCTCCGAGGCCAAAAAGAAGCTGGCTATGGGCGGGGGCGGGAAAGCGGACGGCGATGCCGCCGATGTGCGACAGGTCAACGGCGTTAAGCTGCTGGCGCGGGCGGTTACCGGAATCGAGCTCAAGGATCTCCGCAGCCTCGCTGACGAGGGTAAGCGGCAGGTCGGATCAGGTGTCGTTGCCATTGTCGCCACGGCTGCGGATGGCAAGGCCGGTATCGTGGTTGGCGTCACCGACGATCTGACCAAGCGCTTTAATGCGGTAGAGCTGGTCAAAAAAGGTGCCGAAGCGCTCGGCGGCAAAGGTGGCGGGGGCCGTCCGGACATGGCGCAGGCCGGCGGGCCGGATGGATCAAAAGCGGAAGACGCACTAAAGGCAATCGAAGCGGCGCTTGGGGGCTGACACTCGCGCAGGGGGATCGTCGCGGCATGGCACGCAACCGCCTCAAAGGCTTGCGCCGGCGCGTTTATCAAATACTCGAGCAAGGGCCGGTGGGCGACCGCGTCAGCAAGGCGGTTGACCGGTTTCTTGTCGTTCTGATCGTCATCAATTTAACCGCGGTGGCCCTCGAATCCATCCCGGAATATGAAGCGCGCTACACCACCACCTTTGCGGCCATCGAATTTTTCTCGCTCATTGTCTTCACGATCGAATATGGCCTCCGGCTGTGGTGTGCCGTCGAGCACGGGCCACATCAGCATCTGCCTGCGCGGCAAGCGCGACTTAAATACGCGCTGAGTCCTGCCGGCATCATCGATCTTGTAGCAGTGCTGCCGTTCTGGTTCGCCATGGTGCTGCCTGGCGAGCTGCGCGTGTTCCTGGTCTTCCGGATGGTGCGCTTCTTCAAGTTCGCGCGCTACTCGCCGGCGATGCGGTCGCTGCTCGACGTCCTCTACAATGAGCGGCGCGCGTTGTTCGGCTGCCTCGTGATCGCGCTCGGCACCGCACTCGTCGCGGCATCGATGATGCATCTCGCTGAAGCCAGCGTGCAGCCTGCAAAGCTTGGCACCATCCCCGAAGCTTTCTGGTGGGCAATCGTTACGATCGGAACGATCGGCTATGGCGACGTGGTGCCGGTTACCGCGCTCGGCAAGTTCATTGCGACCTGCACGATCTTCGCCGGTCTGGTGCTCATGGCACTGCCGGTCGGCATCATTGCCACCGCATTTGCCGAGCAGATCCAGCGCCGTGATTTCATCGTGACCTGGGGCATGATTTCCCGCGTGCCGTTGTTTGCGGAACTCGATGCGACCGAAATATCGGACATCATGGAATTGCTAAGAGCTCAGGTGGTCGAGCCGGGTGAAATCATCATGCGGGCAGGAGATGCTGCGCGCTCGATGTATTTCATTGCCGCGGGCGAGGTCGAGATCGAGATCAGAGGGAAAAAGGAACGTGTCCGGCTCGGCACCGGCCAGTTTTTTGGAGAGGTTGCACTATTGCGGCGGACGCGCCGCACCGCGACAGTGACCGCGATCACCCGCACCAACCTGCTAGGTCTCGACGCTCACGACCTGCACGCACTGATGCAGCGCGACTCCCGCATTGCGGAGCGCGTCAAGGAAGTGGTCGAAAATCGCGTGGGGAAGCGGGCCGCCGCGGTGAAGCGGGAGGTGACGGCGGTGGTGGCGGAAGAGAAGTAGTGGCCGGGACAAGCCCGGCCATACATCTAGGCGCCCATAGCTTTCTTCAGATTTGCATCCACCTTGTCGAGGAACCCGGTCGTGGAGAGCCACTTCTGGTCGGCGCCGACCAACAGCGCCAGGTCCTTGGTCATGAACCCGCTCTCGACGGTGTCGACGCAGACCTTTTCGAGCGTCGCTGCGAACTTCGCCAAAGCGTCGTTCTTGTCGAGCTTGGCGCGATGGGCGAGGCCGCGTGTCCAGGCGAAGATCGACGCGATCGAGTTAGTCGAGGTCTCTTTGCCCTTCTGATGCTCACGATAGTGGCGCGTCACCGTGCCGTGCGCGGCCTCCGATTCGACGATTTTGCCGTCAGGGGTCATCAGTACCGAGGTCATCAGGCCAAGCGAGCCGAAGCCCTGCGCTACGATGTCGGACTGCACGTCACCGTCGTAGTTCTTGCACGCCCAGACATAGCCGCCGGACCACTTGAGGGCAGCCGCGACCATGTCATCGATCAGCCGGTGCTCGTAAGTGAGTTTCTTCGCGGCGAATTTGTCCTTGAACTGAGCGTCGAACACCTCCTGGAAGATGTCCTTGAAGCGGCCGTCATAGACCTTGAGGATCGTGTTCTTGGTCGAAAGGTAGACGGGATAGCCGCGCGACAGGCCGTAGTTGAACGATGCCATTGCGAAATCGCGGATCGAGTCGTCGAGGTTATACATCGCCAGCGCTACGCCCGAGTTCGGGAACTCGAACACCTCGTGCTCGACCTTTTTGCCGTCGGGAGCGACATAGCTCAGCGTCAGCTTTGCCTTTTGCGGCACCCGGATGTCGGTCGCGCGGTACTGGTCGCCGTAGGCGTGGCGCCCGATGACAATCGGCTGCGTCCAGCCCGGCACCAGGCGCGGCACATTCTTGCAGATGATGGGTTCGCGGAAGATCACGCCGCCGATGATGTTGCGGATCGTGCCATTGGGCGAACGCCACATCTTCTTGAGATTGAATTCCTTTACGCGGCCCTCGTCCGGCGTGATGGTGGCGCACTTAACCGCGACGCCTACCTCCTTGGTCTTGTTGGCGGCGTCGATGGTGATTTGGTCGTCGGTTTCGTCGCGCTTCTGGACGCTGAGGTCGTAATAAAGAAGGTTGATGTCGAGATAGGGATGGATCAGCTTGTCCTTGATCAGCTGCCAGATAATGCGTGTCATCTCGTCGCCGTCCATTTCGACGACGGGGTTCGCCACCTTGATCTTCGCCATTGCCGATAAAACCTTTTGAAAGTCGCACGGACAGGAGGAAAAGTGTCCGGCGCGCGGCCCCTATAGCACCCAAAATCTCGGGACGAAAGCCGCGATTTGGCGGCATTTCTTTCCACAACCGTGCTGTGAAGGGTATATGCGCCTAGGTGAGGTTCGAATGCCCGGTGCTGGGACTGACAAGACCAAGCGTTGGATCGAGACGCCGGCCCCGGTCGTCGTGCTGGTCGAGCCCCAGCTTGGCGAGAATATCGGGGCGGCGGCGCGGGCGATGGCCAACTTCGGGCTGTCGCGCCTCCGCCTGGTGAAGCCGAAGCAAAAATGGCCGAACGAAAAGGCGAGGGTGATGGCAGCCGGCGCCGACCGTATCCTCGACGCCGCGACACTCTACGGAAGTCTCAACGATGCGATCGGTGATTGCAGTTTCGTTGTGGCGACGACCGCGCGCAATCACGACCAGGCCAAGCTGGTGATTTCGGCGGACGCGGCCGCTACAGAAATGGTGCAGAGGGTGGCGGGAGGGGAGACCGTTGCGATCATATTCGGACGGGAGCGCATCGGTCTTGAAAATCACGAGGTCGCGCTGGCCGATCGTATCGTGACGCTGCCGGTCAATCCTGCGTTTGCGTCGCTCAATCTGGCGCAGGCCGTTGTGATCGTTACGTATGAGTGGTTCAAGCGCGCCGGTGGCGGCAATCTGCCGTTCTCCATGCCGGAGAAATCACCGCCGGCTCCGAAGCAGCAGCTCGATGCTTTCTTTTCAGATCTCGAAAACGAGCTCGAGCGGGTCGAGTTTTTTCGTCCGGAAGAAAAACGCGGCACGATGAGCGTCAATCTGCGCAACATTTTCCAGCGAATGGCTCCGTCCCAACAGGACATCCGCACGCTGCACGGCGTGCTCACTGCGATCGCGCAGGGCCGCAAGGGGCCGGCGCGAGGCGGCGTGCTCGATCCGGTGGAGGCTCAGAAACTGCGCGATCTTCTGGCGGAGCACAGCGGCGGCCGCGTGCCGGGCGAGCGCGGACCGGTGCGCGGGCTGGCGCGGCTTCTGCGCAGGAATCCGACCGAGGCCGAGCGGGTGTTGTGGCAGGCGCTTGTGAACGACCGGCGTTTCGCTGGCCGCGGGTTCAAGCGCCAGGTCCCGATTGGCCCGCACATCACGGATTTCGTGTCGTTTCCGCTCAAGTGCGTGATCGATCTGGTGCCGGTCAAGGAAACCGCCGACGCGGCGCGGACCAGGGCCGAACGGCGTGTCTATCTGACGCAGCGCGGCTACAATGTTTGCGAGGTGAAGGCCTCGGAGGTCGAAAAGGATGCCGGTAAAGTTCTCGATCAGCTTCACGACCTGGTCGGGCCGTAGTCAGCTTTTCAGCGCCTTTAATTGCGCAACGGTGGCCGCGCGCAGGGTTGTGTGATCATTGCCCGCCACGACGAAACGGAAGCCGCGCTTTGTCATCGCCACGGCGCTTTCGGCGTCCCGGCAATAGATGCCAGGGATCTTTCCGGCGGCTTTCGCAGCGGCGCAGATCTTGTCGATAGCCTGCTCGACCTGCGGGGCCTGCGTGTCCTGCGCTTTCCCGCCGCTCAGTGCCGTCGCAAGATCGTAAGGGCCGACGAACATCCCATCGATGCCCGGCGTCGCAGCGATCTTGTCGACATTGCCGAGCGCTGTCGCGGTCTCGATCATTGCCAATGTCAACGTGCCCTCGTTCGCTTCGCGCAGGTAATCCGCCGGCGCGGTGCGCGGCGCCTGCAGCGCCATCGCGCTCAGCGGACCCCAGCTGCGCTCGCCGGAAGGAGGATATTTCGCCGCCGCCGCGAAGCGGCGCGCGTCGTCGGCGTCGTTGATCATCGGCGCGATGATCGCTTCAGCGCCGAAATCCAGTGCGCGTGACACCAATGCGAAATCGTTGAGCGGTATGCGGACAACGGGGGTCGCTTCGGCATGGCTGACAGCGCCGATGCCGCTGATGATCGAGGCGGTGTCCCACAACCCGTGCTGCGCATCGAGCACGACAGCGGAGAAACCCTCGCGCGCGATCGTCTCCGCAACGATGGGCGAGCCCATCATGCACCAGGCGGCGTAGACCGTTTCCCCCGCGCGCAGGCGCCGGGCGAGGGCAAAAGCCGGCACGTCAGCCGCTCTTTTTGATCTGCTCGACGGCTTGCGTGAGCAATTCGGTCATTTGCGCACGGACTTGCTGCTCAGTGACGCCTTTGGGCTGCAGGTCTTTTGAAACCTTGCGCAAGACGTCATTGTCGCCGGCCTCTTCGAAGTCGGCCAGCACGACTTCCTTCGCATAGGCTTCGGCGTCCGCGCCGCTTTTGCCGAGAACGCCCGCCGCCCAGAGCCCGAGCATCTTGTTGCGGCGGGCCATCGCCTTGAAGCGGAGTTCCTCGTCATGCGCGAACTGCTTTTCGAAACCTTCCTCGCGCTTGTCGAATGTCGTCATGCCGCCCCTCGTACTGCATCGGTAAAATTGCATGCACATGCAATTGAGTCCGGCCTTGCATATCGTCCACAGACCGTCAAGGCAACATCGGGCCGCGCTTTTGCGGCGAAAATACGGAGTGGAAAACGTGGGCGTGCCGTGATTGTGCTGCCCGGACCGATCGGCTAGGTTGCCTCTGTGCCCGGACCGCTGGCCAAGACCAGAATTGGGCCAGTACTTCCAGTCCGGTCCCGCAGCCGCGGATCTTGCAAAGTCGCACAACAAGGAGCCACGGCAATCCGATGGACTTTCACAAACCACGGTATACGCCCATGAGCCGCCGTCGCCGCATTTACGAGGGCAAGGCGAAGGTCCTGTATGAAGGCCCGGAGCCTGGAACGCTGATTCAGCACTTCAAGGACGACGCGACCGCCTTCAATGCCAAAAAGCATGAGGTGATCGAGGGCAAGGGCGTGCTGAACAATCGAATCTCGGAATATGTGTTCCAGCACCTCAACGATATCGGGGTGCCGACACACTTCATCCGCCGCCTCAACATGCGCGAGCAGTTGATTCGGGAGGTTGAGATCATCCCGCTCGAGGTCGTGGTGCGAAATGTCGCGGCCGGTTCCCTGGCGCAGCGCCTCGGCATCGAGGAGGGCACCCAGCTGCCGCGCTCGATCATCGAGTTCTATTACAAGAACGATAAGCTCAACGATCCGATGGTATCGGAAGAGCACATCACCGCCTTCGGCTGGGCTTCGCCGCAGGAGATCGACGACATCATGGCGCTCGCCATCCGCGTCAACGATTTTCTGTCAGGGCTTTTCCTCGGCGTCGGCATCCGACTCGTCGACTTCAAGATGGAAACGGGCCGGCTGTGGGAAAATGATGTGATGCGCATCGTCGTGGCCGACGAGATTTCTCCCGACAGCTGCAGGCTGTGGGACATCAAGACCAACGACAAGCTCGACAAGGACCGTTTCCGCCGCGATCTCGGCGGCTTGGTCGAGGCCTACACCGAAGTCGCCAAACGCCTTGGCATCATGAGCGAGGGCGAGCGCCCGCAAGGCACCGGACCGGTGCTGGTGAAGGGCTGAGTTCGAAAAATTCAGGTGTTTTCGAAAATGAAAGATGGCCGGGCATGACCCGGCCATCGGCATTTCTGTGATCATGTTGGCGGTCAGAATTTATAATTTAGTCCGACCAATCCCATCATCAGCGTATTGCTGAAATCGCTACGGTAGTTGAAATCAGAGCAAAACGTGGATGTTCCTGTTGTGCAACCGATTCCTCCAGACCTTCCCAGATCGACGTAACGGAATTCTGCTCGTGCAGTCCAATGCCGCGAAAATATGTGTTCCACACCGAAACCCGCCGTCCATCCGGTTCTTGTTTTGCTTTCGGAGAATGAGCCGGACGTGCTTCCGTCGAAATTCAACGCGGCAATGCTATTTTTTACATGGCCGAAAGCCACACCCCCGGTGAAGTACACCAGGGTGGCATCGACCGCCAGACCGGCGCGGCCTCTGACGGTAGCTAACCACTTGAGGTCATTCGAAGTCTGATTAAAGGCAACATTGAATGTGTCGTTGATTTTTGACCCTAACCAATTCCAATCGCCTTCGAGGCCATAAACAAAACTGCCTTGCTGCAAGTTGTATCCAATGAGCGCGCCAAACGCACCCCCCGTTTTGGATCGCTCGTAAGTCGCGCAGACCGTAAAACAGCGATCATCGATGGTCGCGTCATGCCGCGCGACGCCACCTTGTATGCCTAGGTACAGACCAGTCCAAATTGGCGTTTCAACCGGCGCATAGGGGCTCGCCTTCGCTGGAAGATCTGATGCATGACTCGCAGTCGACAGCGCCAGAAGCGATACCGTCGCCAGAAAATATTTCTTCATAATTCAACCCCTCTTCCACCGAATGCCGGTGGTCTTGCTTGCCATGCGTTTTTTCGATGCGCGTCGTCCGGGAGGACGACGCGCGCGCTCTTTCCACGACGTATGTGGCGTATCGGCAACGTTGGGGACGCCGAGCTTCGTGAGCAGGAACTCACATGAACGTCGTCGAGCCGATTCTTTTTCAGGCGAAACACGATCCGCCCGCACCGGCCATGTGCGCGCCAGGCACAGCGATGGGCGTCGTCAGCTATGCGAGACTGGCGCGATTCATTCACAACGTCGGGCGCAGAGCCATAAGCGCCGGTATTTCACCTGGCGACGTCGTTATCCTCCAAGTGAAGGATCACATATTCCACACGTCTCTTGCGCTAGGCTTGATGTATATCGGTGTTGCGACCGTCTCGCTCAGCGGAGCATTACCGGGCCATCTTCCGTGCGATTTCATCATCACAGACACCCCTAGGTCGTATGCCAACGGAAAGAACGCGAAAATTCTTGCTGCCGATTTTGCGTGGATCTCGGGCGATGGCATCCCCGTCGACGAACGCCATGTCTATCGGGGCGCCGGCAATGACATCTGCCGTATCGCGCTAACGTCGGGCTCCATCGGCGAGCCGAAGGTGGTCGGATTCACCCACAACAATCAGTTGGCACGGCTCGCGCGTTACAATCATTTGTTCGGAAGGATTTTTCCCGAGTGCTCACGGTTTTTCAGCGACTACGGGTTCGGCTCGAGCGGAGGCTTCCGGCATATCCTCTACGTGCTGTCACGCGGCGGCACCATGTTTTTTCCAGGCGCCTCGCCGATGGATACATTGCAGACATTCGAGCTCTGCAAGGTGCAGGGGCTGATCGCTTCGCCGGGTGGTCTCAGCGGTTTTCTGAAATTTTACGACGCCAATCCTGCATTTCGCTCGGGCTTCGAGGTCATTATCGCCGCCGGAAGTCCGTTGCACAGTTCACTGTCCGAGCGGGTGCGCGCGAGGCTGTGCTCCAACCTGATCTCCTATTACGGAACGACCGAGACATCGACCGTTTCGTCTGCGCTGGCCCATGCTCTCACCGGTATTGTGGGGGCCGTTGGCCATGTCGCGCCGGATGTCTCCGTACGCGCATTGTCGATGAGGCGGGGGCGCCGCTGCCGTCCGGTCACGAGGGCGTGGTGCTTGTCAGGACGCCAGTCAGCGTCACCGGCTACCTCGATACGAGCGGCCAGAGCGAAACTGTATTCCGCGACGGGCATTTCGATACGGGCGATATCGGCTACCTCACTCAGGACAGAATGCTGGTCATCACCGGGCGGAAAAAGGAGGTTCTCAACCTCGGCGGCGACAAGGTCAGTCCTCAGCTCATCGAGGATGCCGTTGCCGCATTTAGAGGCATCCGCGAAGTCGGAGCCTTTTCAATGGCAAATGACGTGGGTGTTGAAGAGGTGTGGTCGTTCATCGTGCATGGTGATGCACTCGACACAGACGCGCTGCATAAGCACTGCCGGGAGAGGCTTTCCCAGACCCACGTGCCCGTGCGGTTCATCAGCGTCCCCTCGCTTCCTCGCAATGCGAACGGGAAGCTTCAAAGGCAGCGGCTGCCCGCCATGGCGCAGGAGCTTCGTGGCGCCGGGCAGTAGGTGCGGCCGAATTCCACAGCAATCCGCCTTGAAAAACGCTGTGGGCACGATGACCTGTGTAGGGTTCGTCCGCATGGTTGAGGTGACCGGTGGCGGATGCTAGGTCAGGTCATCAAGCCCGGAATCGCCTGAAAAACCGCTATGAAAGCCCGCGTTACCGTCACCCTGAAGTCCGGAATTCTCGACCCCCAGGGCAAGGCGATTGAAGGTGCGCTGCGCTCGCTGGGTCTTGCGGGCGTCTCCAGCGTGCGCCAGGGCAAGGTCTTCGACATTGAAATTGATGATGGCGACCGCGCCAAGGCCGAGGCCCTGCTCAAGCAGGCTGCCGACAAGCTGCTCGCAAATACGGTGATCGAAAACTACAAAGTGGACGTGCTCGGATGAAAGCCGCGGTTCTCGTTTTTCCTGGCATCAACCGCGAGCGTGACATGGCGCGTACGTTGCGCCTGATCTCTGGACGAGAGCCGGCCAGCGTGTGGCACGCCGACACGGAACTCCCGGCCGGGACCGATCTGGTGGTGATCCCGGGCGGATTTTCCTATGGCGATTACCTGCGTTGTGGAGCGATCGCGGCGCGCAGCCCGATCATGAACGCAGTACGCGCCCATGCCGCGAGCGGCGGACTGGTGCTTGGCGTCTGCAACGGCTTCCAGATCCTGTGTGAGGCTGGCCTGCTGCCAGGCGTCCTGATGCGCAATGGAAACCTGCGCTTCATATGCCACGACGTTTATCTGCGCGTCGAGCGCTCCGACACGCCATTCACGCGCGGCTACAATGCCGGCCAGGTCGTTCGCGTGCCGGTTGCGCATGGCGAAGGCAATTATATCGCCGACGGTGAAACCATTGCGCGGCTGGAAGGCGAGGGGCGCGTGCTGTTCCGGTATTCATCGCCGGACGGCACGATCGACCCGAACTGGAACCACAACGGCGCCATCAACGCGATTGCCGGCATCCTGAACGAGCGCGGCAATGTATTCGGTATGATGCCGCATCCCGAAAATCACGTCGAAGCCGCGATCGGACCGACTGACGGGCGCGGGTTATTTGCCGGACTGGCCGAGGTATTGGAGCGCGCGGCGTAATCGTGATCCCGAACGACGTCCGCATTACTCCCGAACTTGTTGCCGAGCACGGCCTCAAGCCGGACGAATACGACCGGATCCTGAAGCTCATCGGCCGCGAGCCGTCGCTCACCGAGCTCGGCATTTTCTCGGCCATGTGGAACGAGCACTGCTCGTACAAGTCTTCGAAGGTCCATCTGCGCACGCTGCCGACCAAAGGTCCTCGGGTCATCCAGGGGCCCGGCGAAAATGCCGGTGTCATCGACATCGGCGATGGGCTTGCGTGCGTGTTCAAGATGGAGAGCCACAATCACCCGAGCTATATCGAGCCTTATCAAGGGGCGGCGACGGGGGTCGGCGGCATCCTGCGCGATGTCTTCACCATGGGCGCGCGTCCAATTGCTTGCCTGAACGCGCTGTCATTCGGCGCGCCATCGCATCCGAAGACGCGTCATCTGGTGTCAGGCGTGGTGGCGGGGATTGGCGGCTACGGCAACTCATTTGGTGTTCCGACGGTCGGCGGCTCGGTGCGCTTTCATTCGCGCTATGACGGCAATTGCCTGGTCAACGCCATGGCGGTCGGAATCGCGCGCAAGGACCAGATTTTCTACGCCGCCGCCTCGGGCATCGGCATGCCGATCGTCTATCTTGGCTCGAAAACGGGGCGTGATGGAATTCACGGCGCGTCGATGGCGTCGGCGGAGTTCGATGAAGATTCGGAAGGCAAGCGCCCGACCGTTCAGGTCGGCGATCCGTTCTCGGAAAAGCTGCTACTCGAGGCCTGTCTTGAGATCATGCAGAAGGGATGCGTCATTGCCATTCAGGATATGGGCGCCGCCGGCCTGACCTGCTCGGCGGTGGAAATGGGCGCCAAGGGCGATCTCGGTGTCACGCTCGACCTCGACAGGGTGCCTTGCCGTGAAGAGGGCATGAGCGCGTACGAAATGATGCTCTCCGAGAGCCAGGAGCGCATGCTCATGGTTCTCAAGCCGGAGAAGGAGAAAGAGGCCGAGGCAATTTTCCGCAAATGGGGTTTGGATTTTGCGGTGGTCGGTGAAACGACGCCGTCGAAGCGTTTCATCGTGCGTCACGGCGGCGACGTGATGGCCGATCTGCCGATCAAGGAGCTTGGCGACCAGGCTCCGGAGTACAAGCGTCCATTCGTCAGTGCGGCGAAGCCGGCTGCGGTCGATGCCGAAAGCGTGCCGGCCCCGGTCGACGCAATTGAGGCGCTCGAAAGATTGCTCGCTGCTCCCGATCTCTGCTCCAAGCGGTGGGTGTGGGAGCAGTACGACCACGTCATTCTCGGCAATACCGTCCAGCGTCCGGGCGGCGACGCCGCGGTGGTGCGCATCGAAGAGGGGCCGAAGGGTCTCGCGCTCACCACCGATGTGACGCCGCGCTATTGCGAGGCCGATCCGTTCGAGGGCGGTAAGCAGGCAGTGGCGGAATGCTGGCGAAACCTGACCGCTGTCGGCGCTAAGCCGCTCGCCATCACCGATAATTTGAATTTCGGCAATCCCGAGCGGCCCGAGATCATGGGTCAGTTCGTGGGCTGCATCCGCGGCATTGCGGAGGCATGCAAGGCGCTCGAATTTCCGGTCGTGTCCGGCAACGTGTCGCTCTACAACGAGACCAATGGCCGCGCGATTTTGCCGACGCCGTCGATCGGCGGGGTCGGTCTCATCGAAGACTTTGCAAAGTCGGCGACGCTGGCCTTCAAGCGTGCTGACGAGACGATCATCCTGGTCGGCGAGACGACAGGTTGGCTCGGCCAATCAATGTATTTGCGTGAGCTGTGCGGCCAGGAAGAGGGCGCGCCACCGCCGGTTGATCTCACCGAGGAGCGCGAGAATGGGGACTTTGTCCGCGCGTTGATCCTCGACGGGGCAGCGACGTCGGCGCACGACCTTTCCGACGGCGGCCTTCTTGTCGGGCTCGCCGAAATGGCGATGGCCTCCGGGATCGGGGCGAGGCTCGACGCTGCTCCATCGGATATTCCCGCCCATGCCCATTGGTTTGGCGAGGACCAGGCGCGCTATCTTGTCACGGTGCCCGCGGACAAGACGGCTGACGTGCTGACGCGGGCAAGGGCTGTAAACGTGCCGGTGTGGGCAATCGGGAGAACGGGTGGCGACACGTTGACGCTTGCGGGCGAGCGTCCCATCCTAGTCACGATTCTGCGGGAACGTTTTGAATCATGGCTTCCGGCTTACATGGCCGGAGAGCTGTGAGGTTTGCGAGGACCTGCCGATGGCCATGGACGCCGTCGAAATCGAGCGCCTGATAAAGGCGCACATT
>Ga0157289_10000039_pt1 | contig 13601 bp, 12 predicted proteins | sample NitcycUS134311R1_FD_108395 | JGI IMG/M metagenome (GOLD analysis project Ga0157289, IMG submission 108395) | Soil microbial communities from Arlington Agricultural Research Station in Wisconsin, USA - Nitrogen cycling UWRJ-S134-311R-1 | ecosystem: Environmental > Terrestrial > Soil >... | reverse complement strand
GTAGCCCGGCAGACTTTCCAATGGCATAGCATACCCGCCTATTGTTGTCAAGTTTCGCCCTACGAAGTAATATTCGCCCTGCGAAATACATTTCGCTTTGGCCTTGTCTATACCTAATGTTAGGTATTGACAACGTGATAGTGTGTCGCTCTCGCATCATTGGTTGACAATAGTCAACGCCAGCACGGATAACTACGTAATACAACAACATAATATAGTATGAGTCCCCCCCTATACCCCTATATGGTGTGGTTCCATATGGCATAAAAATTGCCGGCTTAGCTAGTGCGTGAGGGTCAATTTTGTCAGAGAATTTTTAATCAAAGCGAGATTTAAAGCTACTCCCATGAGACTCCTATGGCATAACTTTTCAGTAAGGCATGTGACCTAAGCACCCATTGCGGGAATTACTTAGCACCGAATACCCCCCGTTTTATTGGGGTTTATACGGTGCTCTTGACTGCTGGCTCGTTTTGTGCTACCCTGGCCCTCAGACCGGGGCCGACCGAGCGAGTGCGGAGAAAAGCTAATGTTTAAGACTGACGAAGAAATAGACGCACTTCTCAGTAAGACCGACAACCTGGCTGTCGAAGTTCAGAATAGGCCAGCTCCGCGGCGACAATTAGAAGACCTTTCCCAGCGCCAAAAGATCAGAGACATTACTCCAGACGGCGAACAAGTTCTGGTAGACGATGATGGAACAGAACTCGAAGTTGAAGATTCTACCACTATACGCCCACTGCACAATGGGGGACGCAGGCCCGGCGATAACAATATCCCGCACAAACTACGTGTTGAAATTGCTCTCGCAGCAAGAACTCAACCCATTGCAGTTGTCGCCGAACGATACGGAATCTCAGAGCATCACGCTTTTGAGCTTTCAAAAGGAATGACCTCCTACGAAGGCGGTAAGAACGACAAGCTCATAGACGATATCAATTCCAGCCTGCAAGCCCCCAACGATCTGGCCTTAGCCAAGTTAACAGCAGTGCTAACGGCAATCACCCCGGAAAAAATCACACGCATTAGCAAGGTCAAGGATCTTGCCACTATTGCCTCGCAGCTTGCTGGCGTAGCCAAATCTACGCAGCCAATCGTGAAAGACGAGAAAGGTGCAGACTCTAGCGCCTCCTTAGTCGTTTACGCCCCAAACTTCAAGCAAGAGAACCATTACGAAACCGTGCGGGTCGAGCGAGCTGAATTAGGAAGTTAACGTGAGACTTTTAGGCGGGAAGCTAGCCAAATCCACAATTCATGCCGACAATGACAATCGAATTGTCCCGGCAAACTTTGGCCGCAAGTTTCATCAGCCTACACCGCAAAATGAGATTACCACAATGATCCCAACGTCGGTGGCTCTTGGAGTCCTGACTCCTATCCTCATAGATGCCACAGTAGGCTTCCACGTCTTTAGTGTGCCCAGCGCAATTAAGAACCACACGTTCTACGTCCGTGGAAACGGTCCTGTCAGCGCAGGAGCCATACAGCTTAGAACCGCATCCTCACCTGGCTATACCGGAACATTCGCTCCGTATTCCAATCCAGTTTTAGTTTACCCCGATACCGAACGTGTAGTAAACATTCCGCAGGCATTGTTCCATGCAGTGCGCGTTGAAGTTTCTACCCCGATAGTCGGGGGAACTGTAACCGTTTTCTATAAGGGGGACTAATGACAGTAATTGGCGCTGTCCCCCCTATGATCGTTGATGGGATAGCAGAAACTGATGGCAATTACGGTCCACAAGGGCCACAAGGCCCTAAAGGTGATACTGGCCCAGTAGGTCCTACCGGAGAAACTGGCCCGCAAGGTATAACCGGCCCGATAGGGCCGCAAGGTATTCAGGGAGTCCCTGGACCTATAGGAGAGACTGGCCCTCAAGGTCCTAAGGGTGATAAAGGCGATCAAGGTATACAAGGTCCAGCTGGGGCCGGTATTGATATTCAAGGCACAGTTCCTCATGCACCAGATGATTTACCTCCTACTGGTGAACCCGGCGATGCATGGATGTCCTCAGATGACGGACATATGTGGGCTTGGGATGACGATACAAATACCTGGGTAGATCTCGGTAAAGTTCAAGGTCCAGAAGGTCCACAGGGACCACAAGGTATTCAAGGTCCTATAGGTCCAAAAGGCGACACGGGTGCCACAGGCGCTACAGGTGCTACTGGTTCCCAAGGCCCGCAAGGCATACAAGGAGTTCCTGGCCCAACTGGACCAATAGGCCCAGAGGGACCAATAGGTCCACAGGGGCCTAAAGGTGATACAGGAACTTCTGGTGAAGGTGTCGCACACGCAGTCCAGCACGCATCTGGCGGCGCGGATGAAATCCTAAACATTAACGCCACTAGGATCACATCTGGAATTCTGCCTGACGCAAGACTGTCTGCGAACATTCCGCGTTTAAACCTCATTAATACCTTTCTTACACACCAGCAGATTACTGGGGTAAATCCAGCTTTAAATCTACTTAATACCGCACCACCAGCTGGTTCAAGAAACACCCGGTTTATTTCTGACGGTAACGGGGCAGTCTACATTCAGCACATGGCTGATGACATGGCTGCTGCCCAGAATACATTAATATTTGATCGAGCTGGTAATCTAAGCATACCCGGTCAGTTTTCCGCAGGTGGATTAGCAACAACCCCGATTAATCCGGCAAACATTACGGCTCCTATCCCGGACGCCAAGCTATCCAGTAACGTTGCACTAAAGAACATAGACAATCGTTTCAGCCCGCAAACTTTTTCGTCGGGCTCAGTAATTGAGAATCCTAACGCATTACTATACTTCCGTGCTACCGCATCGCCGGCAGATAGGCGCTTGTGGCGCTTTTGTGACTATGGTGCTGCTGACGGTAACATGCTTCTCGAAACGTTAAATGATGCTTTAAGTCCATTAGTAGCTTATACATTTACGCGAGAAGGCACCTTTCACGCTGCGGCTATCAGTGCTGCACTTAACGGATCGCAGATCACTGCTGGCACAGTTCCTGATGCACATCTGTCTACAAATGTTGCACTCAAGAATATCAACAATAACTTTGTAGCGCAGACATTTGCATCTTATTCAAATATTACCGGAGCTAATTCAGCTCTATACTTTAGTGATACATCCGCTCCACTTAATTCGAAGATCTGGCGATTCCTGAATTACTCCGATGGTCATCTTTATCTAGAATCGTTGGATGATGCATCTGGGTTGCTTGGTAGGATTTCGTTTTACCGCAATCAATCAATGTTAATCCCTGGTGGATTAAGCACCACCCCGCTTAATGCCACACAGTTAACTTCTGGTATAGTTCCAATTGCAGCCATTCCAGCCAACGTTGCTAGGATGGACTACTGGAATGGCACGAACTTTCACATTACCGGACGATATTTCGAGGCCAGTAGAGGTCCATACGTAGGACAGTCACAAGCCTATTCCCCTAACACTGGAGCTATTTGGTCTGATGGCGGCAACGTTAATCTTAGTATTGATTGCTACATACGATATTGGTTGATTGGCAATCGTATACATGTAAATTTAATGTTGAGCTTTCTCACTCCTGTCACCAGTGCCATCTATATGTATATTCCACCGGGGAACGGTATCCCAACTAATGCACATCCATACTATGAGTATGGCCTACTGACGTATGAAAGTGCTGGTATTCAGGGCTTCGCTAGAATTTACGCAACTCAGAGTGAAACCTTTTGGCGTATTCAGCGATGGCCAGTTGTTACCATCCCTAACGCGCAGACTTTAATTACTGGTCATTTTAGTTGTGCGGTTAACGGAATTTAGGAGAATCTCATGCCAGGACAAGCAGTAGGAATGCAAGACGTGAACATGAAGTCCGGTGAGATTTGCACTGGAGTTAACGAATACTTCAACCAGGCTATGGAAGTCAAACAGTATTTCGATATTGTTGGACAGGCCGGTTTAGTCGCCTTAGGCTTTACAGCCGGTGACGCAGACATTCTCATTAGTGCTTTCAACGATCTGGAAGCAGCTAAGGCGCAGTTCGATTCCTCACCATTCGTAAAACAACTCTATGGGTTGGGGATTAAATAATGCCCAGAATGCACATTCCTAAAGGCGTCCTCGTAGAACTGTTACAGAACGTTGTCAACGGTTCTATCGTAGTAGACATTCCGATTCACACACGTAATCACACAATTTATGTGCGTGGTGTAGGCCCGGTTAGCGCAGGTGCTGTGCAGTTAAGCACTTCCTCGGCCAACGGCTACCCGGATACTTTCTCCCCGTTAGGAACCCCGGTCACTGTGCCGGCTAACGGTGAAGCTCACGTTACACTCTCGAACACCCCGCTTAACTGCCTAAAGGTTAGCGTCTCTACACCTGTCACAGGCGGTAATGCGATCGTTCGATATATCGGAAACTGAATGCGGACGGCTAAAGAACGCCGCGACATAGCCCGGCTAGGAGCCCAAACATTACATTCCTCTGGCGGGCCTTCTACTGTTTTCGATTCTAGCCGGGCTACTCAGGCGATAAACAAACGTTGGGAAAAGTATCGTAATGAGCGACGGCAAGATTTGGAAACCACACCGACGCCAAGAGGAATTCCTACAGATTCCGCATAGTATCTTTGAAGCTTTTTTCGGGGGTGCGGCAGGGCCAGGAAAAACCGAAGCCCTGATGATGTTGCCAATCGCGTATGGGTTCTACAAGCATCCAAACTTTAAGGGCATTCTGCTTCGTAGAACTCATACCGATTTAGAAAAGGAAATCATTCTACGGTCACAGGAGTATTACCCACTAACCGGCGGTAAGTATAACGAACAGAAGAAACGCTGGCGTTGGCCCTCCGGGGCGGTAATGCAATTTGGTTACGCGCAATACGAGAAGGACATTAGGAACTATGACTCCGCGGAATACAACTATATTGCATTCGATGAACTCACGCACTTCACCGAATTCCAGTATATGTATCTCGCGTTCTCCCGCGGTAGGAGCAGTGACCCTGACCTGCCTTCAATTGTGCGCTCAGCGAGTAATCCAGGTAATATCGGACACGGGTGGGTCAGAAAGCGTTTTATCGAGCCAGCTAAAGAAGGCCGAAAGATTCTTGAAGAAGAAGTAACGGATATCACTGGTAAGAAGACCATCAACAAACGGATCTTCATACCGGCAAGTGCAACTGATAATCCAACACTTCTGAAGAACGATCCGGGTTATCTGGCACGCATGGAAATGCTGCCAGAAGCCGAGCGCAGATCAAAGATTTATGGTGATTGGTGGCTATTCTCAGGGCAGGTGTTCGATGAATTTAGAACTGAGCATATACCTAACGAGCCTGACAATGCCATACATATTATTGATCTTAAACCACAGGATATTCCAGTCTGGTATCCTAGAGTGTTCCATCTTGACTGGGGCACCAGTGCTGCGGCTGCTGGATATTGGGGAGCAATCACGCCAGACGCGCGCTGTATAGTCTATCGGGAATACAATGAAAAAGGTAAGAAAGTTGCAGATTGGGCTAACGACTTTGTTGAATTGTCGCATGGGGAAAACATCCAACAGGTCGGACTATGCCATTCTGCCTTCCAAGATCATGGGCATGAATACACACTCGCACAGCAATTCGCACAACACTCAGGTCACGTTCCAGGCAGTTCCGGGCGGGATCGTATTGGCGGAAAGTTGTTGCTTCACGAATTCCTCCGATGGAAGCCTCTTACTAGATCTCCACTCAGTAAGGACCAGTTCGACATTGCAATAGCAGATCGTCTGTTTAGGATCTACGGCAAGGAACGTTACGATCATTACTGTAAGATGTTTTTACCACCGGAACCAGAGAAGAATCTCCCCCGGTTATTAATCTGTAAGGACGTAGCTCCCAAGTTAGTCAACACGATTCCGTTATGCGTCTATGACGATACGAATCCTGAAGACGTAGCAGAATTTAGCGGCGATGATCCTTACGATTCCATTCGGGGCCTCATCAGAATGGTTGATCGTTATGCTAGTGAATCATCAGTTAAGGCAGCCGAACTGGCAAGAACGGCTACAATCCTCACTGATCTTGATAGGACAAAAGATCAGACCACTTTTTATCGGCGTATGGAAGTATTGGAACAGTCTCAGAATGCTGGCTTTGGAGTTCGTCGTCACTCTGCTCGGGGGAATCGAATGCAGAGAATGCCTCGTTAAGGATTTAGAAATTGCGCGGGCAAACGAACGAACTGCACAAACTGGTGAGAAATCTCTGAACTGGCAGAAACTGTGGCGTGAAGAACAGGGCAGGGCTGAGGCACTTCAGGATAAGCTCGATACTCTTAGTGGAATTAACCGGGCTATGGGCGGCGTATCCGAACCTGAAGTTAAAGCATTCGGCGGTTTTCAATCTTTGAGATCACGAACCCAACAAGCTACACGCGAATCACTAGAGAAACGAAACAAGGCTAGGACTGAGGAGCAGTGAAATGATTCAACAATATGGTCGCGGAGTTGGACAAGGTTTATTAGGGGCTACAGCGCCTGCCGTTGCTAATAATCCTACGCCGACCGTAGGTGTTGCAAACTCCGGCATCAGTTCTGGAGCACTAGACGTTTCCGGAGCCACTAAAGGTTCTCAGCTAGGCTACGGTTCTAGAGTAGCTAGAAAAAAGAAACAACGTGGTGAACTGCCTATGGCTGATGAGGAAACTCTCGCCGGAATTGGTGGGTCTACTAAGCCAGAACATGAAGAATTAACTGGCGGTGGTGGAACGCCATATAAGGGTGGGCCAGTTCACTACACAACTGGTTCCATTGGCGGAACGCCTGCCGCTAAGACTCCTGCGCTTCAGAGTGCTCTGAACAATAGTCCTGTAATGCAGCAAGCTAGGGGACAGATCTCCCCTATGGCGATCAACAATAGAGGTCCAGCGGTAGGCGGCTCTGTTACTACTCCAGCACAAGCGCCATTAGCAGGTGCAGGTGCAACCCCAAGATCTGGAGTTCCGATGTCAGCCGGAGTTCCAATCTACGAGAAGGACAGGAATGAATATAATCTTCATCCTGGTGGGCCGGGTTATGCTGGTAGTTTAGCAGAGCGGATTAATCTCCAAAATCCTACCGGTAGAGCAGATTTGCCGTATGCTCAGGGCGGCACTAACGGTGGCTGGATTGATGGTATCGGAGAAACAATTTCGATGGGCCGAAGCATTACTCCGCTTCTGGCTAAGCAGCAGGAACTTCAAGCCTTACGTCTCGGCATCCCGCAGAACTTTATTCAAGGTTTCAAGCAGGCTAACCCAGGCGACACGAATAGGCTTATCGAAGCTTATAACAGTGAGCAGGGTGGTCAAGGCGTAGGCGGTCCAAGCTGGCAGAACTACGCATTACCTTCGGAATCTGAGGTAAACGAATACTTCGGTGGATCAGGCGGATCAGGTGGCGGATCTCCACAGCAACCAGCGGCCCCAGCAGGTCCATCACGCGAAGAAATCGAGGCTGAAGTAAGAGCTAAGATTGAAGCGGAGAATAAAGCTAAGGCTGATGCGGATAAGAAAAAAGCTGATGAGGATGCAGAATATCGTAGAACTCATCCTCGTGGCGCATTACCCGGTGAAAAGAAAAAGAAGTAGCCATGACCACTAAACTTCTTGCAGGTGCTGTTCCTCCTGGTGCAGTAGAGCAGGAACGAATAGTAAAAGCCCGCCCGAAGGGCGGTAAGTCAAACTTTAAGGTTAAGAAGCCGGGATCAGGTTTCTTCGGAAAGAAATAATGGGACCAGGTGGATTTCCGCCGCAGGGACTCCCGCCAGAAATTCCGGGGCAGGGATTCCCGCTTGAAGAATTAGACCTTGAACCCTCGAATTGGGTTGAGGCTGATCCAGAATTTCGCACTGATGTAGAGATCATTCCACAGGTTCCTAATGTGGATGATACCGAAATCGGTGGGGAGAATCAGGCGTTAGATCCGAATGCGCCCGGCCAACCCGGTGAGGAACTTGGAGCAATAGACGACATAACCGGGATGCCCCAAGATGTAGTAGACGCCATCCTGACCTGCACCAAATACTACGAAGACGAAGACCGCGAAGCTCGGGAGCAGATGAATGCCTTTTACCGTAAAGCTGAGCTATACTGGCAGGGACTCCAGAGAATCTACTATGATTTTCAAGCTACCGATTGGAAACGTCTGGATTCTTCAGATGAATACGATCCGGATATGTATGATAAAATCATCAACATATACCGAGCTCATGGAGAATCTTTAATCTCGGCCCTCAGCATTAAGCTGCCGAATACAATTTTCTATCCCGACGACGCTGACGTAGCTGAAGACATTGAAACTGCGAAGACCTACACTAAGATTCAAGAATTAGTTCAGAAGCATAATGACGGGATTTTAGTCTTTATGCGGGCATTGTTCTACATTTATAACCACGGGATCACATTCGCACATATTTATAACCGGGCCAGCGAAGATTATGGAACTGTAGAAGTTCCACACTACGCGGACCAGCCAACAACGGTTCGCACGCACACGTTGGTCTGCCCGGCCTGTATGGGTGCTATAGATCAGAAAGAAACTATCGACGATCCTATATCGCCATTCATGGGCGAACCTGTATCTTGCCCGAACTGTGGGCAAGTTTCTGCGCCGGAACCGCAGGTAGAGGAAGAACAGATACCCAAGATTGAGACATATACTCAAGAGGCCAAATCGCGGACGATGATTGAGGTCTTTGGGCCGCTCTACGTGCATGTTGCGCTATATGCTCGCAAGCAGAGCGATACGCCTTATCTGCGTCACAAATTCGAGCAGCATAAGTCCATGCTCTTGAATCTGTTTCCTAAGGCGAAAGATCACCTCGGGGGAATTTCTAGCCGGGATTTCACGGAACGTCAGTATAGGACTTTTGCGGGTTCACGTGAAGAACTCCGTAATAACCTCCTGACAGTAAACTGTCAGTGGTTACGTCCGTGGTCTTATGACGCACCGTTACAAGGAAATCCAGACCTTATTGCTAAGCTTAAGCAAGCATTCCCTAAGGGATGCTACGCAGTAATCGCGAACAACCGAGTATTCGATCTACGTGATGAATCACTGGACGAGCATTGGGAAATTACACACCATCCGACCAGTATTCACATTCATGCAGATCCAATGGGGAAGCCATTAATCCCTATTCAGGAACTACGCAATGAAGCTGTTGATTTAGGAATTGAAACCTTTGAGCACTCAATTCCGGAAACGTTTGCCGATAAAGACGTCCTGGACTTCCAGAAATATTCGGCAGAAACTGCTAAGGCCGGAATGGTATATCCGGTCAAGAAGCCATTGGGTGGCTCGATTGGCGAGAGTTTCCATTCACTTAAAACAGCTACGCTCAATGAGGAGATCGAGTCCTTTATTAGTCGTCTCGACACTGACGGCCAGTTCTCTGTTGGTTCTTTCCCTTCCATATATGGCGGACCCAGCACGTCAGGATCTAAAACAGCTAGTGAGTATTCCCAGTCCAGGGCGCAGGCTTTACAACGTCTAAACATTAATTGGACCATGCTTAAGCATTGGTGGGCCAATACGATGTATAAGGCCACGACGCAGTTCGTCAATGCGATGGTTGCGGATGAGAAATTTGTAACTAAGACTCCGCAGTCCTCGACCGGCTTTGTCAATACCTGGATTAGGCAAGCAGAATTAACCGGGCGTGTTGGCCGAGTAGAGCCTGAAGTTGATGAAGAATTACCAGTTAGCTACGCGCAGGTCAAGCAGACCTTAATGGAGCTTCTAACGCTCGGTAACGAGGAACTGACCAACTGGATTATGCATCCCAATAATTCCAGTATCGCCGCGAAAGCCGTAGGAATTCCGCTGTATATTCCTGGTGCCGATGCACGCGATAAGCAGATGAGCGAGATCGCTGAAATGCTTAATGCTCAGCCATTAGCTGAAGGTATGTCCTCAGTGCAGATTAACCCGCTTACTGATCAGCACGAAATCGAGGCGGAAACCTTACTGGTCTTCCTGAACAGTTCTACTGGTCAGGCCCAGAAGCGCATTAATCCGGCAGGTATACAGAACTGTGAGTTCCATTACATGGCTCACATAATGCAGATCGCCCAGAAAGTGCAGGGCGATGTTAACGCGCAAGCAGAAGCTAGTGCCCAAGAGGCAAATGCCGGGGCCGAGCCTCCCCCCGTATAAGGGCTAAGGAGTAATTATGAAGTTCATGTTTCCGTTGTATTTCCCTGATGATACTGGTGAACCCAGTCCTGAAGCTGAAGCTTTATCTGATGTAGATATCTTAGAGGAAGCAGATGAAGAAGAAAAAGCCGATGAAACCGAGGATAACGATCGGGAAAGCGACGAACCCGAAGAAAAACCTGCGCGGCAAGCCGACGACGAAGAAACGTTAATCCGGGTTTCTTACACGGACGTTAAGAAAGAATTCCCTGATCTCTTCAAAAAGTTTCCACAGCTTAAGACTGCATTTTTCCGTGAACAGGAATTCACCAAGCGATTTGGTAGCATTGAGGATGCCGATGAAGCGGTAGAATCCGTAGAGGCATTCCGCGCTATTGAATCAACCGTTAAGGCGGGTAATGCTGGTGAATTTCTCGATCAAGTTTCAAATCTGTCAGACAAGGCTGTCGATAGGTTTGCTAACAATTTCCTGCCCGCGCTCTTTGAGAAGAATCAGAAGGCTTACTTCCGTGTAACTGCCCCACTGATTCGCACTGTCTTAGCGGAAGTCTTAGAAGCCGGGCAGGAAAACGGTAACAATAACATGGTGAATGCCGCGAAGGTAGTTCACCAGGCAATCTTTAGGGACGACCGATACGGTAAAGTCCCTATGATGCAACGTCAGCAGGTTCCTCCACAGGACGAGGAATTCAGCCAGGAACGAAATGAGTTCTACGCTGGCAAGCATAATAATCTGATGAATGACGTTACCAAGGACATCAGATCAAGGCTTGAATCTGAGATCGCTAAGAGTGTAGACCCAACGAAGTCTATGCGTCCTGGCGTAAAGAAACTGATAATCGAGAAGATTGTCAGCGGTATCGACAAGGAAGTTAGTTCTGATCCACAGCACATGAATCGTATCATGTCATTGTGGCGTCGTGAAAGACAGTCCAAATACTCGGGTAGATACAAAGACAGTATCATTACTGCGTATCTGTCACGCGCAAGAACGTCTATGCCGGGTGTGCGGAAAAGCGTTCGTTCGGAGATTTTGGGACAACAAAAGGACGAGGACGATAACAGATCCTCAAAGTTAAACCGCAACACTAATGTGCCGAGTGGTTCTGCATCGAGAGGCTCGTCTCGACAAATTAGCGTGACAGACGCACGCAAAGGAAAACTCTCCGATAAAGACATCATTGCACGGAGCTAAATGCCATGCAGGATAATGTCGACGTAGTTGCTACGCAGTTAGAGAAGGTCGAGAAGAACGTTCCGACCCTCTATGACAACGACGATCTTTTCTATACCTCAGTCGAAAAGGCTCAGGTAGAGGTCGTCTCCACGCGGGATATGCGTATTCCGTTAAAGCTTCACCCCGGCTCGGCTTTCGGTTACTTCGATACCGATAACGGAGATATGGGGACTGGCGAAGCGCCCGATTACGATAAGGCGGTTATCTCCACGGTCAACATGAAGTTGGCTGTGCAGTGGACCACTAAGGCGGAATGGGGCACGGACGACAAGCGTAAGGCGGTAATCAATACGCTTAACGACCTTCTGGCCAACTCTATGGCAGAATTCCGTCGTCAGTCGGAATCGCAGTGCATGACCGCTGGAACTGGCGTTCTGGCTACGGTAACGAGTGTCGCACCCGCAGCGGGCGTAGACACTATCACTTGCACCACGGATGGCTTCGGTGTAAAGCTTCTGCGCGTTGGTCAGCGCGTTAGCGTTTATGACGCGACCCGCGTTACCAACAAGACCCCCGGTGGTCCCCAGAAGATCACGTTCATTGATATCGTTAACAAGACGTTTAAGATTGCGTCTGTTACTGGTATCATTGCGGGTGACGTTATTCTTCCTGAGGGTCTTGTCGGATCGACCCCGGTAGGACTCTATGGTCTGCCTTACCACGTTAGCAACGCTACGTCTGGTTCATGGCTTGGCCTTAACCGGGCTGCTATTCCTGAGATTGTTGCTAACGGTGTTGATGCTTCTAGTGCTCTTGCACTGGAGCATGGTCGTCTGGCGATCAATAAGATTGGTGATCGCGTCGGGATTGATAAGAACTATAAGCCGGAAGCTTGGATGCATCCCGCGCAGGCGGCGAGCTACGAGTCTCTCGGAACGTTAGTTTCTATCATCCAGAAGCAGGCTAAGGAAGAAGACCTTAACCTGTATTTCGGTGAGGGGATGCAGATCGCTGGCGCTCCAGTGAAGACTTCATTCCTCTGGGATAAGACCCGTATCGACTTTAACATTTCCTCGCTGTGGGGACGTGCAGAGTTGAAGGCGCCCGGTTTCTATACCGTTGGCGGCAGGAAGATTTTCGAGATGCGCGGTCCTTCGGGCGGCGTTGCTACCTCGCAGATCTTCTACATTGTGGCCTCGTGGAATCTTTTCCACAAGAATCCACAGGCGGCGTCCTACATCTACAACCTCACCGTTCCGGCCGGTTACTAGCAAGAGTGGGCCAGCCTGGTTTAGACTTTAGGGTGTGTTGCCTTAAGGTGGGAGAACTAGGCTAGGCTGGCCTACGAAACTTTTTGGAGACTGAAAAATGCCTGATGTGGATCTCGCTAAGTTTGCTAGCCGGGCGTGGATTAACCCTCCTGGTGGAGTTGTAGGGCCTGTGTTGGCTAGTGCTGCGGATGTTACCATTACGCATCCTATCCATCACGTTTCCGGTGCGGCTGCTCTCACTAACCTGTGGCCGCCGTTTCCCGGTTTCATTGGTGAAGTCACGCTCATTCCCGATGGGGCGTTTACTACGGTTGCCACCGGAAACATTGGCGCCGCGGCTACTGCGGTAGTCGGACGTGCCATTTCGATGGTGTTCGACGGCGTTAAGTGGTATCCGCGCTAGTGTTCTAAAGTTTAGCCGGGCTGGTAGGATGTGTCTAATTCTGGACTCATCTGCGAGGAACTAGCCAGCCCGGCTAAAACTGGAAACTATATGAGCGACGAACTCACAATCAATCGCTGGCTGAAAGAACACTTTGGAACTTCTTTGGACGGTCGTCCGAACTTCCGAGTATGCTGGACTACTGGCCTTACAGAGAAGCGGCACGGAACGTTCAACGACTTTGTAGCCCAAACCGACATATTGATTCGGACTTGGACTGGTGTCAAAGAGGTTCCAAAGTATCCTTTCTACAAGGATCGCTGGGTTCTGGAGAAACTTGAATACATCGGTAACAACAAAGAACTACTAGAGAAAACTGGCTATGAGCCGCTATGGATATTCCAAACGGCTGACGGTTCATTCCTTCCACTGGTCCATAGAGCCGTCGCATTTTTCATGTTCTTCTATACGAACCGGGGTAACATCCGCACTCCGTCAGATTTTACTGATGAAGACACGGCGAAATTCAATGCGGAAGTCAATTACTTTAAGGACTTCCTGAAAGACAAAATGTCCGATCCTAACCAGATGGACTTAGTGAGGTAGCATGGACCC
>Ga0157289_10000024_pt1 | contig 16038 bp, 10 predicted proteins | sample NitcycUS134311R1_FD_108395 | JGI IMG/M metagenome (GOLD analysis project Ga0157289, IMG submission 108395) | Soil microbial communities from Arlington Agricultural Research Station in Wisconsin, USA - Nitrogen cycling UWRJ-S134-311R-1 | ecosystem: Environmental > Terrestrial > Soil >... | reverse complement strand
GATGCTGATGAGGCCAAGAGACGGCGGGATATGTTTCTAGGGAATTTACAAATTGTCCGTGTGAATGACATCACTGCTACGGGAGAATGAAATGAGTGCGGTTCTGTCCAGAAGCTCGTACAATGAAGTAGAGTTCCTCAGTCCTAACTTGTGTACAATTAGCAGGAAGCCCGGCGCCCTGATTCTTCCCAACAACTTTGGTAGTTTCAGTCTTGAATCCAACCAGCTTGTGATTCCAGCCGTGAATGTTGGTACTGTTCTCAGATTCGTGCGTCCAATCATTGGTTGGAAGTATCTTCGGATCACAGTTCAGGGACTGGCACAGAAGATTAACTTTCTCAATGCTGCTGGGATGGTAGTTTCAGCAGTAGATATGGCTGCTCAGGGAATTGACATAGGCACTGTGACAATGTATGTTCCAGCCTGCGGTCCAATTCAAAGTATCACTTTTGACAATCTTGGTCCTTGCTTGGTTTCAGAAATCAAAGCGGTGTTTGATATTGTTTATAACCTGGAACGGCGAGATGATGAGCAGCTGAGGATAGTTGCAGATGCAGATGGAGTTGAGCCGGAATTCACAGAGGATGAGGAAACTGGTACGATAAGTTACATTGTTCCTGCACTTGGTCTATTCACTGCCCACTTTGTTGGCGAGATTGCCAAGGGATATCAGGGAAGATGTAAAGTGGAGATTGATTTCGAAGGTGGTGGGTTGGTAAAGACTCAAGCATTTACCATTTTCGATGGTGAATTGATTTACGCTAACAAGGATCTAGCTCCCGCAATTGCTATCTTTCGGGAAGGTCCAGTAAGTCCAGTGGCGTTCGTGAAATATACGAATGATTACAATTGGCCAATGGTGGTTAAACTTACACCAACAGTTAGCTATTTCATGCCAGTTTCCACCACTTATGGCAGCGTGAAAACTCCGCCAATTGATGATACTCAAAGTTTCCTCATCATGCCGTATTTGGATAATTGGAACGGTCCGCAGAGTTCAGCTACCAATCATATTTCCGATACCAACGCGAATTATGCTCCTTTCGATGGAATGTCCACTAATCTGGAACTCTCCGGAGGAGGATTGTTACGAACACCTACCAAAGGAACAGCAGGTTCAATCCGTGTGACGAAGAAGGTTAAAAGTGCCAACTGTTGGGTTAAGACAACGATTAACACTTCGTTTGCCGGTACTCGGACAACTGGTTCTGGAATAGTTTCCATGGGTGTAAGAGTATCCGCGAATGGGAATACTGGCTACTTTCTCCGGTTGCAACCACATTACCATGGCAACCCGTTCTGGTATTTCTGGTATCTGGATAAGGTGGTGAATGGAGTTCAGACCCACCTATACAGTTTCACCCTGAACTTAGGATCAGCTCTTCCAACGCTAACTCCTAAACTGTCAGTGTTTCAAAACACCCTGACAGTTTCTGTAGAGGAATATCCGGGCAGTGTGGAACCTTACGTTCATGTGGATACAGACATAACGGAACCGGGATTCTTGTCTTGGACAATAGATGCCTATCCAGATGTGGATACTTCTGTAGTCGGTATCGTAGTTGCAAAAACTGAAGCTAACGTGGCGCTTGCTTAACTGAGGAATTGTCATGCCCCCCTATACTCCGATTGCAGATGACGTAACCATCCCGTATCTGAGCACGTTGGCAGGTACAGCTCAGGCAGATTTTATTGCCTTGAAGCGGAAGATTAATAATCTGTTCTACGAGTCTGGGCATTATCAACCGCTGTATCAGCAAAGGATTAATTCGGGCCTTATTTACACAGGATTCCTGCCGCCAGGTGCTGATGAAGGAATCATGTATGGTTTTGCGTGTCACGTCACACGTAACGATGTTGTTGCTGTTGGTCCCAGTGGTAACAACGTAGCGGCAGTGGGTCTTCAAACCAGTGTGATAGCAGGGGATGGATGCAACGATCCTACGATGTTTATATTCGGTTGCGCGCTCGAGGCTTGGACCAGCCCAGTGAATTCTCAAGCACTTCTGATTGGTCTTGAATCTTCCATTATTGCACAATACAATGATAACAATGCTGGTTTGGTAGGTTTCGACATTGTTTACAAGAATCGGCCGGATGCTTTCACAGGCCCAGAGATTCCAGTAACTGCTACTTCGGATAAGCAAGAGGGTGTTCCTTATATTATCAAGACCATAGGGACTACAGATTTCACTACACTTGGTTCGCCGAATAATACAGTAGGAACAGTATTCCGGCGTAACGCAGCTGCTGCGGCAGGGACAGGAACTTTCCAAGCTTCCACTGTTCAGGGGAAAGGTGCGAATAAGTACAATCCACTTTCTAGGGCGATGCAGATTACTTCTCAAGTTCCCAGCGGAAGTGGTGAATTCTGTGGATGGCATCGTGGGATTACCTTTGAAGCTAACTCCATCTCCGCTGCGGTTATTAATGTTGGTGGCGTTGATAAGATAATTCCAGGAATTGTAATCTCCATGACCAACATGGGAGAACCGCTGAACAGTGCAGGTCCGAACAATCCTTGGATTGCCTATCCTCACTCCAGTGCTCTGGCTCTCAGTGAATATATGTCAATCACTTGGGACAAGGATCAGAACATTCGGATGTACTGTGACAGCTTCTACAAGACATTCTGGTTCATGGCTACGGAAGGGAACCAGCTAACAGATGTGTTTAAAAAGTTTGGCTGGAATTATGACCTTCATCAGTTAGTGATCAACTCTGATTTTCAAGGTCCTCCGGGGGCGGCAAATGATACTATCTTGGCAATAATTAACGGACAGAATGCTTACATTCATGTGACTAAAGTTTAGGAGGCCACTGTGACTGCAAGTGCGGTTAGGTTGAATGTTACTGCAAGTCAGTTCCCCTTTATTAGTGATCAAGAGGGCGCGACGGTAATCATTCCCAATCAGGATACTTACTATGTGAAACCTAACCAGTTCACAGGTGAGACCGCCGACAAGAATATTGGCATTCCACAGTTCTTGTTTCTTGAAAACTGTATGCCAACGAGTTACGGAATGTCTTCGATTGGCTTCGATAACGCCACTCCACCGTTTCCTGATGGAAGTGGAACAGTAGCGGACCAACTGATCTATCTTCGCTCCAGAACAGGACGACGGTATCTCCTTAACTTCGATCGCGCCAGTGGGCTGGTTTACATTTACAGTCCTGAGGTGCAGAAATGGGTATTTGCATTCACTGTGTTAAATCCAGACAGCAGGTGTTACGTTGCGTTAGTTAAGGGGCGTTGTTTTTTCTATTTCCGCAACAATGACAATCTGTTTGAATTTGGTGGTTTCGATCTGGCAACTAGCACTTGGCAGATAGAGTGGTACGGTGGGGTTGGTGGAATTGATGACCTCTCTGGAATGGAAGGAATAGTTGGTGCGAACAATTATTTGATTTTCTTTTCAACTCTTCTGACTTTCTACACTATCCCGCCAGATGATTATGGAACTATCCCAGATTTTACTCCCTCTTTGGGAGAAACTGGAGCAGCAAGTGAAAGTCCCAGCGTGTTGAAAGGGATCATGCGGTGTTGTTTGCCGACTCAGGATGGATTTTACATTTTCACTTCCACAAACATTGTGGTAGCGTTTTACAGTGGAAATATCAAATTCCCTTGGACTTACAGAGAACTGGAAGGCTCTGCCGCAATTAATTCTTTGGATTCAATTGCGGTAGATCAGGATTGTTATCCCAAATATGCTTACACCACGGAAGGTCTTATCAAACTTGGGAAAACTAACTGTACTCCTGTTCATGTGGAGGCAGCAGAGTTTATCGGAAACAACATTTATGAATATTTTGATTGGCCGAGCAAAGAGATTCTACGTCGAGAACTCTCTCAGCCAATGCGTATTAGTTTGGCCTACATCAGCGGCCGTTGGCTTGTTATCTCCTACGGTGCGCAAGGTGAGATCTTCACTCACGCAATCATCTGGGATGAGCACTTGAAACGGTGGGGCAAGATTCAACGTAATCATTCACGCGCACTTCAGTGGTATGGAATCCCAGCTACACTTCCCAGTACTTTGGGATATACCTACCAGCAACTTCTGGACCTTAATTGGACTTACCAAGATCTTCTGGATATGGGAATGACCTATGCAATGCTTGGTGGTTTAGTTGTGGAAGGTGAGCCGGATATTGCACTGGAGTATAAGTCCTTAGGTTTTATCACCCTCGACGGTGTGGTGCAGGTTGTTAACTTTGACCTTGGGAGAGTTAGCGATGAAAGTGTGGCCATCCTTGGAAGAATCCAATTCTCTCGCTCAACAAGATCGGATATTATCTCTGTATGGGCAGAAAACTTGCAACAGAACCCAACAACGGAAAAGACTAAACTGGCAGTCCTCAGTACTGATGACAGCAAGAATGTATCAAAGACGGAATATGGATGGCCGGTAACTGAGGGGGCGCGAGGGGTTAAACAGTTCAATTTCTGTAAGTCGGAAGGGTTGAATCAGTATCTCCGTTTTGAAGGAGATTTCGATCTTTCCAGCATCATTGCTGTGATTGTCCGCACGGGTAACGCATATGGCTAATCCGCTGAATATTGATGTTAACCTAAATCTTCCTGAGACACCCAAGGGAGTTCCAGAGGCGATGGATGGAGAAATGCGTAGAGTGTATAACGCTTTGCGCGCTTTGGCCCGGTATCTATCTGGATCAGTAGGTGACGCAATTGCCGCTGCCACACCCGTTCGTGGAGCTGGACAGATGGTAGCAGGGAGTTACGTTGTTGTGAATCCCTTGGTGGTGGCAGGAACTCGAGTATTTGTGACGGTGCAAGGATTAGGAACTGTTACCGTGCCGCAACCTGTTCATGTAGTTGTTGTTGCTGGAGTAGGGTTTACAATTACCAGTGCAAGCCCTACGGATACCAGCGTCGTAGCGTGGATGTATTACCAATAACCAAGGAGTAAAGCATGAGTGAGATCAGAATTGTCACAAGTGGTCCAGCCCAGATTTTCCAAGATGGAGTTCTGGTAGGAACAAGTCCCGGAGGTTCTACCACTCCTCCTACCTATCCACCGGCTGATTTTCCGGCAGGTGCTCCGCCAACAGCAGATGCTGTGTTCGAATGGACTCCGTTTCCGGGAACTCAGGAGGACAAAGAATTCACACTGGGACAATATACCCAGACTATCCGGCTGGTGGTACCGGTAGATTACCCAATCAAGCCGGGACATACTGGTTTCATCAAAGTGTTTGGCTATCCTGGTGGTGAATCTCCACTGAATTCCCGGATGATCAAGAACAATATCATCCAGCGTGCATGGTTCGATGCTTCCACTGGACTTCTTCCGATTCTTCAGGAAGATTTCTGTATTGGTTTGCCAGTTGGTGGACTCCAGATGTGGAAAGGTGGAGATGTGATTGATTACCAGTTCAAGTCCCAGAACGGAAACACTCAGCCAGTGAGGGTTACGTTCGCATCTCCAAACCGGTACTAGGAGAATCACTGTGGCGACCCTCTTTGGCGACTTGTATGAAACCAAGATTGGTGGTGCAACGGTTGAAATGCAAGGTATCAAAGGGGGCGCGCCTGATCCTGGCAACGAGAATCGGTTAGTTGCATTGGATCATCGTGGAAAGATTGATAGCGTACTTCTGGATGGTAGCACAGGTAGTTCTGGTAGTGGTGCTACTGGTGCTACGGGTAGTACTGGTGGTACTGGCAATACAGGTGCTGTTGGATTTACTGGAGCAACTGGAGTAGATGGAGCAACTGGAACAACAGGGTGGCCAGGAACCTTAGGAACAACAGGCGCTACAGGAAGCACAGGATCAGTAGGAGCGACTGGAGCGATAGGAACCACAGGTGGAACAGGAAACACAGGAGTTGGCATCCAAGGAATCCAAGGTAACACAGGATCCACAGGTGTTGCTGGTGTTACTGGCTCTACTGGAGTTGGAACTGTGGGTTCTACAGGCGCTACTGGGGTTGGTGTTACTGGAGCTACGGGAATCACAGGACCTACTGGAGTAACCGGCGCAACAGGTTCTGGAACACCTGCGGGTGGAGTTAACCAAGTTCAATACAACGCTGGTGGCGTATTCGGGGCCAGCGCGAATCTCATATTTACAGGTACACAACTTATAGTCAGTGGCCTGATCTATTCGAATGATAATGCTGTAGCCAGTATTTCTGCCAATCCTGCGGGGTATGCTGCGGTTTACGCACAAAATGATGTTGGTGGCTTAACCTATCTAATTAAGCGTGGTGGTACATATTCGCCCGCTGGTATTCACCAACCCGGCCAAGGAGAGATTTATAATTCCACTAGCACCATGGCGTTTGTTAACGCTGCTGCTGCCGATTTCATTTGGGGCCGTGCAAGTGTTGAGATGGCACGACTGCTTGATGGTAGATTAAATCTTGGACGTGATACTGTTGCGGGTATTCTTGGTCTTAAGGGCAGCAATGTTGGTAGTGGTTTCTTCACTTTCACAGCCAACGCTACAGGATCTACAGTAACTGCCAGTGGTTCAATAAATACTACTGCTACTATTAATGCTAATGTAATTGCGGATCAAACTGGCAATGTTCGTACCATCTGGACAACACAGAAAAGTGCAAATTACACTACCGTAGCGGCGGATAATGGTCTTGGTATCATCCATCCCTCCACAGATAATGTGGCTCGTACATTCACTTTTGATATCACTGCCACTGGTTTGGCCGGATACACTGTGAGTTTCACTAATCGTTCCGCTACAGCTTTGTCGATTGCAGCAGTCAATGGCACCATGACTTTGGCGGGAACAACTACCACAGGAACAAGAACTTTGGCGCAAAATGGAATAGCAACAGCATATGTTGATGTTGCGGGAAGTGCATTGATTAGCGGGGCGGGGTTAACATGAGTGTTGTACAACATTTGTTCATGGCGAAACCTTACAGCGGTCCACCCATGATTAATATTACAGTTTCCACGCATCAGTACGCGTATAACTTGTTTGCTGCCGCAGGTTCCCCGGCTGGAATTGTTGCGGTAACTTTGACAATTGATCCTGGTATCGTTCTCTACGGTGATGGTGTCAATTACTACGGTCTAGAGATTGGTGCTTTCGCCGTAGGTTCAATTATCACCATTATTAACAATGGAGTTATCGCTGGTGGTGGCGGAGCAGGAGGAATGGGAGGTGATGGTATTGACGCCCCTCCAGAACACGTTGAACAAGATGGACTTCCCGGATTGCCAGGCAACACCGCTATTTACACAATTCGTCCAATAAGGATTGACAATACCAACGGTGTAATCTACGGTGGTGGCGGAGGTGGCGGAGGAGGAGCTGCTGATTGGAAAGGTGGTGGTGGAGGAGGTGGTGGTACTGGACATATTGCTGCCGCTGGAGGAGCTGGTGGACCGGGAACTTCTGGATATAATGGAACCGCAGGTAATTCTGGAACAAACAGTGCTGGAGGAACTGGTGGAGCAGGAGGATATTATCCTAGTGATGGTTCTCGTGCTGGAACCGGTGGTAATGGTGGTGGATGGGGTGAAGCAGGGCAGATAGGAACTTACTCAACTCCTCCATTTGCGCCAACTCCTGGTACTGGAGGTGCTGCCGGGAAAGCAATTGTTACTAACGGAAATGCAATTACTTGGCTGGGTGGTAACAACTCCACTCAGGTCAAGGGTCCTGTAGTTTAACTTAAAAGGGTAAATAAAATGAAATTTGATTTCTCTGATTCTACGCTGAAAGATCTCATCTCTGGTCGTCCTCTGGTGGAGCAAGTGGAAAGAACTCTTGCTGCTCCGGATGGTACACCGCAGATTGTGATGGAGACGGTTCCTATCACAGTTCTTGCAATTGCAACAGTCTGTATGCTTCGTCCAACTCCGGAAGATGGAAAACTCTCGTTTAACGAGAAGATTCGCCGTTATAAACTGGGTCAGAAACTTGTTGCTTGCTCCAGTTCTCAGGATAGAGTGTTGGAACTTGACAGTGATGAAGTGTCAATGATCAAGACCATCACAGGTACTTTGTTTGGTGCCATGGTTGTTGGGCAGGTAGTGGATTTCTTTGAAGCTGCCCATAACAAACAGAAGCAACCGACAGCTTAAGCTCACAAGTTTCTCACGCAAGGAGTTAATCATGTCCGCAGCCGGTGCCGGAGAAGTATCCCCAGCAGTAGATAACACGCTGTTTAGTGGCGGTGCCAAGGGTCTCCAAGATTGGAGTAACTTGATTGACTCCTTGTTTGGGAAGAGTAAGACCGAGGATAAGAATGAGCAGGTTCTGACTCAACTGTCCAGTCAAGCGGATAATCCGCTGATGGCAATGATTATGCAACTCATGGGACAAGCCAGAGAGGGAGTGAATTCCCAACAGATTCAGGCACTTCTTGGTCCGATTTTCCAACAGCTACAGACTGCAACCATTCCCGGCATCCAGAATGCTGCTAACGCAGGTGGTGGAGTTTACAATTCCACTACTCAGCAATTGCTTAAGAACGATGCCTTGGCGCGCGCGACGGCTCAAGGTGGCAATCTGGTTGTTACTCAACAGAATCAACTTCAACAACAACTTGCTGCACTTCTGTCGATTCTTGCTAAGAGTACGCAGACAACAGCACAGAATACTGGTAGCACTACCAAGACTTCGAATTCTGGAAGTGTTAGCGGCGGAGGACTTGGTAAAGCTCTTGGTATGGGAGCTGGTGCCGCTGCTGCTGCCAAAGCTATCAAGAATCTCACTACCAGTCAACCCTATAAAGGGGGGCAAGGCAGATCGGATGAGCAAGATGATACCAGCGGAATGCCAGCATGGAAAGATCCTAATTCTGGAAGTGATAACATCAAACCTTCTTCACCTCCAGGAGAAGCGCCGGATGCAACCAATTACACTCCGGAACCTTTTGCGGAAGGTGCAGGAAGCTTGAATGCTGGAGGTACTGAAGGAAACATTGGTGCCGAACTTGGTACTGATTTTCTCGACGGTATCTTCGGAGGCAACGAAGGTAGTTTTGAAAACAGTGGTGGATTTGGCGCTGGGGAATATGACAGCGGAGGTGGTGGAGAAAGTTTCTTTGACTTCGGCGGAGATACTGGCTTAATCTTCGGCGGAGAGGAGGATTAATCATGGCCCTCGATAAGCAAGAAGATATGAGCTTTGATGATTTCGCCATCAGGCTTCTTGGAAGCATGGGAAGAGTGTCTTATCAGGAGCCTGAATCTGGAGTGCGGTCCTCTGGTTACACAGAGAGTGTACCAGATGCTTCTGCTCGGATTATGGGAATGTACGGTAAGAAGTCCGCCAAAGAACAACGAGATGATGCGGAAGCTACAGGAATACCTTGGACACCACCTACACCTGCCGCAGATCAACAAGATCAGTATTTCGCTGATAAGCTCGCGGCAGCAGAGAAGGGAAAGAAAGAAGCTTACTGGGCGGATCAGGATCGAGTTACAGAAACAGTGAGGCAAACTGCGGCCATCCATTACAATAATATCAAAGCGATTAACAAGGAAATCGCTAATGCCAAGACGGATAAGCAACGGAAGATTCTTCAAGAAGAACTGGCAAAGGAACAAGCATTGGCCACGGATATTGAAGGTCAGATCTCCAATGCTCCGGAACAAGCTGCGTACAATGTCACAAACAATAATCTCACTCCCGACGCAGTTAAAGAGGCGACCTCTTCACCCTTCACATCAGATCCTGTCAAGCGGAGTGCACTTGCTGCCGCAGCAAGAAGCCAAGGATTCACTGACGCAATCACTAAGATTGTCGAAGATGCTGGACCACGCAAGCAACGAAATCTGGATGAACTTGCGGACTTAGAATCGAAGAAGCTGGATCTTTTGGGAGAAGTAACTCGGTTGCAGAAAACCAAAGGACAGTTAGCAGCGGATGCAGCGGCGGCTGCTCACGCACATGATGTGAATCAAGCAGCGGATAGAGCTAACTTAATGGCGGCGGCTGGAATCCGGACCGACATAGCAGATAGCAAAGTTAACACTATCGTTGCCAATAACGCCCGATTGACAGAACAGATGTATACACTCGGGGATGAAATTGATGCGGCGAAAAGTGTTACCTTCCTCGACGATCCCGCCACATGGTTTGCTAATCAGTTTAATCTTCCTCCCAAGATCGCTGCTTACAACGCTCTGACCGCCAAAGTGAATCGTGGCACTGAGATTATCAAGAATGCCGATTCTGTTGTTTCCACCACAATCAACGCTAACGCTGGCAAAGTAGCAGCTCAGTCTACGGAACAGGCACGGTTAGCGGCAGAAGCTGAATTGGCAAAAGCTGCTGAAGCTGCCAAGAAAGCTGAGCTGGCAATGCTTGAAGTTAAAGGAGGAACTGCGGAGCAACGTCAGAAGATTGAGGAACATTATAACACTATGATAATGACTGCCGCCCAACGTGCCCAGAATGAGGAAATGAAGATTGTATCTATGGCTGCTACTGAAGCACAGAGGAAGGCTACTCTTGCACAGACAGATATATCTTTGGGGCTGAGACAAGATGCAGCGGCAGCGAAAGAAGCAGAGCGGGAAGCACAAGTTGAGCGGGATAAGAGTGTTGCCAAGGCAGCTGCCGCATTGCATATCAGTGGAGTAGTGGATGAAAAAACGCTGAAGAATCTGAAGGATAAGAAGCAACAGGCTGCTATTGAACTCATGCGTGCATCGGACTCTGAGAAACTTGGCACGAATCCTTACCAGGTAGTGGATAACTGGAAATGGATTCGTTCCTATGCTCAACAAGGTCCAGAACAGGCCGCAGAGATTAAAGATGAATACCCACCAGATCAACAGAGAATGGTGGCTTTCTTGGAAGCTCAGTTGGCTAAGAAGAAAACTGAACTCTCCGCTGACAAGACTATCAAGATGACAAGTGCGGAGATGGATAAACACGCAAATGATCTTGTGGAAGATCAGCTCCGGAAGATGAAAGCCAATCCGGAGGGAGAGAAAGTTATGTTCAATGGGGAAGCTCAGAATTTCTACAAGGCAGCTCCTTGGAAGGAACTGTTGGAACACAACCTTCCTGGCAACCGATACAACACAGCTGCCGCTGAAGCAATCGGGGTTAGTGCAGGACGGGAAGTTACTCCTGAAACAGTTCTCACTAACATGGCAAGTAAGATGCTGTCGAAAGATCCAGCGAAACGGGCCAATGTTACAGAGCTTGCAACAGATACCGCCGATTTCTACCAGACAATGGTGGATAGTCACAATGAGAATTTGAAATTTAACAAGTTTGGTTATCCAGTACAGGATAGTTACGTTGTCAAGGTACAGGGTAAACCGGTTGATTTGTTAAATCCTGCACAAGTTACCAAGACTTTGCTAGAGTTGCAAGCCAAGATGCGTCAGGAATTTCAGTTTGGAATGTCTGCACCATACATGCGTTAATTGAAGGAGAAAAATAATGGCTGATGACACTTGGATTGACGTAGCTGATCTTCATAGCACAGCTGCGGAAGGACAATCTTTCACAGACAAGGCAGCAGATTGGTTTGCCAAGGGACTTCCTGTTGCTCTCGGCAGCGGTGTTACTTCCATCATGAATACTGGAATCTCCCTAGGTAATGTATTCGGAGGAGATGCAGAGAAAATTGACTACGCACAAGTTTTGCGCGAACATGACGATGACCTGTTGAAATATTACGAGGAACATAAAGCAGGTGCCGATCTTGGTGGATTCCTCATGACCAGCTTGGTTCCAGGTGGTCTTAGCATCAAAGGTCTCAAGGCCATTCAGACCATGAAAGCAGGGGAAGGAATTGGCGCGAATGCCAAAGCTGTAGCAGGTTTCTTTGCCAACAAGCAGGAGAAATATCTTCAAGCTGCGGCGCAGACTTTGAAAGATCCCAGTCAACAAGTGTGGGGTATTATCAATCGTGACAAGGCTCTTGCTATCGCAGCAGGTTTCGGAGAGCAAGCACTTCAAGGCGCAGTATTTGAATCTGCTGTACTTCTCACAATGAATCAGAATCCAGTGATGGAACCAGATGAGCGAGACAGTTATGTCGGTGCCATTACTGGCCATCTTGGACAAGCGGTGATGAATGCTGGACTCTTTGGCGTAGCTGGTGGACTCTTCGGTGCAGCAGGATTCACTGGGAAAGTTAACAAGCTGATTCAGAAAGCGGATGAAGATGCTTTCCCAAACCTCTATGGCGCCAAGATTGGTGTTAGCAAGCTTGATCCAGGTCAACAGGTCATTCATTTCTTGGATGAACTCATTGACATGAAGGATACCTTGAAAGCGATACGTGAGCAGGAAGGAATTCTACTTGCTGATGGAACTCATGCGCCTTTGGATCTGAAAGCAATACAGCAGAAAGAACTTACGATTAAGAATTACGAACAAGAACTCCACCAATTCATCAGCAAGCGGTTGATTCCGGACAGTCCTGAGTTAGCTGAAGCGTTTCGTGAGGCACTTCAGAAAGTTAAGCCGTTCAAGGAACATGGATATGAAGTACCTGTCATCGAGGCTTACGCTAGATTCCTTGGCGGGGCCAGCATTGTAAGGCGTGTTGGTGAGGGAGTTACTGGAGATATCAACAAGTTCATTGGTCTCAATCCTCATGCAGTTCGTGATTCTCTTAGCGAGATTGAGTCTGGAAGTGTGATTATCAACAAAAGCAAACATCATTTCCCATTCGTGGCGGAAGTCAAGAGTCGGATTATGAATCTTGTTACCGGTGAAATCACAGCAGAAGTTTATCCCCGCTGGCAAGATGTTAGGAAAGCCAAGATGGAGAATGGAATTCTTTCCCTCCGCGATGAAGCATTCAAGGGAACGGAGAAAACACCTGAGAAGTATGATGTGAAGAAATTGGTAGAAAAGTATGATCCAATTGAGAATCCGCCAATGGATTCCAGTGCCCAGTTCTGGAGAGCGCAAAGTCTCAAGGATATTCCTGAAGAAATCTCTGTCAAGGATATTCCTATGTTGGAAGCTGCGGTACTTCGGGGCAAGATTAACGGGGTTGATGTTACTGTTTCAGACTACACAGGTAGCGCCACCCAGCTTGGTAGAATCTTGGATGAAGTGAAACGTGAGAAGATTCTGGAACTTATGGAAGCAGGGAAGCGTCATGAGTACATCAGTCGTGCTGTGAACGTTCCTCGAGAGTTTATCGAGACTGGGGAAGGGAAGTCCATTCTAGGTAGCATCGGCAAAGATGCTTTGGAAGATTTCGAGAAACCAGTTTATGCTCAGATCCAATACGCCCGTAAGCGGATAATGGATAGGTTTGAAGCAGAAGGGATACTGAAGTTGCAAGGTGATTTGAAACTTGCAATTGCCGAGCGGATGAATGCTGGCGCAGTTATCTTCGGTGAGAAAGCAATGATGAGTCTCCCACCTCCGGGTGCGGAGTTGAAGAACATTGGTACTATTCCTGGAACTTCTGGCTTCGTCACCGCAGCAGATGCAATTCGTGGTAGCACCACAATGTATGCTATGCAAGTTGGAAAGATGATTGCTAAATTGGCACCAGAGGAAGCTACTAGATGGCAAAATGTTCTTTACCCATTACGGCAGGAGATTCTGAACGATCCCGCCAAAATGTATCTTCGTAACATTAACGCTGGCAAGCTTCGTGCTGCTCCAGAGGATATGATTCGACTTCCGGAAGAACTGCACGTTGGAGCTAAAGAGGAGAATCTTGTTCTTGTTTACCGCTCTTGGGTAGATGCGGCGATACGAGATGCTAATCCAGTTCAGTGGATACAGAATCGGATTGCACAGCAACCAAGTGTGTTAATCAATGAACCCCTCCAAAGTGCGGAAGCTCGGTATCTAATTGCCCGTCAGGAGCTTACCAGTGAACAGGCGCGGAAGTGGAACATCTCTAACAAAGCTCTTGGGAAGCCAGAGGAGATAAAACTGGATGCGTTCTATGAACCACCGATTGACACCACCCGGCAACCTTATTTTGCACTGGTGAAAGATTCAAATCCTCTACTTGATCTGAGACCTCAATCCATGATTGTAGCTCAGTCCGCCGAGAAGCTTGATCAGATGATTGCTGAGTTACGGGCGAAACACGGAGACCGTCTGGAAATCTTCACCAAGGATGATATCAAACATAATAAGAAACTTGCTGGATCATTCGACTCTGGGATGTTGTTCAGCAAAACCGAAATTGATTCCACTCTCCATTCTGAGGGGAAGATGTTCGAATATGTTCCTCGCAAAGATGATTACATTTTCAAGGAAGAAGATCAATGGATTTGGCGCCAGTCTCAGGCAATTTATCGTCAAGGTGCAGAGTTATTGTATGCCAAGGAACTGGCTGAACTTCGATTCCTAGAGAATAACTGGAACAAATCACTTTCCCGTATGGGTGGAGAGACTGCGGTAGAGAAAGCGAAGAACCCGTACACTCAGGTTATCAACACCTACTTGAACCTTAACAATCGAGATGTGTATCATGAATTCTGGGGCAAATTGAATGAAGGTGCTCAAGCTGCATGGAACACAATGACTGATGCGTGGAGAACTGGATACAAAGCCGCACAGAAAGGTGAGTTGAGTTTCCAAGAAGCAGAAGCCATTGCTCAAAAAGCAGGATATACTGCACCGTTTGGTGAACTTGCCAAGGATGTATTCCGGGAAACTTTCAAAGATCAGAACAGTCTCAGCAAGTTTGTATCCAAGATAAACATGGGAGTTTCTACCCTCATGATTCGTATGGATGCATTGAATGCTGCGGTGAATATTATCTCACTACCCGTTCTCTTGGCAGCGGAGAATTCCAAAGTTCGGAAACAAGTTATTGAATCACTTGGTCTTGATATCACTGTTCCTGGTAGCACTCATGCGATTCCTTCCACGATGGAGTTATTGTACAAAGGTACCAAGGCAATGATCAACGGAGAGAAGATCACTATTGGTACACAGGAAATCAAATTCAGTGATTGGCTTGAACAGATTGCGGGAATAAGAACCATTCCGCAACAGCTTGCAGACTCTATCGCTATTCCTCTAAGTGCACTCAAGAGTAAGGATGGTGCCTTAGCATGGTCTGCTAACTTGGCAAAAGAGATTGGAGATTTCGGCGCCAAATGGACAGGAAATGATTTGGCAGAGAACTATGTTCGTTACCTTGCCGGCTACTCTGCATTCAAGTTGGCGATGGCGCAGGGAATTCGTGATGCAGGAGAACTTGCTGCTTACGTGAATCTTGGCATCAATCGAGTTCACGGGAACCATCTTGCAACACAACGACCCACGATATTCTCAGGACCGGTCGGCCAAGCAATTGGATTGTTTCAAACCTACCAGTTTAATATGATCCAACAGATGACGAAACATTTGCAAGAAGGGAATCTCAAGTCCGCAACAATTGCTCTGGCGATGCAGAACACTATCTTCGGACTCCAATCCAGTCCCTTGTTCTGGCAACTTAACAAGTACATTGGGAATGCGAATGCGGATCACGGAGATATTGTCACTGGAATTGGTAACTTGGTAGGTACTGGAACTCCGGATGTGGAAACTGCATTCGGCCATAAGGTCAGTACTGATCCCGCGAAGTGGTTACTCTATGGACTTGGAGCTAACATTCTTGGTATCAACCTTTACAATCGTGGTGATCTGACTCCACGAAACATTACCATTCTGCCAACCAGCCTGCCGGAAGTTCCTTCAGTAAGTGTGTTGACAAAGAGCATCAGCAGTTTCTTGGATTCTGCAAAGAACATTGCGAATGGCGCCCCAGTTGCTGACTCCATTCTCCAAGGTGTAGCTCATGCAGGATTTAACCGACCTCTTGCAGGTCTAGCAACACTTGCGAGCGGGAAGAAAACGAGTAGCAACGGATCTCTGCTTGCGGCCTATAACGATCTGGACGCATTTACAGTAGCTGCTAAGTTGGCGGGGGGAGAACCGATGAACAATGCTGTTGCAATTGACGCATATTACCGACAACAGCAATACAAGACAGATGCTGCGAAACGAATGCAGGAACTAGGGGAAGCTGTGAAACTTACCAGCCAGAATCAACTCCTGGACCCATCCAAGACACAGGAGTTTATGAGAGAG
>Ga0157289_10000022_pt1 | contig 16443 bp, 9 predicted proteins | sample NitcycUS134311R1_FD_108395 | JGI IMG/M metagenome (GOLD analysis project Ga0157289, IMG submission 108395) | Soil microbial communities from Arlington Agricultural Research Station in Wisconsin, USA - Nitrogen cycling UWRJ-S134-311R-1 | ecosystem: Environmental > Terrestrial > Soil >... | reverse complement strand
TAGCATATAGAGTAGAGACTAATCTAATATTTGAATAAAAAAAATTTAATAATAAACAGAGTGTTCTTATTCAAAACGCCCTGTGATCTTCAACCAATTCTGTACTTCACTATAATTACCTGGAGTAAGGGCTATAGTTTGGATAATACGATCGCAGTGCATAAAAAGACTTGGATTTATTAAACATGCATAAATCTAACTTCAGCTATAACTATCTATATATGTCTCTTACTTTTACTTTATTGCAGTCCTTTTTGTTCGGGACAGCACGCACGTGTCGTGTTAATTTGTTTTTTCTATTCATCATTCAATCTATTTAATGAAAAATTGGCAAAAAAATGAAAGCACGAGAATTATTTGAAAATTCCCTATAATTTAGAATATAGGTATTATATACGAATAAGATACCCGATTAGATAATATCTGTGTAACAATGAAAATTTATGTTCTGGGTTGACATATATTAACAGTTACTGTTATAATTGAAATAGAGAGGGATTATAAAAAAAAGAACAATAATATTGATTGGTTATGTATCAATTTCTATTTTTTTTATCATTAAGAAAGAATAGATTCAAATTCAAGCAAGAATGATTCAGGAATTTGTAGTTAACGATTGCTATTTGTCCCGAAATTTTTACTTTTCTTTTGCGACTGAAAGGTATGCTTTTGTTTTTTTTTCAATAGAATAAAGGGGATTAAATAAAACGGAATTTAAGATACAAACACATCAAAAAAAATAATTTAAGAACCCCTTTTTTGGTTTTTTGAGGCGAGGGGTATTCTTATATATTTTTTTGTATCATTTTGGCGGCATGGCCGAGTGGTAAGGCGGGGGACTGCAAATCCTTTTACCCCAGTTCAAATCCGGGTGTCGCCTGATCGACAAGAGAATGAAAATAGTTTATTCCGTTTTGTTGATACAGAAATTTTTTTATTTTTTCCAGCAGAAGCATAGGGTAAAGGGTTCTTGAGATTTGTTTGATTCAAAATTCTAAGCACCGGGAGGTTTGTTCTCTCAAATGCTATCCATTTTTTCGTCTCGGATTCAATAAAAAATTCATTAGAGTAGTGAAAAGGAATAGATCAATCTTGAAATGATAGTCCTTTCACTCCACGACTACTGTAGTGTCCCTCTACTGATTGGGTCTTGAATTACATTGGATAGGGATAGGTCGGACGGGGAGTATTATTCCATTTTTAGTTAGGGAAAAGGGGTTGAAGAAAAACCTTGTATACAAACTTATGTAAAGTATATAAACGCTTCTGCATTTATTTATTTGGTATTTGTTAGATTAATGAAATTGAATATGTAATTAGATTTTTTTTATGAATTTCATTTTTCTTAGAATCGAAATAGAATAGAAATTTTTTTTGAATTGGATTAAATAAAAATGAAATTCTTTCTTTTTGATAATCTCTAGTAAAAAAATTTCAGAGGCAGTTTTCAAATTGTTTTAGAGAACGAATCGGGATACAATAAGGATTAGATCCAATGGAAATAAGAGATGCAAATATAGAGTATGTAAGGGAATCTATCTTGATTCTATATTTTTTACTTTTAACTTAATGAAATGGGGGGCAAAATAAAACACAGGTCTTTTTATTCCTACCTATTTAGTATGATTCATTCCCTTACAACTTCCAAAGATATTTTTTATTTATACTTAACATTTTTCAATTCTACTAGAAATCAGATAAGAACTTGTTAGATGTTTTAATTGGATGTTTCGTGAATGGTCTTCGGACGGAATCTTTTTTTGACTCTGTACCAGCGATTCCACTATTATTATAAGATTCTATATATAATTTTGAGTGAAAAAAAAAACGAAAATAATACAAGAAAAATGAGTTAGTAAAGAATAATAAAATAATTTCTTCATAATGATAGGAGACAAAATTTATATGGATATAGTAAGTCTTGCTTGGGCTGCTTTAATGGTCGTTTTCACATTTTCTCTTTCCCTTGTAGTATGGGGAAGAAGTGGACTCTAAGGGTACTACTTATTGAGTTAAGGGATCAAACTGCCTCCATTGTTTTCTAGCCGGGTTCTTCCATTTTTTAACTATGTGAATTTAGTTATTTTATTAATACTCATTAATGAAATGCAATTCTATCTGCATTTTGAACTTCTATTGTATTCCAGTGGTGTAATGTATTCTATACTATAATATAGAAATTAAAATACTCTTTAAATCAAACAAATATTTGAATTGTTCCCATCTTCCTGTCCCGGGAATACGGGTAATTGAAAACAGATTACTATTCCAAACCTAATTCTTTTTAAGATTTTCATAGAATCCCCGGATCATCTGTCAATTATTTAATCAATTTAATCAATTTTTTGGAATACTAAAAAGATTATTTATATATTTTTTATTATTTATCGAGATTCTGAAAAGAATCTGAAATCTAAAAATTTAAATCAGAAGAATAAAAGTTGCTTTTTGATTATTTCAGATTGATTGGAACCAATATATAATTATATCTAATAATTAGATTAGATGAAACAAAGAAAAAATGTGGATGACATTCTATCTATCTCAATAGATATCTATAGATATCTCTATATGAAAAGAAATTTATCGATTGGTCCATCCATATTAAACCTCTTTTTTTAAGTAAAACATTCTATTTTAACCCTACCATAATAGATAGTATAATAGAAAGAAATAGATTTGGTTTCTTTCTACTATACTATCTGGATTTCATAGAATTCTGCTGATTGTAGTCTTATCATTTTATTTTATTTAAAACAAAGACCCGAAATGGAAATCCCCCCCCTTTTTTTTTTTATTTTTTTTTTATCGCTGCATTGATAAGAAATCAAAAGTCCTGTTTAAGTAAAATTAGTCACCTTGACTCACCGTTTTTACATAAATTATAAGTAAAAAGGCAGTAGGAACTAGAATGAAGAGTGCAGTAGCTATAAATGCGAGAATATTTACTTCCATAATCTCTATGTTTTTTTCTCTTTAATTTCTAATAAATACTTCGGGATTTAATCCCATAGAAATGAGAAATCTTTCGTCACTAAATTCAATGGTATAAATTTTATCTGGATAATATCAAATCGGATCAATATCACGAATAACAATATCTGAGCTATCAAATCAATTCAGCGTCGAGAATAAAATAGTATAACATAGGAAGATCTTTTATCCATACCAAATAAAAAAAGAACTTTCTGATGCAATGAAAAATTCCTTTTTCTTTCTTCGTCCGAAACTTTACCTTAAACTAAAAAAGAAACAATCAATTGATATTTTTTGTATTTGTAGTGGATTTGTATCCATCGGGACTGACGGGGCTCGAACCCGCAGCTTCCGCCTTGACAGGGCGGTGCTCTGACCAATTGAACTACAATCCCAGGGAAAAAGTCGTATAGCATACATACATATTCTTACAATTTCATTCAAACTCTTTGTTTTTCTATTTGAGATTCGAACCCCTAACTGAAAGAGGCGGACTTATATGTATATATATTGATATGATATTTTTATGGATCTGGGCTTTAGCGAGATCGACACGGATTACTCATAATCCGTTGGTTATTGCCAACTTGATTGAAAAATTAATGAATCAAGGAAACAAAAAAGACTTTTTTTTACTTTAATCCTTTCCTTAGACTTTATACTTACAGATCCCGATCGGAATTTTGCAAAATAGGAGGAAAAATATGTAAGTAATATGGAAAAAAGAAATCGCACTCGAGATTATAGGCTTCTGTATCCGAGCCTATTGGTGATTTTCAGAGAACACCAAATGGATTATATCATTTCATGGTGGATCGGCAAATTTTTGGGCCGAGCTGGATTTGAACCAGCGTAGACATATTGCCAACGAATTTACAGTCCGTCCCCATTAACCACTCGGGCATCGACCCAGGAAGAATCCAGTTTAGTCTTTATTGATAATCCCCGATCCATTTCATTTCGTAGTACCCTACCCCCAGGGGAAGTCGAATCCCCGTTGCCTCCTTGAAAGAGAGATGTCCTAAACCACTAGACGATGGGGGCATACTTGCCCGACCGCCATTCTACTATGTTCATAGTATGAACAGTTTTTTGAAATTGTCAATATAATGGATGGAATGATATGATTCGATCAGAAGGATCTTCCCATCTTTCAGAATCCCTTACCATTTTTTGATTCATCTTTAAAATTTCGAAATAGTTCATTCCAATCACCAATCTAGAATAAAAAAAAATATATAAATAATGCGAAAGAAAACAAAATAAAGAGAGAATCCTTTCGGGGAATGATTGATTTGCTGGAACAGGCGCGGCATTAAGACCTCATTTCTTTTACTTTCATTCAGTGTTAACAAGATTGAATTTAGGTATATTTTTATCTCACGCTAAGCCGGGAAATAAAAAACTAGAATTAATTTGGAAATTGCATAATCAAAGGGATGAAGATGAATAAGAATTGGGTTGAGGGACAGGACAAATTGAATCCATTTATCAAACGGCAAAATATTTGAATTAGTCGGTACATGTATTAATGAATTTTGTGTTATGATGAAGACGACGAATTGGTTTTGAAAAAATGCATTCCATTATTATTTATCAAATCCAATATCAATAAATGATTTTTTTAAATAGACTCACCGTGTAAATCCAATTTATTGTTTGTTAATGAGTTGCTATGTATAAAAAATAGATCTATGTATATATATAATCATTTAAGTATAATATATAGTATATATAATAAGTATATGCAGTAACAAATAGATGTACTAAACTCATATTCATATCGGCTAGTTCCTTATTCGGGAGTTGACTCAAAAGGTGCCCTTTTAACTCAGCGGTAGAGTAACGCCATGGTAAGGCGTAAGTCATCGGTTCAAATCCGATAAGGGGCTTTTTTTCATAAAATGACAACGGTAGTATTTCTAATTTGAAGTAAGAATAGATATATATATATTCTTGCTATTTGTAAGAAGTTTATATTTGTAATAAAATAAAAAAAACCAAGGAATAGTTAAATTTCATTAAAAAATAGAATTAAAAATATAAAGAAATTCTATTAAGTTATTGTTATCATTCGAATTCATTCAAATAGAGTAAACTCATTCTAGTTAGAAAGTGAAATAGTATTCTTTTCTATATATATTTCTTTTTTTAGTTGTCAGATATTACTTTTTTCTATTATTCTAATCAAAAACTGGCAAAGATTCTAAAAAAAGTAAGTGGACCTAACCTATTGAATCATAACTATATCCACTATTCTGATATTCAAATTGGATAGAAATGAAATTCGAACAGCGGATCTTTTTTTGTTTTTAATACCTCTTTGGTTGGGACTCCGCAAAAATCTGTCGATATTTCGGATTAAATCAAAATCTTATTGTTCCTAGGAATAAATTGCCACTCCTCTCCTCCACGCGGAAGGACTTATTCTATTCTAAGTTCCTATATCCAAGTCATTTGACTTTAAAATATCTTTTTTCCGAATACAAGAAAAGATCAAATTACATTTCTATTAGTTCTTTAAGATATGATATATCTATCAAAATAATAGGAAAATCCATCCAATTATGACTTCCAGTATCAACTATTTGATTTTGATATCTATGCATGCGAGATTTTTAATGCAATTAATGGACGAAACTTTCACTTCGAATCTTTATTATTAAGAAAATTCCATACAATATTAAAAAATCGGACAGATAGATAAAAAAAAAAGAAATAGAAAAAAATATTCGAATCTCTTACCTTGATCTACAAAAAAGATATACTTTGGAATTTTTTTAATCTGAACGAAAGAAAAATAGAACAAAGAAGACAATAAAAGAAATAAATGTAAAATAGAAAGTAAAAATAGGATCCTCTAGTAGTTTCCTAGACATACAAATTTGAAGAATATAGAAAACTATTTTTTTTTTTTTTTTCACGAAAAAGATTCAAAAATAATATTATTTGATAAAAAGAGAGTAGTATATCTGGTGATCTTCTGGTAACGAGAGTGATAAAAGCCATCATTTGTTTATGGGATGGAATAGTTCTGTAAAAAATGGATTTATCGGATTTACGAGTCATAAGACAATTCCCGAGTCATGACTTGGGGAATTTTTTAGAATAGAAGGGAATAAGCCAATTAAGTTAATGGATTTGACCTAGATTAGATATCAATCGACAAAAAGGGATTTTTCTATTCGAAACCCAAAAGAAGGGACAGTCTACGAGAAATCATATATAAAATGAAAAAAGCCTCGAAGGTTCTATCCCTGAAAATGCTAGGAGGTGCTCGGAAATGGTTGAAGTAGTTGAATAGGAGGATCACTATGACTATAGCTCTTGGTAAATTTACCAAAGATCAAAATGATTTATTCGATATTGTGGATGACTGGTTACGGAGGGACCGTTTTGTTTTTGTGGGTTGGTCCGGTCTATTACTCTTTCCTTGCGCCTATTTTGCCGTGGGGGGTTGGTTCACAGGTACCACCTTTGTAACTTCATGGTATACTCATGGATTGGCAAGTTCCTATTTGGAAGGTTGTAACTTCTTAACTGCGGCAGTCTCTACTCCTGCTAATAGTTTAGCACATTCTTTGTTGTTACTGTGGGGTCCTGAAGCACAGGGAGATTTTACTCGTTGGTGTCAATTAGGTGGTCTGTGGACTTTTGTTGCTCTTCACGGTGCTTTCGGATTAATAGGTTTTATGTTACGTCAATTTGAACTTGCTCGATCTGTTCAATTGCGGCCTTATAATGCAATTGCATTCTCCGGTCCAATTGCTGTTTTTGTTTCTGTATTCCTGATTTATCCACTGGGTCAGTCTGGTTGGTTCTTTGCACCTAGTTTTGGTGTAGCAGCTATATTTCGATTCATTCTCTTTTTCCAAGGGTTTCATAATTGGACATTAAACCCATTTCATATGATGGGAGTTGCTGGTGTATTGGGCGCTGCCCTATTATGCGCTATTCATGGCGCTACCGTAGAAAATACCTTATTTGAAGATGGTGATGGTGCAAATACATTCCGTGCTTTTAACCCCACCCAAGCGGAAGAAACTTATTCAATGGTCACCGCTAACCGCTTTTGGTCCCAAATCTTTGGGGTTGCTTTTTCCAATAAACGTTGGTTACATTTCTTTATGTTATTTGTCCCAGTAACTGGTTTATGGATGAGTGCTCTTGGAGTAGTCGGTCTGGCCCTGAACCTACGTGCCTATGACTTCGTTTCTCAAGAAATCCGGGCAGCGGAAGATCCTGAATTTGAGACTTTCTACACCAAAAATATTCTCTTAAACGAAGGTATTCGTGCGTGGATGGCGGCTCAAGATCAGCCTCATGAAAACCTTATATTCCCTGAGGAGGTTCTACCACGTGGAAACGCTCTTTAATGGAACTTTAGCCTTAACTGGTCGTGACCAAGAAACTACCGGTTTTGCTTGGTGGGCCGGGAATGCCCGGCTTATCAATTTATCCGGTAAACTACTGGGGGCCCATGTAGCCCATGCCGGATTAATAGTATTTTGGGCCGGAGCAATGAACCTATTTGAAGTAGCTCATTTCGTACCCGAGAAGCCCATGTATGAACAAGGCTTAATTTTACTTCCCCATCTAGCTACTCTAGGTTGGGGGGTAGGTCCTGGAGGGGAAGTTATAGACACCTTTCCATACTTTGTGTCTGGAGTACTTCACTTAATTTCCTCTGCGGTATTGGGCTTTGGGGGTATTTATCATGCACTTCTGGGACCTGAGACTCTTGAAGAATCTTTTCCATTCTTTGGTTATGTATGGAAAGATAGAAATAAAATGACTACTATTTTAGGTATTCACTTAATTTTGTTAGGTATCGGGGCTTTTCTTCTAGTATTTAAGGCTTTTTATTTTGGAGGTATATATGATACCTGGGCTCCGGGAGGGGGAGATGTAAGAAAAATTACTAACTTAACCCTTAGTCCAAGTATTATATTTGGTTATTTACTAAAATCTCCTTTTGGGGGAGAAGGGTGGATTGTTAGTGTGGACGATTTGGAAGACATAATTGGAGGGCATGTATGGTTGGGTTCCATTTGTATACTTGGTGGAATCTGGCATATCTTAACCAAACCCTTTGCATGGGCTCGGCGTGCACTAGTTTGGTCTGGAGAAGCTTACTTATCTTATAGTTTAGCCGCTTTATCCGTTTTTGGTTTTATAGCTTGTTGCTTTGTCTGGTTTAATAATACTGCTTATCCTAGTGAGTTTTATGGTCCCACTGGACCGGAAGCTTCTCAAGCTCAAGCATTTACTTTTCTAGTTAGAGACCAACGTCTTGGAGCTAATGTAGGATCTGCTCAAGGACCTACTGGTTTAGGTAAATATCTAATGCGTTCTCCGACCGGAGAAGTCATTTTTGGGGGAGAAACTATGCGTTTTTGGGATCTGCGTGCTCCTTGGTTAGAACCTCTAAGGGGTCCTAATGGTTTGGACTTGAGTAGACTGAAAAAAGACATACAGCCTTGGCAAGAACGTCGTTCCGCAGAATATATGACTCATGCTCCCTTAGGTTCTTTAAATTCCGTGGGTGGCGTAGCTACAGAAATTAATGCAGTCAATTATGTCTCTCCTAGAAGTTGGTTAGCTACTTCTCATTTTGTTCTAGGATTCTTCCTATTCGTAGGTCATTTATGGCACGCGGGAAGAGCTCGCGCAGCGGCCGCAGGATTTGAAAAAGGAATTGATCGAGATTTAGAGCCTGTTCTTTCTATGACTCCTCTTAATTGAGACATGAAATCCAATGCTTGACGTAGGAATAACTTTGATTTTAGTATACATATTGCGTTGAGTCGAGCAGATCATATTGAAAAAAGATTTTTTTCAATTCATTTATATCTAATCTTTAGGGGGCTCGGCTATATCACCACTTAGCCGAGCCCCCAAAAACCAAGACAACCTAAATTAATAAAAAAATCCATTCGTCAAGAAAAAGGAGAGAGGGGGATTCGAACCCTCGATAGTTCTTTAGAACTATACCGGTTTTCAAGACCGGAGCTATCAACCACTCAGCCATCTCTCCAAAAGCTAATTTCTATTTTACCTTTAGTCCACTCAAGAGAACATGACCATACGAATTAATACCCCTTGTTATCTATCTAGGATAAAGATATCCAGTGTGAATCTATTGGTCTAGTTCTCTATCCGTATATATTATGCATGATCCAGCATGCTCTTTTGTGAAGTAAAAAAATCACCCCTCGATCCATCCCTCAAAAGGGGTGTCATCTAAATGGATTCATGATAAAACCCTCCATAATGCGTTTTTTCATTTTTTAGGGGGTAAAGGGGGGTTGGGGGATCAAATGGTATAGTTCTTTTGTTGGTAAATTGGAGGATTAGAAACATGACTATTGCTTTTCAATTAGCTGTTTTTGCATTAATTGTTACTTCATCCATTTTATTGATTAGTGTACCTGTTGTATTTGCTTCTCCTGATGGTTGGTCAAGTAACAAAAATGTTGTCTTTTCCGGTACATCCTTATGGATTGGATTAGTATTTCTAGTGGGTATTCTTAATTCTCTCATCTCTTGAAACGATTCATTCTAGATTAAAAAACGAAATGACCCCTCCCCCCGAATTCTTTCGGGTTGTGAGGCACATTAAAATTCAAATGGAATATATCCCCACAAATAAAGAAAACGAAAAAAACATTATTATTAATGGGGGGGGTCAAACTTCTTCTATTGGAAAAAGTTTCTATCTTCATACTTAATTTCTATCTTCATACTTAATTTCTATCTTCATACTTAATATATATCTTCATACTTAATATATATGATATATATATAGTAAAACTAAAAACCAGAGAAGAAAATAGAAAAATATTGGATTCCTATTCTTTATTATAGGGGGTAATAGATGCGGATTTTGTTTTTCATTTTATAAATTATTCATTTTTTGAATATTTTTTATTTATATGAATTATTATTTTATTAATATATAACTAATCGATTCCATAATCTATTATATAGACTTCTTCTATTATTTCTATATTCTATCTAAATAGATTTATACTTTATATAGATATTAGACACAGCTCTGCACAAATAGAATTATATAATATATATATATATATATATAGAATTAATATCGAAAGTACAATAAAAAGAAAAATGCGGATATAGTTGAATGGTAAAATTTCTCTTTGCCAAGGAGAAGACGCGGGTTCGATTCCCGCTATCCGCCGTTGCTTATGTATTGAATACTATAATATATTTTTTTATATTTTTAAATCGAATCTAATTTTAAAATATAGAATGAAAATGAATTCTAATTTTTATCCAAAATGTTGCGGAGACGGGATTTGAACCCGTGACCTCAAGGTTATGAGCCTTACGAGCTACCAAGTTGCTCTACTCCGCGATAGAAGAATTGATAATTAATGGAAAACGGAGATTGAATGTGCCCCCCACCATATCTGTACAAATAGAATAAATCATTTATACAGAATGGTAAAGGGAGCGTCCTATGATCGCCGATCATCAAAATGAATAAAAAAGGGAAGAGAATTTTTTATTCTTACCAACTCGATCTTGTTGCACCGGGCAACAAACCTTCGTGAACCATTTCACGAAGTACATGTCTAGATAATCCAAAGTCTCGATAATTAGCTCTCGGCCTTCCGGTCGAAAAACAACGTCGACGAAGACGTGTAGGTGCACTATTACGCGGTAGTGCCTCTAACTTTGCCTGAATTTCCCATTTCTCACTTAACGACTGAGCTTTGCTTATTTCTTTTTTGGGGGATCGTCGAATCAAATGATATTTTTGTTCCAATTTTTGCCTCTTCTTCTCCCTCTCAATCAAACTTTTCTTTGCCATGATGGTTCATTTCCTATTAGTATCAATGATAGAAGTCGGATCCTAGATGTAGAAATAGAAGAAGGCGGCCCCCTTTCTTCATACAAAGAAATGTTATTTTTGCAGATACAATAAAGAATCAAATTAACCAAATTTACCTGATGTAGAGGCAATCAAGAAAGCTGCATAAGTAAATATATAACCTACCGAAAAGTGGACTAACCCAACCAATCTTGCTTGCACAATGGAAAGAGCCACTGGTTTATCTCTCCATCGAATCAAATTCGCCAAAGGTGTGCGTTCATGAGCCCATGCTAAAGTTTCAATCAATTCCTGCCAATATCCGCGCCATGAGATTAAGAACATAAATCCAGTAGCCCAAACAAGATGTCCAAATAAGAACATCCACGCCCAGACTGATAAACTATTCATACCAAAGGGGTTATATCCATTGATAAGTTGTGAAGAATTTAACCATAGATAATCTCGTAACCATCCCATCAAATAGGTCGAAGATTCGTTAAATTGTGAAACATTACCCTGCCATAATGTAATGTGCTTCCAATGCCAATAAAAAGTAACCCATCCGATGGTATTTAACATCCAGAAAACGGCTAAATAAAAAGCGTCCCAAGCCGAAATATCACAAGTACCACCTCGTCCCGGACCATCGCAAGGAAAACTATAACCAAAATCCTTTTTATCCGGCATTAACTTGGAACCGCGTGCATCCAAAGCACCCTTTACTAAGATTAATGTAGTTGTATGTAAACCAAGAGCAATAGCATGATGAACCAAGAAGTCTCCAGGCCCTATTGTTAAGAATAGAGAATTACTATTCTCATTAATAGCATTTAACCATCCGGGCAACCATATGCTTCGCCCCGCATTGAGCGCCGGACTATTCGTTGAAGATAAAAGTACATCGAACCCATATGAAGTTTTACCGTGAGCAGATTGTATCCATTGGGCAAATATAGGTTCGATCAAGATTTGTTTCTCCGGAGTGCCAAAAGCAAGCATGACATCATTATGGACATAAAGTCCCAAAGTATGGAACCCCAGAAATAGGCTGGCCCAACTTAAATGGGATATGATAGCTTCTTTGTGCTCTAACATTCTTGCCAATACATTATCCTCATTCTGTTCGGGATTGTAATCTCTAATAAAAAAGATAGCTCCATGAGCAAAAGCCCCTGTCATAATAAATCCTGCAATGTATTGATGATGAGTATATAACGCAGCTTGAGTGGTAAAGTCTTGTGCTATAAACGCATAAGCAGGTAAAGAATACATGTGTTGAGCTACCAAAGAAGTAATGACCCCTAACGAGGCTAAAGCAAGGCCTAATTGAAAATGAATTGAATTATTGATTGTGTCATAAAGACCTTTATGTCCACGTCCCAATCTACCCCCCGGAGGAATATGCGCTTCTAAAATATCTTTTATACTGTGCCCAATCCCAAAGTTAGTTCTATACATATGACCGGCAATGAGAAAAAGAATTGCAATAGCTAAATGATGATGTGCCATATCGGTCAGCCATAAACTTTGCGTTTGAGGGTGGAATCCCCCAAGAAGTGTTAGAATGGCAGTTCCCGCGCCTTGCGAAGTACTAAATAAATGACTACTCGAATCGGGGTTTTGAGCATAAAGATTCCACTGACCTGTAAAAAGTGGACCTAATCCTTGAGGGTGTGGCAATACACTTAAGAAATTATTCCATCGAACAGTTTCTCCTCTGGATCCTGGAATAGCAACATGGACTAAATGCCCTGCCCAAGCTAAGGAACTGACTCCAAATAGTCCTGACAAATGATGATTGAGGCGGGATTCGGCATTTTTAAACCACGAAACGCTCGGTTTCCATTTCGGTTGTAGGTGTAACCAGCCTGCTAGTAAGGCTATGACAGAAAGAAATAATAGAAAAAGAGCTCCAGTATAAAGATCCTCATTAGTACGTAAACCGATTGTATACCACCACTGATAAACACCGGAATAGGCGATATTCACTGGGCCAAGAGCACCCCCTCGAGTAAAAGCTTCGACAGCCGGTTGACCAAAATGGGGATCCCAAATTGCATGAGCAATAGGTCTTACATGTAAAGGATCCTGTACCCATGCCTCAAAATTTCCCTGCCAAGCTACATGAAAGAGATTCCCGGAAGTCCACAGAAAAATGATTGCTAATTGTCCGAAATGAGAAGCAAAAATGTTCTGATAAAGACGTTCCTCGGTAATATCATCATGACTCTCGAAGTCATGTGCGGTAGCAATACCAAACCAAATACGACGAGTAGTGGGGTCCTGAGCTAAGCCTTGGCTAAACCTTGGAAATCTTAATGCCATAATGCTTTTCAAATCCTCCTAGCCATTATCCTACTGCAATAATTCTTGCTAAGAAGAATGCCCACGTTGTGGCAATTCCACCCAGAAGGTAATGGGTTACTCCTACAGCACGTCCCTGTACAATGCTCAAGGCTCTAGGCTGAGTAGCAGGAGCAACTTTTAATTTATTATGAGCCCAAACGATGGATTCAATAAGTTCTTGCCAATAACCACGCCCGCTGAATAGAAACATTAAACTAAAAGCCCATACAAAATGGGCACCTAAGAAAAAAAGACCATATGCAGATAATGAGGAACCATAAGACTGAATTACCTGGGATGCCTGCGCCCATAAGAAATCGCGGAGCCACCCATTAACGGTAATCGAACTCTGCGCAAAGTTTCCTCCTGTGATATGAGTTACTACTCCTTGATCATTTATACTACCCCAAACATCTGACTGCATTTTCCAACTGAAATGGAATATTACTACAGAAATGGAATTGTACATCCAAAATAATCCTAAGAAGACATGATCCCAAGCAGATACTTGGCATGTCCCCCCTCTTCCAGGTCCATCACAAGGGAACCGAAAACCGAGATTTGCTTTATCTGGTATCAATCGTGAGCTACGAGCAAATAGAACACCTTTTAGGAGTATCAATACCGTCACATGAATTGTAAATGCATGAATATGATGGACCAAAAAATCTGCAGTTCCTAATGGAATAGGTAACAAAGCTACTTTGCCGCCCACTGCCACTAAATCACCGCCGCCCCAAGTCAAACTGGTGCTTGCTGTTGCACCGGGGGCCGTTGTGCCAGGTGCTAAAGCGTGGGTATTTTGTATCCATTGAGCAAAGACAGGTTGTAATTGTATAGCGGTATCTGAAAACATATCTTGAGGGCGTCCTAAAGCACTCATGGTATCATTATGAATATACAAACCAAAACTGTGAAAACCTAAAAATATACACACCCAGTTAAGATGTGATATGATTGCATCGCGATGTCTAAGAACACGATCTAATAGATCGTTGTATCGAGTAGTTGGATCATAGTCTCTTACCATAAAAATGGCTGCATGTGCAGCAGCACCAACTATGAGAAATCCCCCAATCCACATGTGATGCGTGAACAATGAGAGTTGTGTACCATAGTCAGTAGCTAGGTATGGATAAGGAGGCATAGCATACATATGGTGAGCTACAATAATGGTCAAAGAGCCTAACATAGCTAGGTTAAGAGATAATTGAGCATGCCATGACGTTGTTAGGATCTCATATAGACCTTTATGACCCTGGCCTGTAAATGGACCTTTATGGGCCTCTAAAATATCTTTTATACCATGACCAATACCCCAGTTAGTTCTATACATATGACCGGCAATGAGAAAAAGAATTGCAATAGCTAAATGATGATGTGCAATATCAGTCAGCCATAGACCACCAGTTAGTGGATCTAATCCTCCACGAAAGGTAAGAAAGTCCGCGTATTTTGACCAATTCAAGGTAAAAAACGGGGTTGCTCCCTCGGCAAAACTTGGATAAAGTTGTGCCAAAAGATCTCGATTCAAGATAAATTCATGAGGAAGTGGGATCTCTTTGGGATCTACTCCAGCATTTAGAAATTGGTTAATGGGTAAAGATACATGTACTTGATGCCCCGCCCAAGAAAGAGACCCAAGTCCTAGTAGCCCTGCCAAATGGTGATTCAACATGGATTCTACATCTTGGAACCAAGCCAATTTTGGAGCAGCTTTGTGATAATGAAACCAACCAGCAAAAAGCATTAAGGCTGCAAAGACCAATGCACCAATTGCAGTACAATAGAGTTGTAATTCACTAGTTATTCCAGATGCTCGCCAAATCTGAAAAAAACCAGAGGTTATTTGTATTCCGCGGAAACCTCCGCCTACATCACCATTCAATATTTCTTGGCCTACTATTGGCCAAACCACCTGGGCACTAGGTCGAATGTGAGTAGGATCATTTAGCCATGCTTCATAATTGGAAAAACGAGCACCATGGAAATACATGCCACTCAGCCAAAGAAAGATAATGGAGAGTTGGCCGAAATGAGCACTAAATACTTTTCGCGAAATCTCCTCTAAATCACTAGTATGGCTATCGAAATCATGAGCATCAGCATGTAGGTTCCAGATCCAAGTAGTAGTATCAGGTCCCTTAGCTATTGTTCTTGAGAAATGACCAGGTTTTGCCCATTGCTCGAAAGAAGTTTTTATGGGATCCCTATCTACCAAAATTTTGACTTTTGGTTCCGGCGAACGAATAATCATTGAGTCCTCCTCTTTCCGGACAACACATACAAAGAGACCCGCCAACATAAAACATAATTAGGGAACTTATGAGAGATGTTTATATTGAATATCTTTCTCTTCTATCTATTCTCTATCTTCTTTAGTTATTCACTAGAACAATTATGATCCGGAAGTTAATCCGGGGCAAGTGTTCGGATCTATTATGACATAGCAGTGAGGCGCTCAACGGACCTTTTTAAAATATTCTAAAACCTTTTCTGGACTTTGAATTTAATGAAGTTAAATCCGATTTTTTTTGTGCAACCCAGTCTATTCAGATTTTTTTTTGAGATTCCTAGATGGAACAAATTTTACTTTTTGTCTTTCTTGCATATCTTACATAGAAGATATTCTTAGGTACTTTATTTCAAATCACGTGAACAGTTATTAGCATTACTGGGCAACATACGGCTATTTCTATTTAGTTTTTAGAAGGTCTTTTTTTTTAGTTTGAATAGAAGAAAAAAAAGAATTCTCTACTATATCATTTAGTATTTATCTCTATTAAATATCAGATCAAATAGAACAATTTTCGATTTTAGAAGGGATATAATGAAATCTTTTGATTGTTTGTTGCTTTTGATTGTTTGTTGTTATAGAAATGATTTGTTTTATTTGACTGATGGGGACAACAAACAAGAACCAAATTCAATATATATAATATATATAAATAAATATAATAAAGTATAATGAATATAGCAAAATAATTCATAGATATATCGATATATCTATGAATTATGGAAAAAAAATCGATTCATACACGGATCACTTTCTAGTTAGAATCTTATTTAGCAGGACTAATGCCAACAAGATCAATACGAAAGACAATTAAAAGGCGATCCAATTTAACACGCGTTCATTTTTTATTTTTAAAATGTAAGAACTTCAATCAGGTTAGTCACACCTTTCTTGATAATTTCTTTTAGAAATAACTGGAAAATCCCCCCAAATAGCTTTGCCGTTCTAAGGAGGTCGTCTTTGAGAACTCTCAATGACGGTT
>Ga0157289_10000014_pt1 | contig 18560 bp, 45 predicted proteins | sample NitcycUS134311R1_FD_108395 | JGI IMG/M metagenome (GOLD analysis project Ga0157289, IMG submission 108395) | Soil microbial communities from Arlington Agricultural Research Station in Wisconsin, USA - Nitrogen cycling UWRJ-S134-311R-1 | ecosystem: Environmental > Terrestrial > Soil >... | reverse complement strand
GCGGTGGTCGCCCTGGTCGTGATTCGGTTCTTCGACCTCATCTTTTGGGGCGGGCTCCTGGTCGCGCTGGTCGTCGGCACGGTGCTCGGCTGGACCCACTTCTCGAAGAAGCACGGCGGCGCCGAGGGCGTCTGGAAGGCGCTGCTGGCGGAGCTCGGGGTCAAGTGACCCTAGCGTTCGACGTGGTGAAGCTCGGGCTCGCAATGATGGCGAGCCTCGTGGCGTGGCACTTCGTCTTGGAGATGATCGATTACTGGAGGGAGGAACGTGTGCTAAAACAAATGCGCCCTGCGTCGCCGCAAAACGACCAGGGCACCGGCTCTGCGCGAACAGAGCAAGCCGAGCCTACCATTTCACCGGCAGGTCTCCCATGAACAAGCGACACACGCTTGACCCCGTGGGCGATCCAAACGGCGGACCCCTCCTCATCTCCCGAGAGTCAGCAGCGATGCGGCTCGGGATTGGGGGCAGGACGTTCGATGAAAAGGTGAAGCCCGGATTGCACCCCGTTCGCATCGGCCGGCGACTTTTATTTCGCCTGGAGGAGATCGAACAGTGGGTAGAAAAGCAAGCGGCTGGACCATCAAGCAAGCCAAAGAGGGTCACGCCTTCCGAGTCCGTTTCACGTGGGCCGGTGAGAAGCACAACATCAACACCGGGACCTGCGATCCCGAGCTGGCTTCGAGTGAAGCGGCGCGAATCTACGCCGAGGTCGTGTCCCGCCTCCCCAAGCCTAAGCCCCGTTCCCAGCACACTCAAGCTCTTGAAGGGTTGACCGAGCGATGGCTAGTTTCCCTTTTGGCGACGCATCACCCGGGCACCATCAAGACGTGGAAGCTCTACGTCGAGAGTCACTTTCTAAATTTCTTCACGGGGCTCCACGACCTGACCGACCAGCGCGGACTCTCGTATCGCAACGCTCGGCTCTTGAAGGTGCAGGCCGAGACCGTGAAGCGCGAGCTCTCGGCGCTCCGCTCGTTCTTGGCCTGGCTGTACGGCAACGGACCCGAGGGGGAAGCCAAGCCCGGCCACGGGTACTTATCGGTGCCGGTGGTCATCCCGGGCCCGCCGAAGGGCGCGAAGGGAAAGGTGTACGAGAAGCGGCGGCGGTCGAAAGCCTTCGCGGTCAGCCCGGACGAGGTGCGGGCGATCATCGGCGCGCTGCCCGAGTGGAGCGAGAGCAAGAAGGTGGAGCGCTTCCCGGTGTGGGCTCGGTTCGTGGTGGGCTACGAGACCAGTCTGCGCCCCTCGACGCTGGACAAGCTGAGCGTGCCCGAGCACTACGGACCGGGGCGGACCGAGATAGTGATCGATCCGTTCATCGACAAGAACCGGTTCGATCGGGGGGTGCCCCTGACGGCGGCGGCGCGGGCGGCGCTCGACAGTGTGTGCCCCAAGGAGGGGCTCATCTTCGGACGCCACGACTACCGCAACCAGCTCCGCAAGGCGGTCAAGGATGCGCTGCCGGCGCACCGGGCGGCGCTCTTCATCGGGGCTCACTTTCGGTCGGCTCGCATCACCCACTGGCTGGAGAACACGGGGAACCTGCCCGGCACCCAGCACATGGCAGGCCACCTGCTGGTGACCACGACGGCGCGCTACTCGAAGAGCTCCAAGCGGGCGGCCGAGTCCATGCTGGAGGACGACCGGAAGGCGCTGCTGCCGGCGCCGAAGGAGCCCAAGCAGCTGCCGGCGAAGCCCGAGGCTGCGGAGTAAGTCCCGGCCCCAGCGGCCGGGTGGGGCCGCCAGGGCTAGGGTGCTCGGGAAAGGATTTGAACCTTCACGCCAGTTACGGCGCCGCCACCTCAAGGCGGTGCGTCTGCCAGTTCCGCCACCCGAGCGAGAGCAATGTGCAAACGGCGAAAATAATTTGTGTAAACGGGCCGTTTTCACGAGGTTTTTGCTATTTGGCACTAACACCTCAAGCTAGTGGCGACGTTGAAATCATTGAGTTTTCTCACAATGAGATACGCAACAAACTGCGAGAAAACGCATCCTGCCCCCCCCCATTGTGTAAACATTCGTGTAAACGGGGAAACGGATTTGGGGGTCGTTCATGACCCCGTCCATTGGCCGTGACCTCGCCGAACAGCAGGCCGCGCGCCTCCCGCTCCTGTCCCTCGCGGTCGAGCGGATAGCGGTTGCGGCGGCGGTTCTCTTCCAGGTCACGCCGGCCGACGTGCTCGGGCGGGACAAGTCCAAGTCCCCCCTGGAGGCCCGGCTGGTGGCCTACTACGTGGCCCGGCACTGCACCCGAATGAGCTACCCCGAGCTCGGGCGCGCGTTCGGCCGGCACCACACGTCGGTGCTGGCAGGGGTGCAACGGATGGGGTCGCTGATGGCCAGGGACGCCTGGCTTGGGGCGGCGGTGGCGGAGCTCTGCGAGCGGTTTGGGGCAATCGAGGAAAGGGAGCGGGAGCAATGAACTTCGAGGACGAGGAGTACGTGCGGGTCTACACGAAGAAGACGATCACCTTCCGGCGTCTCCGGTGGCAGGGGCGCACCCTGCTCTGGCACCTGATGCTGGAGGCAGACCGGGGCGGGGTCGTCGAGCTCGGGGAGGGCGAGGAGGTGGAGGCGCTGGTCGACCTGCTCGACCTGCCCGAGGGGGTCGTGCGGGTTGGGCTCGAACGGCTCGCCGCGCTCGGAGTCACGAGCCGACACGGCACCACGCTCATCATCGATCGGTTCGTCGAGGCCCAGGAGGCCCGGCGGTCGGACAGAATGAGGGCCCAAGAATACCGAGAAAGGCAGCGGTCCGTCACGGAACGTCACGAGCCGTCACGGGAACAAACGGAACGTCACGCGGCGTCACGATTCGTCACTCCTCCCCTCCCCTCTCCCTCCCCTTCCCCTGCCCTACCAGAAAGAGATCCCCCAACACCTTCGGTGTTACCCCCCCAGGGGGGCGACATAGCCACGGCGGATTTGAATTCGTTTGCTCCGGACCCACCCAAGCCAAAAGCCAGGGAGCGCAAGCCCAGGCAGGCGCAATGGTCGCGGTTCCCCGCTGACTTCGAGCCCGACGAGTCGCACCGGAAGCTCGCCGCCGAGCTCGGGCTGGACCTCCAGCAGCAGCTCCTGGAAATCCGGGACCACCAGTTCAAATCGCCCAAGTCCGACCCTGCCGCGACGCTTCGCACCTGGCTGCGGAACGTGCCGAAGTTCAGCCCGGCCCCCCGTTCGCCGCTGCCGTTCCGGGGTTCCCGCCAGCCCGAGGTGAGCCCGAACGTGGACTACGAAACGCGCGCCGCCCTCGCGTCCTCGCGCCGGCTCCAGGAGTTCCTGGCGGGTGCCAAGTGACCACCGAGCGGGACTACCCGTACTCGCCCACGGCCGACGCCACCAAGCTCCAGGGCCTGGACAAGCTCCGCGCCGTGCCCGACCGCGCCGTCGCCGCCAAGCTCCATGCGCTCTACGTCCAGCTCGAACCGGGCTGGCGAGAGCAGGAGCGCCGCGACGCCCAGGCGGCCGACTACGGGCTCCGAGGGTCGGCGGTATTCCCGGACGACTACAGCGTGCTCGACGCGCTCAGGCCCCCCGAGCAGGGCACGGCGGCCCGCGCTGCGTGGGACCGGCAGAACGCGTTCATCTTCCACGCTTGGGAGGAGTGGCTCGTGAACTTTGAAGCCTTCAAGCGGGACTACTTGGAGGGGACCGGACGCGAGCTCAGTCGCGAGCAGGCCGATGGGCATCGGGAGCGGTTCGCCAAGATGATGCGCCGGAAGTACGGGCAGGCGTTCGCCGACGAGCGCTGGGTCCAAGCTCACAACGAGTGGAAGGAGCGGCGGTGATGCTGGTCACAATCATCCACGTCGGCGGGACCGAGAAGGTCGTCGACTTCGAGAGCTTCGACGCTCCGCGCCCATGGGCGCGCCTCCGTTTCCCTGCCGGCGCGGGGCTGTTCAACTTCGCGCTCGCCCACGGGGGCATCGAGTGCAAGCGCAGCAAAACGCCAGACTGGCGCATCTGCGAGGCGGACCTGGAAACCATCCGTGCCGAGGCACGAGCTCAGAAAATAAAGTTCACTGTGAAGCCGTGGGTCCCGTACCGACGCAGCCTGCCCGGGGCCCCGAGGAAGAAAACCGACCAGCGCACACTGTCGCTATTCCCGGAGGGCGAGTGATGGCTCGCACAGGTCGCCCTCCGGCTACGCGCAAGGCGCCTGCGCCCGAGACCAAGGAGTGCCGAGGGTGCGGGCGTACGTTCCCGCTGGCGCCCTTTTATTTTGCTCGCCATGCCTCGTGTCTGCACGGGTTCCATGCCCGATGCCGCGAGTGCGTGCTGCTGGGCAAGCGTGAGGGGTACGGGCGTACCTCCGAGCAGCAGGCCGAGCTCCGCTGGCAGGCGTACCGGGCCCGCGCGCCGCTCAGGCCGGGGCAACGCTGCGACGAGTGCTGTGGGATGAGCCATCGGCGCCCCCCCGAGGGCTGCCCCCGTTGTAGCGCTCCGTACGCGCCGCTGCCCCCGGTCGAGCTGGTCACCCATCGGAGCTACGAGCCGGCGGTGGCGGTGTGAGGCACCCATCGGGCGTGCTCAGCCAGCGGGAGGTAGCGCGGCGCCTCGGCATCTCGCATGCCCTGGTGGCTCAAGCAGAGCGCTCGGCCATCAGCAAGATATGCGCGGCGCTGGACCTTCCGAGCCCCTACACGTTTGTCGGCAAGAGGCGGGGGTGGGTCAGTTCGCCTCCCACTCCCCAAGCGAGCGGGTCTTGAACAAGACTCGCGCCTCCGCTGCCGGGATGAGTCGGTGGACGTTGGCGGCCATCGCGGCGAAGACGTCCGCCGGTACGTCGGGCTCCTCGTCGTTGCATGGCACGGCCAGGAGCTCGCCGCCCGGGTTCACTCCGAGGGCATGCGCCCGGATAGCGGCTTGCACTGGGTCGAGCGCGCCCTCCAGAATCACGACGCCCTTGCAGCCGTCGTCGTCGGCGAAGGAGCAGTAGGTCAGGGCTCTCATATCCAGCTCTCGACAATCTGCGGCTCGTCGCCATCGGCCCTCGCCATGCAGGCAGCGCACGGGTGTGCACGGCGAATCGCCATGCGCGCTTCGGCGAGGGTGTCGACTACGGCCACGGGAGCCGCGACGGGTTGCGGTTCGAGGCTGGCAGCCGACACCTCGAACCTGCGCACCACGAAGCGGCCCGGGTAGTCCCGAGGGTCCTCGTACACGGTGAAGATGCTGAGCGAGTCGGGCATCAGTTCCCCTCGCTGCCCGGTTCCGGCACTGGGATAATCCGACCCGGTATCGAGAGCAGGAGGCGGACCTTGACTCTGCTTCCCAGGCCGAGCACGAGGACGCGGAGCTCCCCAGGCGGTGGGGGTTTCTGCAATTCCGCCAGCGCCTCAGCTGGAAACCCCTCCTCGCCCTCCGCCATCTCCAGAACGAGAGCGCGTCGCACGTAGCGGGCCTCCGGTCCACCGGGCCCGAGGACGAGTACCCCAACGGCGTCAGTCATCTCGCCACGGGGCCCGCGAACCGCCATGCCGTTCAGCGTGTTCATGCCTTCGACGAACTGCGCTCGCGCCTCTGCGTTCCAGGTCGCGAGCGCCGGCACCTTGGCGATGTATTGCTCTTCGGTCATCAGTGGTTCTCTCTCGGCTTCACCAGCTCGGTCAGTTCATTCAGGGCGCGGCACACTCTGTCTATGCGCGCTATCTCCTTTTCCAGTTCCCGCACGGCTCGCGCTCGCTCCGATTGCGCCCCGAGCTGATAGGCGAACCAGCAGGCGATCGCGCAGTAGACCATCACTTGTGCCCACACGGGCAGCCGAGGGATTACCAAGAAGCTCGCCGCCGTCCAGCACACGAAGCCGATCAGGATTCGGCCCCAGCGCTCGTGCAGGAATTGCCAGAAGCTCGGGGTCACGCCCGCCCCGCTGCCGCTACCTGCTCTGCCAGCCGCTCGACCTCGGCGCGCACGTAGGCGATGGTGCGGTAGTGGCCAAACGATGAGAGCAGGTCGGTGCCGAGCGCTCTGAGTCGGGCCTCCATGGCCGGCGACCGATCCATGTAGTGCGCGCAGTCGAAGCCGAGCCACCAGACCTCGCCCTCTCCTGGCATCGGCTCATGGCAGATGTCGCCCTGGCATGCGTCCGCGTACGTGAGCCCGCCGTGCGCCTCGATGGCCCCGAGCTCGGGCGCGCCGTAGTCCTTGCCGAACCACGGGTGACCCTCGGGACAGCCGACGTAGCCGCACAGCGAGCCGGTATGCGCTCGCACGATGAGGCATGCTAACCCCGAAGCATGCCGCCATTCGAGCCGGTCGGGTTCGTCTTGCCAGGGACCCGGGCCCCATGTCGATTTGTCTTGTTCCGTCATAGCCCCTCGGGCTCCTTCCGCGTCAGCGTCTCGCCAAGGATAAACTCCACGTCCACCACGGCGCCGTCGGCGAGCTCGTCGAAGTGCTGCTGAATGTACTCGTGCGCGATGGGCATTGTGCGACCTCCCCAGGCGTAGGCGTCGTTCTGCGCGCGTGCATCGTTCAGGTTGATGAGGATGATGGTGTCTCCCGCCATGTAACCCGAGCGGCGAAGCAAGTGCAGCTGGCCAGCGTTGCCGGCTTTCGTGCTCACGGCGCAAACCGGAATGAAGGTCATTCGGTCGCGGACCTCGAAGCATTTCGCGAGCATCAGTTCTGCGCCCCCTTCGTCTCCACTAAACCGCGCTGAATAAATACGCACACCTGCAACATGAGCAGCGTGGCCGTGCGGCCCGTCCGTTCGTCCACGTAGCGAATCAAATCGCGCGCGTTGTCGTTCAGGCAAAATCCGATCTTGTCGGCTAGGTCGAGGTTGCCCGTCATAACGGTACCGTTCGGTCCGCCCCACTGCGGCACCTTCAGGTGGACCACTGCGCCCGGATGAGCCTCGTACCACGCTCCGCAAGCGTCGTTCAGCGCCACAATCTGATCGACGTATTCGCGCGGCGGCTCCCCGCCCATCAGTCGCTTGAAAACCTTGCCGACCGTTCGCCGGAATGCGACCTCGTCTCGCTCTTCCATCAGTTCCTCGCCCGCTGCTGGTCCTCGATGCCATCGGCAATCGCTCGCAGGATAGCCGGCACTTGGGAGAGTACCTGTCGCGAATCGACTACCTGGCTTTCGTCGATGCCGATGCTGAAGCCGCTACCCTTCCTCCCCTCGTATACGAGCAGCAAGACGAACGCTGCGCACGTGGCGTCGACTGCGGCGTGGAGCTCGTCATCGTAGCGGCCTCCGCCCTCGAAGACTGGTGTGCGTTGTGCTGTCATGGCTCGGTCTCCGCTGGCCTCGACAGCCCGGCCGCTCGCAGAAATGCGCGGAGGTTCACCGGGTCCTGAAGCGCAGGCCCGTAGATACATCCGAGCTTTTCGCCCAGGTATGCAGCCTCATAAGGGGCCATCGGGATCGCAATGCCGCTATGGGCGCTTGCGTGTGGAAAGTCGATCCCAGCTTCGTGGGCAGCGCAACACATCTTAATGTATTCGTTCATCAGCCCGCAGAATTCGATGAACGGATGGCAGCCGACCGCGAACGCTCGGGCGTAGAACATGCTCGAAGTCTTGCCCATCTCACGCAGCATCGTCTCGCGCTCTTCTCTTGTATAGGCGTTCGGGTCTTCCTTGATCGTCATGGCTCGCTGTCCTCGTGCTCGGGGCCTTTACCCTTGCAGTTGATGGTCCTCGGGTCGGCGCGCACGAAGATACCGCCGCCAGCATCCTTGCCGCAAAAGCAGCAGACGCCGCCCGGGTCTCCGAGCACGCGCACTGGCATCCGTTCGGGGTGCTTCTTGCCGTAGCACTCGCCGCAAATGCGATGAGTCCAGCCGCTCACAGCACGCCCGCCTTCCGTAGCTCGGCGAGTTGTGGCTCGGTCAGTTCCCCGATTTCGGCAATGCCACCAGCGGCGCGATCGAGCTCGAATGCGCATGGCATGCAGATGAACTTGGCGATCGCAGCCTCGGGGCGATTCACAGAGCTTGGCGCGAACAGTGTCGGTTGCTGGCAGAGTTCGCAGGCGACCACGCGCGTGCCCGGGATGCCGTTGTGCGCTCGACCCTCGGCGGGCGCACCGATGATGTAGACCGATTCAGCCATCGCGCTTCGCTACCAGGCGGACCATCTTGGTCAATAGCTCATTCTCCTCGCGCAAGCTGGCGAGCTCACGGCGGAGCGCCACGACTTCGGCCGCGCTCTCAGCTTGCCATGTGCTCGCGGCCGTTGCCTTGGTCGCGTGACCGTTGAGCTTCTGCTTGGCGCGTTGCGCCTTCACTTCGAGCCGGGTCTTGGCCAGCGCGCCCGCAGGCTTGCCACCATTGCGGGCTCGCCAATAGCTCAGCATCGACGGATGGCATCCAATCTCAGCTGCTATGACCTTGGCCGTCTTGCCCTCTTTCCTCCCCCTGTCCCATGTCGCGAGCGCGTCTCGGATGAACTCGTCGGAATAGCGCTTGCTCTTCGTACCCGTCGTCTTTTTGGTCATGTGTCCCTCTCGGGAACCTGATTACTAAACTAATCTGGTGTGCACAACCCGCGATTGTGGCGATTTCGTGGGCTCGTGTGGGGCAATTTGCAATAGGTCGGATTGTCAAAGAGCAAGGTGCCCCCACGCAGCCATCAGTCGCGCCAGGGGTCGGGCGGGTCTTCGTCGCTGAACTCGCTGGCGAGCACTGCGCAGACGTCGTTGCGTAGGTTGTCGTCGGTGCGATCGGGGTCGACGGCTATGCGGTTGCCTTCGAGCCAATCAACGAGCTCGGTGCGGGCCATCTTGCGTATGGTTTCGCTATTCATGGTAGGCTCCTTCGCAGACAGTGTCCCCCCCCTGTCCTCGCGCCCCCGGCCCTAACGGCACCGGGGGCGCTTCCTATTTCAGCGCCAACAAACGCCGTCGCGGTGGTAGGCGCGTGTTCCGATCGGCATATCCGAGGCGTCGCCAATCGATGCTGCCTCGAAGCAACCTGATGCGTCGTCGCTCTCGATTGCTGCGCGGGCGGCCGTTTCGCTCTCGTAGCGCCCGGTGATTGTGCAGCGGTTCGGTGTAATGTCGTTCGCGGTGTAGTGAGTGAATGCTTTGCTCATTGGAACCCCACCATCAAGGTCGTTTCGGCATCGGTCGCGGGGTCAATGAGCTTCACGACTTGATACGAGCGCAAGTAGGTTACCTTGCCTCCCGGTTTCGTGGCGCCGCAAATGCCGAAGGTCGCGCCGTCGGTTGTCGTGGCGATGGTGTAGTTCGCGCATGCGGCGGCCTTCGAGGGCTTCCCGGGGTCGGCTGCAATGGCGAGAGTCGGAGCAAATAGAGCGATGGCAATGATGGCTTTGTGTTTCATTCGTCGGGGTTTCCTTCTAGGTAGTTCGTGATGTGCTGCTGTGCGGCGGATGCGGAGGCAAACTTGCGAGTGTGATGCGCGCACTCTTCGAGACTGCGGCTCGAAAAACTGTGAGTGCCACCAGGGGTGCGTTCAGCCGGAGGCAACGCGACAGTGAAGCACCCGCGGTGCTCGTGCCACGTCGCGACGATGTAGCGGCCAGAGTCGAGTTTGTAGACGTTCACGGCTTCACCATTGGCGGCGCGGGTTCGCGCGAGACTGCCATCAATCGGTCAAATCGATCGGTAGCTAGCGCGAGCTCAGCATCGGCCGAGCCATAGCGTGCGATCGCGGCGTTCAGCTCGCCGAGTACGCGGTCGCGTTTGCGGGTAGCCTCTTGGACCTCGCGCCATTGGTCCGCGACACTGGCGGGCGCTTGGGTGGTTTTCGGGGTCTTGACGGGTGCGGTCACTGATGGGTTTCCTTTGTGGCAGGCAATAGCGCCCACTGCCGCGCAAGGCCGGAGCGTTGCGCGGTGTGTGGAAGCTAGTGCTTAGCGATAGAAACGGACGCGCACGGTTTGCGCGAAGATGAGCATCTTTGCGTCATTGCGCGAAGCTGCGCGCAAGTAAGCGCACGCCGTACCCTTGTCGCATTCGGCAAACCAGAGCGGCATGCCTGCCCCCCAGTATGCGCCGCCCTGATCGTAGTCGCCGTTCAGCCGAACGCGGCGCAAGCGAACCTTGCAGCCTGCGAAATCGGCTAGGTTATCCGAGCCACGGCCCATAGGAGCGCCATACTTGCAAGACACCTTGTATTCGGGCGCGCTCATGATTCCCCCAGGCGGTCGGCTTGTTCGGACTCAAGCTCGGCTTTGATGGCATCGAAGTCACCCAAGCGATCGCGCACATCTTGCATCAGCGCCCAAAACATTTGCACTTCGGCGGACGGCGGTTTCTCGCCGGTCTCATCTTCGTATGCATCGACACTATCAGTGCACACGAGACCAATGCGAGCTTGGTAGGTGTAGATAACGCGTTCATGCCCGTCGACTGTCTGGTGTAAGTAGTCCGACAATTCTTCGTCGTTCGACACTTCGCCATCCTTGACGGCGCGCTTACAATCTTCCGCAATGCCGCGCACATCGTCGAAATAGTCTCGATTCAGAACGCTCAGCGCGGCATCAACCGAGATGCTTTCGGGTTCGGCTAGAACCTCGCGAATAGCGGCAACGGTCGCACGCGGATTGTAAAGCGCGATGCGGGTTTCGTCGCAATCGGCGTCAAGTAGCGCCTCGATTCTGTCAGCTTTGGATTGTGCCATGGGTTTCCTTTTGGGTGGGCGAAAGCTGCCCGCTACTGCGCAGCAAGTGAGTGCTGCGCAGGATGCGGAAAGGTTTCAGCGTGCGATGGCTTTGAGCTTGGGTGGCGGACGAAGTTCGCTAGCCGTCCACTCCCACGAAAGCAGGTATTGCCCATGCTTCAGGGTAGTGTGGCCGCACTGGGTCAGATCGGTTTCGGCATGCTCGACAATCTTCGCGAAATTGCCATCTCCGAAGGAGCCGCTGTCGATTGCCTCCTGATTTGCCGCGTCATAGTCCAGACCCAACTCTTTCGCGCTTTCGCGGAGTTCAGTCTCGCCAATCTGAACAAGGTGACCCGGGGCGTTATCGTCCAGCCATTCGAAAGCAAGCTCTAAAGCGTCTTCCAAGTGATCGGCGAATACGTCGAGCAGTGTCGAGCCATAGGCGCCAAAGTAGAACCGGAAGCACTCGTCACCATCGCCAGGCTCATTCGCGATCGGGACTCGTTTCTCGTCTTCTGCGATGCAATCGAGGTAGGTTTCAATGTTCATAGCGAGCCTTCCGGATAGGCGAAAGTGTAGGTGCAGAGCTCAGTCAGAAGGCCGTCAAATCGGCCGTAGAAAGTGTCGGAGCAATCGACAACGTGTGGGTCATCGTTCGCAGCGCAGAAGGCCTCGAACGCCTCGTAGTCGGCTTGTTCGAGGCCGGATGTGTCGCCGTTCACAAAGGCGCATGCCCAATGCGACGGGGCCTCAAAGGTGTCGGTAAGAATGGTCATGGGGTTTCCTTTTCTGGGCTTTGGGGCCCGCTACTGCACGCAATCGGCTGGATTGCGTGCAGTGTGCGGAACTCAAAAGCTCAGTCGTCTTGCTCCGGACATTCGCCAGGCTGTTCGGAGACTTCGCAGTATTGCGCGCCAGCTTCGCTCGGGTTCTCGAAAGCGTGAAAGCCGCTATCCAGGAGATTCACGCGCATGGTTTCGGCCTCTCCGACGCTGAGTGAGTCGTCGAAAAGATTCAGAAGAGAATCAATCGCGTCGGTTTTGTGCTCGCAGAAATGCGGCCCGTAGTCGAACAGGCAGCCGCGCATTCCCGATCCGTAAGAGTAGTGTTTTTGAGCCATGGTTCAGTTCCAGCCGGCTTCAACAAAGAAGCTTTCGCCGTCTTGGTCGAGCGCAATCAATTGGTCGAGCGTTGCGTGACGCGACGCAATCAGATGATTGCGATAGGCCGTCCAGAGGCACATGGCTTGCGCGCGGTCGGCCGGCACATCGGGTGAACCGTCACCGCGTGCTTCGGCGAGCCGATACGCGGCCTCACCAGCGTCGTGGCACTGCTGTTCGGGCTCCACGTAGGTTGCCGGGTCATAGGGGCGAGCGCTTGCGACGCTGGGAAGCGCTAGCAGGGCAAATGAGAGAAGGAGAGAGGGTTTCAGCATTGGGGTTTCCTTTCGGGCCGGCTCGTTTGCCGGGAAGACAGTTCTCCCATATCTCGACCCAACATGCCAAGCAAAAAGATTGTCCTGTTGTCGATTGTCGCCCCATGCGTCGAATCGACCGAATATGACAATCTAGCGCTTGACGAAAAGGTACACGCATGGGATGAATGCGTCTCCGGACCAAAGAACCCGGAACAAAGGACCCAATGACCCAAATGACCCAAAAAGAGTGTTTCTTCGTGTGGCGCGCCAAGCGCGGCTTTCCGCAGGCCGTAGTGACTCCGGGCCCGGCCGAAAGCCGGAGGTGGCTTGAGCTCTCGATTCAAGAGGCGGACCCCTTCCACGCTTGCAACGCGGTTCAAGCGTTCCAGGCAATTGCGACACGGGTGGCGTCATGAGCTCCCCCATCCGTGGCTGCACATGCACAGACCCGGCACGCCTGGGGGGAAAGCACAAATGCACCCCTGGCAGGCCGCGTTGCCGCCGCACTGACAGCCGACGCAACCGGACGTGCCTTTGCGGCGGTTACCACTACCCCCACCGTGAGGGGAGCGCGCTGTGCACGGCGAATCCCCGCCACCAAGAGCGCCTCAACGCGCTCTTGTGGGGCCCCGACGCTGCCAACGACACAGAACCCGATAGCCTCGCGTTCTGCCCGTTCTGAAAGGACCGAACCATGCGCCTACACCTGAAAATGCTCGGCTCCGACCTCGGGGAGCTGTTTGCTCCCGAGTCCCACGACTTCCGCTGGAACAAGGACTACACCGCATTCTGGCCAGTGCGGTGCCGGTGGGCAGACGACGCCTCCTACGCGGCCTACCAGGGTTCTGACCTGGACGATTAACCGAACGATTGGGCCGGATGTATCGGCAAAACCGATATAGACCGGCCCGAATCATGCTCTCTTGACAGACCAGGCCGGACCCCCGCACTCTCGCGCGGCTTCTCCCTTCTTCCTCTCCTGGGACCACCGGTCCGCCATCCGGAGAGCCAACCGGAAGGGTGGGTCAAGTTTGACCCATGCAAGCCTGGCGCTTGATGTGAACTCGGGTTCACAGTCTGCCAGCTTGACGGGGGATAGGGCCCCCGCTGCACGTGCTCCCCCACCCATGCCCCAAGTCCGATCGGGTGGCATCCCACTAGGCTACAGCCCCCAAATCAGGGAGGGCATGGTGGTCTTGGCCCATAGGCTACAGCCCCCACCAGCTTGGCATGGGGTCTCAAGCCCCCGGAGCTGTGGGGTCTGCTGCCCCCATCGGGGGCTGCTGGCCCCGCAGGCTGGCTGAGGTCCGCCCACCCCAGGGGGAGGCGGGGCAGGCTGGGCAGGGGGGCCACACCAGCTCCCAATTTTTCCATGGGTCCAAGGTCGTCAGGTGATAGGGTTAACGTGCCATGAGCTACAACGCGACCCGAGCTCGCACCTGGCACTGCGACGCTCCCGAGTGCGGGATGTTCGAGCGGGTCAAGGTCCTGGAGTACCCGCACGCCCAGTCGGCAGTGGCCTTCCTGCCGAAGGACTGGCTGGTAGTCAGCAAGGGGCACGACGGGTTCACCGCGACTCACCACTACTGCCCGGACCACGCAGCCAAGCTGCTGGCTGTGCTCGACGGTGCACTCTGTCAATCAGTCGGTTGACGTGGCTGGTCTTTAGAGGGCATGGTGCGGTATGGCGAAGGGACTCATGGAGGAAGGGTGGGAAGGCTTTCGGGAGAAGTGCGTGCCGCCGAGTGCTGGGTCGGTGCAGGTCAGGGAGACGCAGCAGGCATTCTACGCGGGTGCGGGATACCTGCTGGCGCAGCTCATGCTGCGGCTCGACCCTGGCGCAGCCCCGACGGATGAGAACATGTCCCTCGTGGATGAGGTTTACGCTGAGCTCGTGGCGTTTGCGAAGAGCAAGGGGGGCTGAGATGAGCATGGGGCATTGGTTCATCGGGTTCGGGCTCATCTTCATCGGCCTGAACATCATGCTCACCGGTTGGATTCTGGCCCTCGCCATTCGCTCCAAGAAGTAAGTGTGCCGCTCTCGACTGCTTGAACCTGTGAGCGACGAACAGGCGGCTTGTGAGGGGCTGCCACGCACGAGGACAGGCAGCCCACTTCGCGCGCTCACGAGCAGCCGAGCGATTCGAGCGCGCTACAGGCTCAAGCCTAGCTCTCACTGTCGGGATTGTCATCACCTGGTGAGGACATTGGCAGCGGCTGCTCATCAAGCCGGTCGAACACAGGCTTCGCATCCGGGTCGTCCCTGCTCAGGAACTGCCCCGGCTTGGTGGGTTCGGTGTACTTGGCGCGCAGTTCGCGGATGTACGCTCGGGCGATGGGTATGGGCATGGGTGGCTGGAAGTGCGCAATCAGCTCATCCAGCAGCGCGAGCCTGACGGCGTTGTCGCGGCGCTCGATGAGCGAGACGGGCGCAGCCACCAGCTCAGCGAACTCTTCAGGCGTTTCCATCGCTTCTTTCTGAACGAATCCCTACCACTCGTCAATCGCTTTGTGTTACATTGCTTCTGCCGGGTCGGCATGGTGTGCGGCGAGACGCCGTGACAGGTCTCATTGGGGCCTCTTTGAAACACCGCCCCGGCTCTTTTCTCTCAGGAAACGCGCCATGGGCATCGTCCCCAATCACCAAAGCTACCAAGCCTCCCCCATCCCGAACGGCAAGGAACTCGCCGTTTTGCACGTCATCGCCGAGCTCGAAGAGGAAATGGGCGTCGCCCCGCACATGTCCCACGTCGCCGAGCGATACGGCATCACCCGCCAGGCGATCCATCACTGGGTCCGGCGTTTGCGCGCGAAAAGCCTCGTGGAACCAGGACCGGGCGCCGGCCACGTCATGGGCAGCGCCGCTCCCCCGCTCAAGCTCACCAAACAAGGCCGCTACTTCATCGCGACGAGCCGCTGAGCTACAGCTTCCAGCGCAGAATACGGTATTTGCCCACGCTCGCGTAGCGAGCTCGCAGCACGCGCATCACCTGATTGCGGTTCAGGCCGCAACGGTGGGGGCGGTTCTGCTCACTGACGCCGCCCAGCAGCGTTTTCGACCAGCGGAGTTCCACGTGCGCCTCCCGAAGCAGGCGTTTCCAGTCCTTGTTGCAGGGATTGCCCAGGAACTCCCGTAGTTCGATGTGGTTAATCAGCCCCTCCTTCCGGGGGGTAGGGCCCGCGGGGGGCTTAGCCAGGGGGCGAACGGGCTTCACGACTCGTCAAGCGTAACACGTCAAGCAAACTGTGGGCTAGAGCCCCCAACTAGGCTAACCTGGGGGAAATGGCCCCCAATCCCCCGAAAAAAGCCAAGGCCAAGTCGGCGGTCGACAAGGTGCCGTTCGGGAACTTCGACGACCCGCCCGTCCTCGTAGTCAAAAAGGACCCGCTCCAGCGGAAACGCGAGCAGCGGGACAAACTCATCGGCCTGCGGGACGAATTGCTCGCCGAGTCCATGGGCGTCATGCGCGACGCCATGCGCTTCCGCGACGTGGACGAGCATCTCCCGAAAGATGCCGACCCGAACTACCAGCGCATGGAGGAGGAGCTCGGGCAGTTCGACGCGGAGCGCGCGTACCGCGTCGCGAAATCCGCGTGGAAGAACAACTCCGAGGCGCCCGCTGCTCTCAAGCTCGCCGCTGCCATCGCCGTCGGCATCCTGAAGGCGAACGCCGCCGAGAAGGGCGCGGCCCCGCCGCTCAACATCGGCAAAGTCATCATCAACGCCGCTGCCATCCCGCAGTTCGAGGAACGCGAGGTGACCGAGTGAAAGCGCCGACCGCGCTTCAGCGTGCCCCGAGCAGCGAGGAGGCCAATGACCCGCCTCCGAACAAGCGCGAGTACTTCATCCATTTGGAGACGGGCGACCGCGGCTACCTCGTCACCCGCGACGGTAAGCCCGCCATCAAGTGGGACCGCGCCATGGCGCGAGACACCACGCACGAGCTCCACAAGTGGAAGCCCATGGTCGACGAGGTGCCGCTCTTCAGCTTGCACCAAATCGCCATGGTCGCGTTCGTGGCCGACAAGGAGATATGCCGCGCGCTCGGGCAAGTCGACATCGCGCAGCGCCTGTGGGTGGACCTCTCCGACAAGCAGCGCCGCGACTGGATGATGGACGGCCCCAAAGCAAAGACGGGCCCGCGCCGCACCGTGTACACGGCCATCGTCAAAGCACTCGGAGGCAAGAGTGTCATCGCGTAAGAGCCTCACCACGCGCCCGCTCGAACAGGACACGCTGCTCGTCTCGATGCAGCGCGAAGTGATTCCGTACCTTCGCCAGACCGGCGAGCTCGTCGACAAACTCGTCGCAGAGGAGGCGCCCATCATCACCGGCTCACGCAGCGTCGACACGGTGGCTATCCTGACCGCGCTCTTGGTGCTGCTCGCCCGCGCACGAGTCATCCAAAACCAGACGACGCCATGAACGACGTGGCCGTCATGAGCGAGTATCGCGATGCGCCGAACGAGCGCGTGGTGGAGAAATGTGAGCGACTGCTGGCGATGGCAAAATCTGGGGAGATGCAGGGGTTGGTTGTGCTGTACGACGGAACGGGAGGGGCGGCGCTCGGGTACACCGAGGCTGGCGTTTGGGACTCGGCGCACGCTGTGTTCATGGCCGAGTGCTGGAAGCACCATCGCGTGATTGCGCAGAGCGAGGCCGACGGTGACTGACGTTATCTATCAGCCCTCGCCGTGGCAGCAGGCGTACCACGACACGGTGAGGCAAGGCATCGACGAGGTGCTCGGCGCTGGTAGCGCAGGCCCCGGCAAAACCTTGTGCCTGACCATGGACATCATGGACCAGGTGGCCGTCGAGCACGAGCGCTGCACGGACCCCACCCACCCCTACCCGCTCATCTGGGGCACGTCGGGCGGCTGGGCTCTGCACCTTCGGCGCACGGTCAAGATGCTGAAGCAGACCATCGCGCTCAGCCATAGGATGTTCCGGGCCGTCGACTCGGGCGCGGTGTGGAGCGAAAGCGAGACGACGTGGACGTTCAGTAGCGGACTGAAATATCAGTTCGGGCACTGCAAAGACCCGCTCGATTACGAGCAGTACATGTCGAGCGCATTCACGGCCATCTACTTCGATGAGCTCACGGGCTTCGACGAAGAGCAGTACGACCAAATCACGACCCGCCTACGTTCGGACGACCCCGTGCTCTCGAAGATGCTGCGCGTTCGGTCGATGAGCAATCCCCTCATGCGGAACGACGGCGAAAGCTTCGCGGTCAAAGACGCCAACTGGGTACGCCGTCGCTTCGTCGATCCGTGCAGGGAGGGCAACGTCGTCTTCAAGCGCAAGCTCACCCGCTCGGACGGCACGCACGCCTACACCAAGTGGGTGTACATGCCGGCCAAGCTCTCGATGAACCCCAACAAGGCGTTCGTCGCGCAGTACGAGCTTCAACTGCTCAAGCAAAAGCCGCACATTCGCGCGGCGCTGCTCGAAGGCGACTGGTACGTCACGGTCGGCTCGTTCTTCGCCGAGTACTGGAAGGAACGCATCCACGTCGTGCGCCCGTTCCGCGTGTCGAGTGAGTGGCGCATCTTCCGCTCCATGGACTGGGGCTTCAAGGCGCCCGGCTGCATCCATTGGTTCGCGCTCGACGACGAGAACACCCTGTACGTCATCTACGAGCTCAGGTTCCAAGGCAAGACCGCCGACGAGGTAGCGGCCATGGTGCAAGCGACCGAGGAGCTACTCGGGTTCTGGGACGAACGCGGGAAATGCTCACGCATCACGGGCCCCGCCGACACGCAGCTCTGGGAACAACGCGGCGAGTCGGGCGAGAACAAGGCCGAGTCGTTCCGCAAAAAGGGCGTGATGTGGGTGCCCGCCGACAAGAAGAGCCGGCAGACGAACGCCCAACATCTCATCAAGCGCCTGACCGATCACGAAGAGGAAACGAAGACGCCGGGCATCGTCTTCTTCAGCTCGTGCAAATGGATCATTCGCGTCTTGCCGGCGATGCAAACGAATCCCGACAACACCGAAGAGCCAGCGGACGGCGGCGAGGACCACCCCTACGACTCGTGCGTTTACGGCTGCGCGTACGCCTCCAAGGGCAAGGCCGCGATCGCTCCGATGCGCCCGCTCAAATCCGAGTGGGACGACGAAGAGGTGGGCCCGGTTCAGAAGCGCGCAGGACAACTCGGCTACGGACAGGAGCTTTGCTGATGGCGAAGCGAGACAAGTGTAGCGCTTGCGGCAAAGACGCACCGTTTGGCGAGCGCTGGCCGTGGCGTTTTCTGAGACTCACGCGCCCGGTCGGCACATCGGGCGGAGCTGTCGATGAGGGGGTTCGCTTGGTCTGTGGCAACTGCCTCATCCCACTAAGGGAAGCCTGGGCGAAACAGGAGCAGGAGAGAAGCTGATGGCACTCGAAAACGACATGGGCCTCGAAGACGAAGTGGTGAGCGACGTTCAGCCAGCAGCTGACCTGATGCCAATACCCAGCGACGACTACTCGGTCGACGACCTCGGAGAAGACCCGAAGCCCGAGGTGCTCATCTACGACGAAGACTCGACGAACCTAGTCGTCGACT
>Ga0157289_10000013_pt1 | contig 18599 bp, 20 predicted proteins | sample NitcycUS134311R1_FD_108395 | JGI IMG/M metagenome (GOLD analysis project Ga0157289, IMG submission 108395) | Soil microbial communities from Arlington Agricultural Research Station in Wisconsin, USA - Nitrogen cycling UWRJ-S134-311R-1 | ecosystem: Environmental > Terrestrial > Soil >... | reverse complement strand
TCGACATGGACACCGACACATGGAAGGCGGTGCTGACCAATACCGCGCCCACGAAGGCCGGCACATCGGTCATCGGTGACATCACGCAGATCGGCGGCACTGGCGGATATGCCCCGGTGACACTTTCCGGTGTGACGTACACGGAGACCGGCTCTGGCACGGGTATCTGGGAGTTCGACTCCAGCGCGTTCGCCTGGACCGCTTCGGGTGCCGCATTCTCCACGGCCCGCTACATCGCCATTTACGACGACACCTCCAGCAACGACGCTGTGCTGGGATTCCTCGATGCCGGCTCCTTCACGCTGGCCGACGGCGCCACGCTGACTGTCACTCCAGGGTCCAACGGTATCGCGCGCATCACGGTTTCCTGATGTGCCGAATTACCAGATCACCATAGGGCCTCAAAGCGCAGGAACGCTGGACGTATCCGTTCAGGTTACTTCCGTAGTGGGCGGCACGCAGCCGTTCACTTTTCAGCAGCCGTTCAAGCAGGGCGATATTCCGGCAGGCAACTACCCGACGTCGTCAAATGCGACGCTGTACTACACCCCCTGCACGTACTGGTCTGATGGCTCGCTCAGGACTGCGATCTTTTCGGGCGTGTCGACGTTCACTGCCAATGTACCAAAGGCGATTGAACTAGAAACGACCACCGTCGCTCCTAGCGGCAGCAATGTGGCAGAGCCTACTTCCACGACAGCCGTCGTCACTATTACTGGCGATGGAGCTGGTACCTACGCATTGGACGATTTCCTTGGAGTAGATCGCTCCACATGGTCGCTGGGGGATGGCGGATGTGTTCGCAGCATCCTCAATCCAGGAATGTCTGAGTTCCACTACTACATCCCAACCAGTGACGCGCATCTCACTTTGTGGGCCTACGTTCGCCAGTACGCAAGCGGCGCGCGGGAAATTGAATTCGCCATTGAGAATGGTTGGCTGAATGTCTCCTCCCCAGGCGGAAAGACTTATTCAGTTGACATCCAGATCAACGGTTCATCCGTTTACCAGAATGACTACGTTACCTATCAGAACTTTTCTGAAAAGACGAGTCAGACCACATCATCCATCGTATTCGCCGGGGATCACGAACAAGACTTTGAGGTTGGCACGCTATTCTTCGTCAATGGCAGCACTGCAACCATGTACGAAGTGGATGCGGTCGATTACAGCGGCGGACTGACAACAGTCGACATCGTTAGCGGATCGCTGCCAACCGTTACCCGCATAGATATCTGGCGTCATTGCCATCACACTCGCTGGTCGTGGGTCGCATGGGAAACCACCGATCCACAAATCACATTCACGCAAGATCCTGCGTACCTTCGCAACACGAGACTGTTGCCGAATTACCCCTACCAGAATCCAACGTCTGCTGCATTCTCTGGACTGGCTTCCGCCTATAACCCAGTGCCATTCACCATCGGCAATTGGTCCCCCAGCATGGGAGACGCGGGATACCAGCCACCCATCGGCTTGCTGCCTCAGTGGGAGACTGTCTATGTAGCGAGCGGGGATGAGCAGGCACTGGCTGCGGTACTTTCCAATAGTCGTTGCGCAGGGCGTTGGGGTATCTATTATCGCGACGAGACAACGGGTCGCGCCCCTATCGCTTCGGACTATCCGGGGATGACGATGGGATCTGGATGGGGCACCCCTCCTCCAGCAGCGACCGGAGGCGCTCCGGGCTGGGATACACCTCACTGCCCATCAAACGGATATCTTGCGTACTTGGTCGAGGGCCGCTGGTCGCAGCTCGAATCGCAACAATTCGCGGCGATATATTCCTTTTTGGACAGCAACCCAACCTATCGGCTCAATGGGGCCGGTACTACAGGTCTTGCGCTTGCCTGCGTCAATAGCCCAATCACGACTCGCGGTTGGGCTTGGGCCTTCCGCAACATTGGACAAGCTGCTGGCGCTACGCCAACCGTTGGCCTCGCGACCCCGGATGCCGCCGTTCAAGAATCGCTTGTTGAAATGGTTCAAGACACGGCCAGTTGGAACAAAGAGCGGTATATCACTGGATCGCTCTATAGCGACGCCTTCCGCAACGACGTCGGCTGGATTGGTCAATATGATCGGTATTCAGGCGGCAGCATCCCATCAGACGAATGGTATGGCGGCGCGTGGATGGTGCGATTCCAAGGCATGGCCTTGGGACATGTCGGGGAATTGGGGATTGAAGGGGTTGACGTCGACCTTGCAGACGTTCGCGATTTTGTTCTCAAGGGGGTTGTGGATGACATCAACCAGAGCAACACGATCTGGAATTATCAGAACGCCAACACCTATGACCGTCCGTACCTGAAGGACTCTAGCGACCCAAGTGCTCCTGTATTCATGACGAATGCTGAGGCGTTTGCCAGTTACAAGTCCACATACTCGCTGGATACCCTTTCCACCGATCTGTGCGGCGCCATCAAAAAGCACGGATCCAACGATGATATGGAGCCGGGTGACACTGATAACAGCGGCAATGGATACGCATCCACTGTCGGTTCCTGTCTCGCGTTCGCAAAGGATGCTTTGGTGGCTGGCGCTTCGGACGCCTTTACGTTCCTCACCTTGAGTTCCAATTGGTACGCTGGGGCGATGGGTGCTTCTGATGCGCCTCAGTTTGCCATCTGGCCTCGCAAGCTACCTACTTACCTCGGAGAGCGGTACGAGTGGGTCCAGTTGCCGGGACCCAGCACGTTGACTTACCCGAGTCCGGCGGTGCCTGGCTCAAATCCATACGGCAGCATCTGGGATGCGTGGGGCGGCGGATGGCTACGCACGCTGGAGAGCATTTTTGGTGGCTGGGGCGGCGGCCATGCTGATGGATCCTTTAATGGAATAATGGGGATACGGTTGGAGGTGAACTCGCCAGCGTGGGAGTTCTTGTTCTCCGGCACACCCGCCGCAGACATCATCCCGAACTCATATCTTTATCTGGATGGCAACCCTGCACCGATTCACGGATATTGCTTTGAAATGTGGGATAACAGGAGGGATCAGCTCCGCATCTTGGCAAGGGGGCAGTATGACGTAGGCGGATTTTCCGCCGCCAACTACACATGGACGTATGGTGAGGCAGACTGGGATGCAAACACTATCTACTCTGTGGACAGTGGCACATGGAAGTACAGCCAGCCTATCGCACAAGCTCCGAACTGCGACGTCTACTGCATCAACGAGTGGCGGCGCACGAAGTGGGAGAATGGAGTGCCAGGAACATGGACCACTCCGATCCCAGATGCTGGCATTGCTATCCAGGACAACAGCAACGCTCTATTCGACATACGCCGGAGGCTGATGGTTTCATTCGGCATGAACGATCCTGACGTGTACACATGGAATGTGGACACTAACGCCAGCGGACTGGAGACGCTGACTGGTGCGGACGCCGCTGATCTGTGCTACCCAAGGGAAGGGGTTGGCACGGCGTATGACCCGGTTCAGGATCTGTACTTCGTCTACCCCGGTCGCGGGGAGATTTACAAGGTAGACCCAGCGAACAATTTCCTGGTGACGAAGCTGGATGTGACCGGGGAGAAGCCGCCAGACACCTATAATCCAGGGACCAAGGCGCCGAACGTCTACGGCAAGTTTCAGTTTGCCCCGATTTTGAGTTCTGTTGTTCTGCAACCTGCCTTTGGTACCTCACTGTTTGTCATGAAAGTGAGGGCCATCTAATGGCAACCAATACTCTTACCGCCACGCTAGATGGTGGCGCGAATTTCACCATCCCAACGATTGGTGCGCTGACTGCTAACGACTGGGCGAGCTGGGGAGATGGCACTACAGGGACTGCCTCTACCACTCCTACCGACACAAAATCCGGTGGTGGCGGAACCATTAGCCTTAGTGTGTCCGCAGCTTCCTTCAACAACTATAACGCCTATTCCCTACACCTCAAAAGCTGGACAGGTGGAACTCCAAATGCGAGCGGCACAAACGTCGATGCCGCCGTCTATACGGCGGACCCATCTGGTACGCAATCGTGGGTCATCACGGCCCCTGCAAGCACTGCGGAACGCAAGCTTCGTATCTGGATAAACACACAGAACACGGTAGCGACAGCTTCTCTTGTAGCGCACTTATCCGATAGCTCTGCCGCCGACTCATCCGACACGACTACTTTTATTACTGGCTCCTTTGCGGATAAGCCTGGGTATGTTGATGTTGTCTATGCCGCTGGGAGTGCGGCGCAAACACTCACTGTGACTTTTACCGGAATCTCCGCTGGTGGTTCAAGTAATTGTTCTATTTGGGCGGCTGCATGGGCATATACGTCAAGTCCTGATGTTGATGTAGACATAGACACAGCCGGCGCTATGGGAATTGCCGGCCAAACGGTCAACACGTCCATCTCCGGCGATGATGTCAATGTGTCGATTGACACCGCAGGAGCGCTTACCATTGCCGGCCAGGCTGGCTTTGACGCCACGATAGATATCTCCGTTGGCATCGGAGCAATGACTATCGCCGGGCAGTCGATGACGGTTGCGACGGCTGGCAACATCAGCGTGTCGATTGACACCGCCGGCGCGCTCACCATTGCGGGACAGACGGTTGCCGTCGCGTCTACGGTTGAAGTGCCGGACGTGGTTGGCGACGATCAGGCCACTGGCACCGCAACGCTCGAAGGTGACGGGTTCGTGGTGTCCGTGCAGAATGCCTACAGCGCATCGGTCGCTGCAGGCGACATCATTAGCCAAGATCCGGAAGCCGGCGAGCAGGCGAATAGCGGATCAACGGTCATCATTGTAGTGTCATTGGGCACCGCACCAGCGCAAGGCGATCAGGTGCGTGACGGTCGCCGCCGCGGTCGCGTCATCCAGTTGTTCGGGAGAGGGTAAATGGCTGCGACCACAGCGAACGACATAATTTTGGGAGCCTTGAGGTTCGTCAACCAGTACAGCCCCGGCGAGTCACTGGACTCCGCCGACGCGAACGATGCGCTGGAGACGTTGAACGACTTGCTGGAGTCGCTTTCAACTGACGAGGCCAGCGTCTACGCCAGCAATGAGAACGTGCTGCAGTTCGTCGCGAATCAGTACATCTACACCATCGGAAACTATGACGCTGGGCAGTTCGCAGGCACCGTGACCAATGGATCACCAACGATTACGGGCGTAACCGTGCCTGCGGATATGGTGATCAATGGCGACCTGACCGGAAGCGGCATCCCTGACGGAACCACGATCCTGTCATTCAACGCAGGCGCGAACACCGTCACCATGTCGCAGAACGCGACCGCCTCACCCGGCGCGCAGCAGATCAGCTATACCGTATGCGGCGACTTCAAGCTGCCGCGGCCACTGCGCGTCACCGAGAGCTTCACGCGCATCACAACGAGTGGCAGTTCTCTGGACTATCCAATCGAAGTTGTGTCGCAGCAGCGGTACGTTGAAATCGGCTACAAGGCGATCTCAGCGCCGTGGCCGATCATCGTCTGGTACAACCCCACGTACCCACTCGGCACGCTGTACTTCTACCAGAACCCGTCCGGTGGCGGTGCGTTGCACTTGTTCACGGACCTGATCCTATCGAACCTGCCAGACCTGACGACGCAGGTAGTGATGCCGCAGGGCTACACGCGCATGCTGAAGCGCATGCTGGCGCGCGACCTAGCTCCGGAGTACGGGGCGATATGGACGCAGCAACAGGAACGCTTGACGAATGAGGCTTACAAGATGGTGAAGTCGCTGAATCAGGTGCCGGTGCCGGTTGCGAAGTACGACACGGAACTCACGCAGCGTCAGAGTGTTGACGCGGGCTGGATTCTTTCTGGTGGATTCAGGTGAGTTACCAAGGTGGAGATTTGGGCTGGTGCGGCGCGAGCTACACCGCTGCTGATCCCTATCAAAATCGGCAAAGAACGCTCAACAGATATCCGGAGTATTCGCAGAGCGATAAATCGAAGACTCCCTGTGCATTGCTCGGGGCGCCCGGACTCAACGCGCTGTTCAATGTGGCGGACGGCGGGACTGGCGAGGTGCGCGGTTCGTGGGTGCTTCCTGGCAGCACGCGCGCTATTGTCGTGTGCAAGAACATCGTGACGCTGGTGCAGATGACCGTTCCCGCGACACAGACCAGCATCGCGCAATTCTCGGTGTCGGTCATTTCAACCGCGCTGCTGACCAACAACGGGCCGGTGTGTATTCGCGACAACGGCGAAGGAGGCTATGCCGTCATCGTGGACGGGCCTTACGGTTACCTGATCGAGTTGGCGACCATGACGCTGACGCAGATCACGGACCCCGCATTCTACGGCGCTGACCGCGTGGCATTCATCGACGGCTGGCTGATCTTCAACAAGCCCGGCACGCAGATTTTCTACACCACCGGCCCGACGCCGTTCACGGTGACATTCCCCGGCGCATTCTTCGCGCTCAAGGATTCTTCATCGGACAACCTCATCACGCTCATGGAGAATAACCGCGAACTGTGGTTGATCGGTGAGCGCACGTCCGAGGTCTGGTACAACGCAGGCGGCGCGAACTTCTCTTTCTCGCGCATCCCTGGCGTGCAGCCGCAGATCGGATGCTCGGCGGTAAACTCCATAGCCCGTCTTGGTTCATCTCTGGTGTGGCTCGCGCTCAGTGAGCGTGGAGAAAATATCGTCGTCGCCACCAATCAGTACAGCTATGACACAATTTCAGACCAGGCGATGGCCTATCAGGTATCTACATACCCGCTGATTTCAGATGCCATCGGCTTTGTGTACGAGGAAGGGGGCCATACGTTCTACGTGCTGACTTTCCCTACCGCCGACAAGACATGGGTTTACGACGCAACGGCAAGCGCCTTGGCTGGCAGACCGCAGTGGCACGAACGGGCCTCTTTCGAATCGGCTACCGGCGCCTTCCATCGATTCCGCGGAAATTGCTTCATGAACTTCCAGAACCTGCGCATGGTGGGCGACTACCAGTCCGGAGTGATGCAGCACATGAGCCGGGAGTATTTCTCGGACAACGGCGCGCCACTCATTGCGCTACGCCGTGCGCCGCATGTCTGGAACCGCGAGAACCGCAAGCGCATCTTCCATGCCTCCATGCAAATCGAGTATGCGGCAGGAGTTGGATTACAGAACGGACAAGGCTCAAATCCGCAGGCGATGCTGCGGTGGTCTGACGACGGCGGCGCTACGTTCGGCACCGAACACTGGACTGGCATCGGGCAGGCCGGACGCACCAAGAATCGGGCGATGTGGCGCCGGTTGGGGCAGGCACGCGATCGGGTGTATGAAGAGCGCATTTCCGACCCCGTGCGGCGGGACATCGTCGGCGCCACGCTGTTCGCGCAGGGCGAGGTCGAAAGTGGCTAACCAGTTCAACAAGCTGCCGAACTTCACCACACCCCTTTCCGATGGAAAGGTGACGCTTAAAGAATGGTATTTCTTCTGGGCTGGCCTGTTCCGCGGACTTCCTCCCGGCAACGTGGAACCGCTGACCCTTGACCCATCCCCATTCATCTTCAGTGCGCCAGCGAAGGGCTTTGTGCTACTCTCGGGCGGCACCGTGTCTGCGGTGGCCTTCTCCCGTGATGGCGTCACCTATTACGCCACCGGAGAGACTGCCGGCCAGTTCACGTTGAGCGCACAAGATTTCCTCCGAGTCACCTACTCGGTCGCGCCAACCATGACATTCGTGCCCACATGACACCCATCGAAAAACTGCAAGCCGCGATGCTCGCTCACCAACAGGTGGAGATCGAGACGCATCACCAGTTTTCCGGCGGCGTGTACGCGCGCAGCTGTGTTTGCGTGGCCGGAACGCTCATCGTCGGCAAGGTCCACAAGCACGACCACTTCGTCGCCATCCTCAAGGGTCGCGTGACGATTGCCGATGAGAACGGTTCCAGCGACTACGCCGCGCCATCCATTATCGCGTGCAAAGCGGGCACAAAGCGCTCGCTGTACTTCCATGAGGATGCGGTATTCGCCAACTTCCACCGCACTGACGCGGTAGAGATCGAGGCGGCAGAAGCTGACCTTGTGGAGCCTGACTTCACGTCGCCATTTCTGCCGGGCAACAAACTTCCCGCCCTGGAGCAAGCGTCATGTCATTCATAGCCGCCGCACTCATTGGTGGCGCAGCAATCGGCGGCGTCACCTCCCTGATCGGTGCAGATCAGCAATCCGACGCAGCGCGCCGCTCTGCCAACCTGCAAATGGACCAGTTCGGCACGCTCAACGCGCAGCAGCAGCCGTTCATCCAGTCTGGATATGGCGCGAATCAGCAGCTCCTGCAACTGCTCGGCATTGGTGGCAAGCCGGGCGGAATAGGTGATGTGGGTACGCCGCTCACCTTCGATCAATGGGCCGCGCAGAACACGGTGCCGGGCACAAAGGGCATCGTGGGTCGCTTGACCGGACAGATGACGGCGCCGGATCGCACCGGCTATGACGCCTATCTGGCCGGCTTCCAGCCCGGTACTGCACCGAACAGCGACGCAGCGGACTACGGATCCTTGCTGCGGCCCTTCGATGTGGAGACCTTCAACCAGTTCAAGGACCCAGGCTACAACTTCCGCCGGCAGCAGGGCGAGCAGGCGGTGCTGAACAGCGCTTCCGCAGGCTCAGGGGCCATGTCCGGCGCCGCGCTCAAGGACTTGCTGGCGTTCAATTCGGACCTGGCGTCGACCGAGTACGGCAACGCCTTCAACCGCTATCAGACGCAGCAGGGCAATATCTTCCAGCGGCTGTCGTCGCTCACCAACCTCGGCCAGAACGCCGCGGCGAACGTGGGACAGCAGGGCACCGCGCTTGCCACCGGAGCCGGCCAGTCCATCACGAACGCAGGCACGGCAGCGGGCGCGGGCACGGTGGCGGCAGGTAACGCGCTGGCGGGTGCCGGCACCAATTACTGGCTCAGCCAGATCCTGAAGCCTTCTGCTGGGGGCGGCTGATGGAACCCGTCGCCGCAGGTTCGCGGACCCCTGACGTGCTGGAGCGGCTTTCGTCCGTTCTGGCGATCAAGGCGCAGCAGCAGGGGCTTGCTGGCCAGGCTGCCGAGGTCAAGAGCGCGCAGCAGTCGCAGAAGCAGCGCGCGGCGCTCGCGGCCTACGATTTCAGCAAGCACACCGGGGACGATGGCACGCCGGACATCAATTCGATGGCGATGGACCCGGAGCTGCGCGCCGCTGCCGGGGACCAGTTCCTTGACGTGATTGGCAAGGCTGCCGGCGTCAAGCAGCAGCAGTATGACAATATGCGTACGATTGCTGCATTGCGGGGCGATCAGCGGAAGGCCTTCGGCGAGCTGATGAACGGCCTGCGCGGCGACCCGGACGTTGTGGCAGATAGTGACGCAGGGCGTCAGAAAGTGACGCAGGCCATGCTCCAGTTCGGTGAGATGTATGGCGAGAACGCCTACCCGGTGCTCAAAGCCTATTCGGGCCAGTTGCAGAGCGTGCCGAAGGGGAAGCTGGCCGATGCCTTGAAGTCGGTCGGAATGCAGTCTCAGGCCGTCGAGCAGCAGGTTGCAGGGCTTGAGGGTCGCTTTGTGGACACAGGCGCCAACCTGCAGCAAATCGGCCCCAATGCGGCCCCAGGCGCTCCCTTGATCATTCCCAAGACCATTCCGCCGGGTGTCAGTGTCATTGAGGACCAAGCTGGGGCGAAGTTCCTGCTGAATCCGCAGAAGAACACGGTCACGCCCGTAGGAACTGGTCGCGGCGGAGTATCGCCCAGTGCGGCGCCGGGAACGACCTTCCAGCAGCCGACCTACCCCGGCCAGGCGGAAGATATCAAGCACAACCAGGAAGAAGTCCGCAGCATTCGACTGGCCGCGGATCAGGCGCCGACGCAGGCGAACACCTTCCGCAACATCCTGAAGCTGTCGGATTCGACCAACACCGGCCCACTGGTCAAGTTCTTTCAGGACACCAAGATTGGCGGGCAGGCGTTTGGCGACAACTATCAGGAACTGGCGAAGTACCTGGAAAAGAACGCCATCACGGCCATGCAGGCGATGGGCGCACCGGGCAGCGATTCGCGGCTCGCGGCGGCTGTGGCGGCAAACGGCTCGACCGGCTTCAATCCGCAGGCGTTGCGCGCGGTGACACAGTTCAACTATGCCGCGAATACCGGCCTGGAGATGTACCGCCGCGGTCTGGACAAAGCCATCGGGACCACGAACCCGAACTACGTCAAGCTGCCTGAGTTCAAGTCCGCATGGGCGCAGAACTTCGACATCGATGCGCTGCGGCTCGAAAACGCCGTGAAGGATGGCGACAAGAAGGCGCAGGCGGAAATACTGGAAAGCCTGAGTGCCGCGCAGAAAAAGGATCTCGCCACCAAGTTGCGCAACCTCGAGGCGCTTTCGACCACGGGCAAGCTGCCGTGAGCCAAGCCGCAGACCTTCTGGAAAGGTCCGCAGAGGAGCAGCCGGCCACCGCACCGGCTGCGACACGAACTGCTGCAGATTTGCTGGACGCATCCGCCAAGGGCGAACCGACTGATGCGCTGACCGGATACCGTCCGCCAGCGCCAAAGACTTCCCTGCAAGACCTGATGTTCCGCGACGAAATGTCGCCGGAAGCAGCCGAAAAAGCGGGGAAGTTCATCGCTGGTCTGCCAGAACTTGCGCTGTCCAGCGTGACCGCATCCGCCGGGACTCTCGCGGATGTGTTCACCAATTCACCGATTGGAAAACACGACTGGATGTATCAGCCGCGCACCGAGCCGGGCAAGTTCACGCAAGAGCGGGTTGCTGCGGTCATGGAGCCTGTCACAGGGACCATCTCTGCAGCATGGGATAACCTGTTTGGACTCGGCCCAAAGTCGCAGGCGATCAAGAAAGAAGCCGCAGACGACCTGAACATCGCCGGCTCTGCTGCTGGCGCTGCCATCCTGCTTCGCGGCGGACTCGGCGCCGCAGCTAAGTCAAAGGAGCCGCGCCTCGTCGCGCCTGGAGAATCCCCAACCGCCGCGCCGCAGCCAGTTGTAGAGCCGATACCAGCGCGAGCAGTCGCAGAGAAGCCCGCCACCATGACCGCCAGCGGCCACCCGCGCGCCGCGTTCTGGGAGCCAGCAGATGATGCGGCGAAGATTGTGGATTCAGAGCCGGTGCCGGGTGGAGTCGATCCCGCCTATTCGATGGATCGCGCGCAGATTCTGGATCGGGTCGGATTGGAGAAGGCGCGCGAATCCGCGCTGGCCGGCGATGCGCAGCGCGCGGCGACGGACTGGCAGATGAAGAAGTTCGATGAGCCGGCGGGCCGCGCTGCGTTCGAGCAATTCGAAGCCGAAAAGCAGGCGCTGAACAACTTCGCCACAAAGATTGTCGATAAAACCAAGGGGACGCGCGGACTGGATGAGGAAACGCTCAACAGCCGCGGACAGACTATCGCGCAGCCGTTTGACCAGTTGCGCGACTGGTTCAAGGAGCAGCGCCATACGCTGTATCAGAAAGCGGACGAGCGCAGCGGCGGCCATCCTGTCGTGCAGCCGCTGTCGCTTGAGGAAATGCTGGGCGACCGCTCCTTCAACAACCAGATGACCGCGCGCGGGCAGACGCACTTCGTCAACGGTATCCGCGCGGAACTGGATCGGTTCAAGGAAGCCAATGGCGGAGCGCTCACGGTCAAAGAGGCAGAGCAGTTTCGTCAGTTCCTCAATACGCTATGGACTCCGGATACCAGCGCTACCATTGGCCGCTTGAAGGGCGCGCTGGATGAGGATGTGCTCAAGGGTGCGGGTGAGGATATTTATGGACCATCCCGCCTCATGGTTCAGATGGAGAAGCAGACGCTGGATAACCCCAACGGGATAGCCAAACTGTTTGACGTGGACCCAAAGAGTCCGATCAATCGCTCGACCTCACTGGAGAAAATCCCCGACACACTGAATCGCCTGTCACCGGATCAGTTCTCCAATGTCATCAAGACACTGAAGGCGATGCCGGAGCAGTTGCAACCCGCATCGCAGTCCGCTATCGCGGAGATCAAGGCGCATCTGGCGAACAAGATCATGGAAGCTGGTGCCAAGACGCAGGGCCAGTGGAATGCGGCGGCAGTATCGGACGTACTTCGCAAGAACTCTGCCAAGCTGCGCACAGCATTCGAAGATCAGCCGGAAGTGCTTGCCATGCTGCAGGATTTGGACTCCGCTGGCCGCATCCTGAAAGTGGATCAGTCCTACCCCGGCGCATCGGCGCAGGCAGCCAATGCCATGAAACGCGGATTCCTGTCGCACGCGGTATCCAAGTCTGCATCCGGTGCGGGCGCATGGGCAGGAAGTTCGCTCGGGCCGCTTGGCACAGTGGGCGGTGCGATGGGCGGGGAATACTTGGGGAGCAGGCTCGGTGGATCAATGGCAGAAAAGAAAGCACTGGCGACCTGGGACAAATCTTCTGTCGCTCTCAAAGAGCTGCTTAAGGAACGTGATCCGAGTTCTTGGGTTCGTAAATGAGCTACTTCAAGGGAGAAAGCGCCCACAACCCGACGAGCGCAAACAGGATGGCGGCAGCGCCGAAGGTCCAGAATACAACTCGCCGAAACGGCCTGTTGACCGCAGCCATGAACGTGATGCCGAGCGCGAATATCCATTCCATGCTGGTAACTCCATGACCACTACGCTTTCCCCCGTCCCAAAGCTGCAGTTCTTCACGAACGACGGCAAGCCTGCGAACGGCTACAAGTTATTCACGTATATCGCTGGAACCTCGACAAAGCTAGCCACCTACACCGATTCCACTGGCGGGACGCCGAACAGCAACCCGATTGTGCTCGATTTCAGGGGTGAGGCACGCGTATGGCTGCCCCCCAATACGCCGTACAAGTTCGTGTTTGCGCCAGGAACTGACACGGACCCGCCAGGCTCGCCTATCTGGACCGTGGATCAGGTACAGAACGCGCAGCTTCTGACGCTTTACGGCGGCGTGGATACCGGAACATCCAACACGTATCTGCTGAACTTCGACGCTAATTTCTCCGGATATGAAGATGGAATCGTTGTCTATTTCGTGCCCGCGAATACCAACACTGGCCCGTCTGTTGTTGGCATTAATGGACTGGGCGCGGTCCCAATCGTCACGCAGACCGGCGTCGCCGTTTCCGCGGGGCAGATAGTACAGAATCAAGTCGTGTCCATGATCTACCTGGGCGGATCGTTCAGGCTGCTTACTGGCACCACGTTCAGTGGATTTTTCACCGGCACGCTGACTGGCATGACTGCCACCGTTACCGGGACGTTTTCATACCGCGTAAGCAACGGTATCGTGACGCTAAACCAACAGAGCGGCGGCAATATCACCGGAACATCCAATGCCACGACGATGACGCTGACAGATCTGCCCGACGTGATCTCAAGCCCGCAGAATCAGGTTTATGCAGTGTGCGACAAGCTGATCGACAACTCGGTGGAATGCTACGGCTCTGCGGTAGTGGCTGGATCGACGGTTTCATTCCGCGTAGCAACGGTGTCTGGATCAAAAGTTGTGGACGGTGCCTTCACAAATTCCGGAACCAAGGGCATCGCTGAAGAATGGGGATTGATTTACCAGTTATGAACCTCTCCCCTCTACCCGTACTGATTAACGCGCTTGCTTCTGTCGAGGATTCTTTCGACAGGAAGTCCGGCTGCGTAACGCATACGAAGTCGGCAATACGGAAGATTAAGTTCTTTCGCCCATCTCGCCAGAGTCATCGTCTTCCCGTCGAGCGTCAGAACAATATTGTTGGTTCTATTGTTCATTTGCGCATCACGAGTGGCCCATGTGCAATTTTCAGGACAGTAGTCGCCATCATTGTCCATGCGCTCAATCTCATGCCCATCTGGCGGAAGTCCCATATCTTCAAAGAATGCCTCGAAAGAGGACCAGCGCTCGCAGACCTTGATCCCGCGTCCGCCGTAGTCGGGGAAGCTTTTGACGTTCGGATTGCTGCATCTATTGATCATTGCTCGCCAGCGCCTGTAAACCGGGCTGTTGCTCATTCCATGCGTTCTGCTTCGTTTTCCGACAGAAGTCCTGCTTCCGAAGCATCCACAGGATTTTGTATTGCCAGATCGAAGATCTGCCGTCCTAGCAATAGAGACATTTCCGCAGTCGCATTGACACCTCCATCTGGACGGAGGTTCGCTCAGACGAGCAACAGCAATAAGATTCCCAAATCTATGTCCACGGATATCTATGGTTTCCATGCCGTAACTATACAGGAACTTGCATGTAATGGCTAATCTGAGCCCATTGCCGGTCCAGCAGTTTTTTACGAACAACGGGAAACCTGCGGTCGGTTATCTTCTATTTACATTTGCCGCAGGGACCTCAACCAAGCAGGCGACCTACACCGATTCTTCAGGCGGTCAGCAGAACACCAACCCCATCGTGCTCGACTTCCGCGGCGAGGCGAATGTCTGGCTGGACCCTGATCTCACGTACAAGTTCGTGCTTTCGCCTGCCGGTGACACCGATCCGCCGACGCATCCGATATGGACCGTGGACAATATCCCAGGCACCACGGAGCTGACGCAGGATCAGTTCAATGCGCTGCTTATCGCAAGCGCACCATTCAAGCGCACCCCGCAGGAGATTGCATATGGAATCACGCCGGTCAATTACACGATCCTGAGTCATCAGGAACTGGGGCACGTCAGTCCATTGCGATATATGACGGTTGCAATGATGAACGACATCATCTCGGGAACCGGCAGCCTCGATACCGCAGCCATCTATAATGCGGTTTGGGAGTTTGCGGCAAGCGCCGGGCTTCCAACATCCATCCCCGCAGGCAGATCTCGTATCTCAAGCGGATTGACCGTGCCGCAGGGTGACGGCTTCACTCTATTCGGGTTCGGTGACAAGTCGGTCATCGCCCCATCCGGCACGTTCAGCAAGGCCCTGACCATTGGCAATGGCGCATCGCAGTCCATTCGCGGTCACTACAGCGATTTCCTGATCGATTGCCTGACTGGCTCACCAACCATCGAGTACGGAATCTACTTCGAGCGTGGTGAGGAACTGAACTTTGACCGCGTGAAGGTGTGGGGCGCGCGGGTCATGGGCTGCTCAAATGGGTTCGGATACGTCAACAACTACACTCAATGTGAGTTCTCATATGGCATCGGTACCTCCGGATTCGGCGCCATTGGACTTGGCACCAACCAAGTAGTCGGAGCTGGTGGAAACAACTCAATCAACGTGACCAATTGCCTGCTGTTCGACAATGACGGGTTCGGCCTCTGGGCCAGGGGCGGATATAACATCAATATCCGTGGCAACACCATTGAAGAGAACAAGAAAGGGGGTATCTATCTGGATGGGTGCGCGGCGTCAGGCATCCGCGAGAACTACTTCGAGGACAACGGCGCTACTGGCTACGTATTCACAACGCCGTCCAAGACGATCAAGGCGGACATCATCTTGGTCGGAAATGGCGTTGCGGCGGAGATGGGCAATGCTTTCCCATGCCACGGGGTTTCCGTTGAAAACTGCCACAGTTCAACCGTCAACACGCAAACATGCTTTGTGTGGAATGGCGGATGTAATGATCTGGAGATCAACAATTGCACCACCAACCAGCCAACTGTCCCGCTGCTTGGCGAGTGCTACAACCCAGCCTACAAGGGAATCGGAACGACAATTCGCGGCTGCACGGACTTCGATACGCAGGTGCTTGTCACCGACGCATCTTCTGCGATCAACAACGTCAATGCGGCCTACTTCGAGATATTTGCGCCGACACTGAACTTCCAGGCGCGCAACTATGCACTGACCGACTTCAACCAGTGGGGCGTCGTAGTTAGCGGCTCTGCTGGCACGTTCCGCCGCAGTCAGTCCGCAAGCCTGTACCGCCTTTACAGCCTTGACGTGTGGGAGATCAATTCCAGCGCCGTTGGGTCTGGCGACACTTTCGGATTCTCGCTGGATGCAGCTCTATATCCGGAATTGGTTGGTAAAACGTTGTGGTACGGCCTCTGGTGCTACGCCCCGGATGCGGACCCGTATGTGGTTCCGTACTGCAGCGAACAGACTTTCAACAACAACCCGACGACTGCTGCAACATGGGTTCTTGCTGGCGTTTCGTTCACATGGCCTGCATCGGGAACCATCAACTTTGGTGCGTTCAAGTCAGGCGGAACCACCGGATCTACTTACGTGTCGGCGCCGATGCTGTGCGTGTTGGGAGTGCCGTCTGACGACGCCATTGCACTCATTCAAAAATCGCGCATCTGGTATGGCACCGCCGCGCCGACAACTGGCACATGGGAGCGCGGCGATACAGTTCTGAACACATCACCCTCATCTGGAGGGCCGCCGGGCTGGGCATGCACGACCGCCGGAACCCCAGGAACGTGGAAAGCACAGGCAGACCTCGCATGAACGAATCACTGATAAAGCCCCACCATAAGACGATCACTCTGTCGGCTATCGTGTCGGTGATTGTGATATGCGGCGCGATCATCCCGGTCGCTGGTGTCGTGCTGTCGCCGTGGCTGGTTGGTGTCATGGGTCGCGCGATGGCCGGCGAGATTCAGGATCAGGCACGCCAGCAAACGCTACCGCTGACCACTGGATTTAAGGTGCTGATCCAAGCGAACATCAATCGACTGCAAGAAGAGGTCGATGATCTGGAATTCACGCAATCCGACTCGCGCACCAAGACCTCGGCGAACGCCAAAAAACTCGCCAGCAAACGTCGCGAGCTGGCGGAGCAAGTCTCCGCGCTACAGGCGATCAGAGACGCGGAGAAGCCGAGGAAAAGAAATGACTGAAACACTGGGCCAGAAGCAACGCCGATTCGCCAAGCATGTCGCTCGTCTCATCGACAAGGCGCATGAGATGGGCTACGAGGTCACGCTAGGTGATGCCTACCGAGATGCGCGCGCATTCGGACCTATGGGTGAAAGAATCGCTTATGGCAACGCTTTCAGTTGTCACAAGCTAAGGCTCGCTATCGACTTGAATCTGTTCAAGGGCGGAGAATTCCTGCAGTCCACCGAAGACCATCGAAAACTAGGAGAATGGTGGGAGTCGCTCGGTGCGGATCACTGTTGGGGTGGAAGGTTCGAAGACGGGAATCACTACAGTTTTACTCACGAAGGTATTAAGTAGCATGAAATATCTTAAATGGATCTGGTCGCATCGCACAAAAACCATCGGCTTTGTCAGCGTGGTCCTTGGCGTTTTGGCGACTTCAACCGCGATCCCTGAGGGCTGGCTCAAATGGTTTGTGCTGGCGAACGGCCTTGTTACGGCAGCGGTCGGCTTCTTCAACAGCCAGCGCCCGGCGCCAGTGCAGGAAAAGTGATTCCCCATCTCTACCTAGCCGGCGCAGTGGCTTCGGCAACCTTGGCGGGTGGTTTTGCGGCTGGCTGGAAGGTCAACGAATGGCGCAACGATAGTCAGGCGCTGGCTATCGAGCAGGCCGCTCAGAAAGCCTCAGAATCGGCCACAGCAGCCGCTGTCGCGGCAATCAAAGGGATCGAGGTCAAATATGTCACCATCCGCCAGAATGCCGAGACGATCACTCGCGAAGTGCCTGTGTACCGCGACGGTACTTGCAACCATGACCCTCGGATGCGCGACACCATCAACCAAGCCCTCTCGGGACCGAACGGCAGTACAACTGGCTTGCCCGGAGAAGTTCGCGCCCCTGTCCGATGACAGCTTCGGCGCCACCTCTGTCAAGCTGATAGAGGTGCTTGGGCAATACTGGAAATGCCGGGCGGCAGCGGTCGCAGAGTAGTCAGCCCTGCTCATCCCGTGGAGTAAGAGTCATGCTAATTCCCCGGAAGCAGCAGGTATTCCTGCTTCGGCATGTCTGACCGTGAGTTCTGTATCCAGCCGTCCGGGCGCGGCGCGCATAGCTTCACCACGTCGATCTCTTTCGCTTCCAGCAGGCATTGCTCGCTGCAGCAGCGGTACGCGACCTGAATATCCTGCGGCTTGGTTTGCAGGAACGCGATCAACTCGCTGACTGTCATGGCTTCTCTCCGGGCGTAAGAGTGAAGCTCACGACACCAACGCAATGTGGCCGGTGGGGAGCGTGTACTTGCCGGGCGGCGGAAGCTGCCAACCACGATAGAAGAAGTTCGCCAGTTCCTTGTCTCCGCAGCCGTAAGCCTGCCGGCAGGCGTCGTCGAGATCCGTGGCGATAAACCAGCCGTCAATCTCGCCGTCCTTCATCTTGAGAATGCAGATCATTTCCGCTCCTTCTTCCCGTGCAACCTGGGGTCGATGTAATCCTTGCCGTCCGTATGCTTGCCGCCAATCGGATCAGCCCATTCGTTCCTGTTCACTGCTGCGACCGATTCAGCATCGGTGTTCTCGCGCAGGTGGTGTTTTTTCTTTGCTTTCTTCGGTCGTTGCATGGCGCTCTCCTAGGGTGTGGACCCTGATTTTACGCCAGTGACATCGGACACGGGCTGGGCGATGCAGCGCTTCTTGCGCCGGGCCTCGGCAACCATGCGATTGATGTGCCACTCGTTATAGGCTCGATCGTACCTGAACATTCCGTACACCCTGGCATGGCGCAACCGGAACGACTTCCACTTCTGTCGAAGCATCAGCCCGATGCGCGCCATCTGTACTGACCGAATGAAGCGCGATGTCCTTGGGCGCAGCGGCTTCACCCGTCACCTGATATCTGGCGGGATGACTTGGCGG
>Ga0157289_10000012_pt1 | contig 18668 bp, 17 predicted proteins | sample NitcycUS134311R1_FD_108395 | JGI IMG/M metagenome (GOLD analysis project Ga0157289, IMG submission 108395) | Soil microbial communities from Arlington Agricultural Research Station in Wisconsin, USA - Nitrogen cycling UWRJ-S134-311R-1 | ecosystem: Environmental > Terrestrial > Soil >... | reverse complement strand
ATCATTATGGACACGTTGACTACTGGCGTAGACTCTATGCTGGTTGATATCGGCGCTATCAAGGGTAAGGAAAAACCCAAGGATAAACTGAAGTTCGTGGGCAACATCCAGGTATCCGATATCGAAGATTTCAACGCGGAAACCAGTGCGCTTACCCGACTCGTTCAAGGCACCAAGTTCAAGCTACAGTGCAATTTCATTATGATTGCACACGTAGTGCAGGTCAGGCAGAATATGCTTGATGGCTCGGTAAAAACTAGCAGGCAATTGCTTACCGCGGGTAAGAAAGTTGCGGCTAAGTTGCCCGCATATTTCGATGAGACTTACCACTTCGATTCTGGCACAAATTTCGGTGAGGCTACTAGCGGCGCCCGATATTTCTGCTATACTAAACACTCTGGAGATGACTTCGCAAGGACTAGCCTGAAGCTGCCTGAGAAGATCGACTTCACTAACAAAGCTTTCTATGATCTTTGGATCAAGGAGCTTGACTACATCAAGTTGTGAGGACATATGCCCATTGATAAGCCTTACGCATATCACAAGCCCAGCCCGGCTGGACTCGACGCGATAAACAAACTTCGTGCACACTTCTCTGAGGGTGAGCGTTTGATTCGTGAAGTCTGCCCGGTTTCGCGGCATCAATCCGTGGCACTTACTAACAATGAAACGACTGCCATGTGGGCAATTAAGGCGGTCGTCTTTAACGATCCTGATTCCGAAATCGAATGAAGATCAAGGACATTCCGTGGCAGGACTTGGACACCCCGCGAAAACTATTGTTGCAGCGGTTGTTACTCCATACCACGGAGAACGCTAACGAATGCTGGATGTGGAACGGAGCAGTAGCCCAATCTGGTGAGGGCCACCCACATGCTACAATCAATACTGAGCGGGGACCAAAGCAGATTGGTTTGAACCGGGTTGCATGGCACATCTTCCATGATATGCCATTGATTGGTTCCAAGCGCATACAGGTATCCCGTAACTCGGAAATCTGTGACGAGCAGCGGTGCTGGAATCCAGAACATTTCGAGTCTATAGATCTGGATTACGACTAGTAACTCGGGGGTAGCGCATCCGTTAACACGCTGCGGTGTATGCCCGTTGCATACTTGCTAACGAATAACAACGAGAGACAAAAACAATGGGAACCAAGTTCACTGTTTCGCAGGACGACGTTAACAAGACCAAGCTCTTGAATCCGGGTTGGTTTCTGTGCGAGATCGTTGACTATATCGAGAAGGCCGCGGCGAAGGACGGTTCCATGAACCGTTTCTTCAAGTTCTCGGTTATCGAGGAACCGAACGCTGGCGTGGTTGTGCAGTGCGTTATGAACGAAAAGTTCATGCCGTTGCTGCCGGACTTCGTTAAGTCTTTCGGCGCGGAGTTCGCGGTAGGCGCTACGTTTGATCTTGAGGACACGAAGGGTCGCAAGATCATGGTTCACGTTAAGCGTGGCGAATACAACGGTCGCCCGACTAACGAGGTTGACGGCTTCCGCGCGGCGGCCTAGACCTTAAGTTTGTCTAGCCTGGGATGCCGGCCTAATATGTTGAATAAGCTGGCAGCTAGTATGGTGTGTGACCATACAGCGGAGGCCAGTCCCAGGCTAGGCAATTTATGCGGGTGTGGTGGAACTGGCATACACAGCGGACTTAAAATCCGTCAAATGTCTTATCAACATTTTGAGGGTTCGACTCCCTCCACCCGCACCATTGGAGAACAAATGCCAAGAATACCGGAATTCTTCACGACGCTACAGAAAATCGCACAGCTTCACGAAGCGAAGAACAAAGACTACGCTAAGGAAACTGACCCGTTCTCGAACTTTCGCTTCACCGAAATGGTCTTCTCTTACTTTACCAATGACCGTGACAAGACTTTCGTATGGCCTATAGCTACCAAGCTGGCCCGGTTATCAGTTCTATTGTCACAAGGCGCGAAGCCTAACTTCGAGTCTATCGAAGATTCCTTTGATGACATTGCTACATATGTCATTCTCTGGAAGTGTGACACTATGGATCTGATGCGGGCTGTTCATGGTGAGGCCGAGACGCAGGAACAGAGCGAACTCATTAAGGTTCGAATGGAACTTGCCGAGTTTATTGGCACTCTAACTGAAGTCGAAACTAATCGGCTTTATGAAGTCGTGCGGAAAATGAAAGCCCAATCACAGGCAGCACAGGGACCACAACAGTATCCAGCTCCAACTTATGAAACATACAATAAGATTCGGGAGCAGGTAGAGAACCAGACTAACGAACCTTCATTGGGGAGATTAAACTATGCCGGGACAGATCACGAAGGAAAACCTGCAGGACTCTCTGACGTATCATCAGCCAAACGCGGAGCAGCAGAAGGTTATAAACGAGATCCGCGCATTACTGATCGAGATCGGTAATAAGGTTCTTGATCGGGTTCCCATTGGTGCAGATCGTGAGCGTGCGCTTGCGACCATGCGTGACTTTCGTTTGCAGGTAGAGCAGGCCATCTACCTTAACGGTCTGGTTTAGGAGAACACATGAACCTTCAGGACGACAAAGATCCCACCGACGAAGCTAACGGTGAGGAGAACGACGAGGAAACCGTTAACGTCATTGACGAGGACGATGACGATTTCGAGGATGATGATTCCGTCGAACTCGGTGAAGACGAGGACGATGAGGATAACGAGGACAAGGTAGAGCCTATCGAGTAGGCATTAGGGAAGGGGGGACTACGGTCCCCTCTCGCCCGCCTAAAACTGTTATGGCTAACTTCGTTCCGGGAACCGGACCTCGTGGCGCTAAGATCATGTTTGTTGGGGAAGCTCCCGGCAAGCACGAAGACGAAATGCGTAGGCCATTCGTTGGTGATTCAGGAGAAGTCCTTGGAATCTTATGCGATGAGGTTGGAATCGACCTTAGTCGTTGTTACGTTACTAACGTTCGTAAGTATCGTCCTCCTAATAACGACTATACTAAGTTCTCCATTGATGAACCGTCTTTGGAGTCGCAACACGCCTTACTCGGAGCTGAGATCAATAGTGTCAGTCCGAACATTATTATTGCGCTCGGAGACAAGGCGCTTCAAGCTCTTACTGGGCACACTGGCATTAATAAATATCGTGGTAGCATTCTTAAGTGTGTATACAATCCTCAGCCAAAGGTATTAGCCACCTTTCACCCGGCTAATCTTGTCCGCATTGCAAATGCATCAGAGGAACACACCACCGCGGGCGGTGTATTCAAGTATGCCCACAAGCAAACTATTCGCCTCGATCTTAAAAGAGCCCTCGACGAGAGCGCGTATCCAGATTTTCGACTCCCTGAACGACACATCGAAATCTGTAGATCTTCCATTGATCTCCAGCGATTTATTGATAGGTCTGATAGAACGCGACCTCTCTCTGTTGATATCGAAGCACTCCGATGTATACCAATCTGCATTGGAATCTCTTTTTCCTCACACGAAGCCATCTCAATCCCTCTGTTCAATAAGCTTTCGGCTATCAATTACGAGGGAATATCCCCGACAGAACTTGCCTACATCTGGAAAGATCTCGATGAAGTCCTCCACGATGCCAGAATCATCGGTCAGAATTTCAAATACGATGAAGACAAGCTTTATAGATTAGGCTTCCGTGTGAAACTCTGGGGCGATACCATGCTCCTGGCTCACACGATTAACCCTGAGATGCCTCAGAAATCCTTGGCATTCCTGGCCTCAATCTATACCAAGGAACCATTCTGGAAGGATGACGGTAAGGACTTTTTCTCAGGTAAGAAATCTCAGCGTGAGTCGTTCGAGAAGCTCTTAATCTATAACGGTCGTGACGCGGCGGTGACTGGTGAACTTCACGAAGCCATGCTTGCCGAAGCCCGCGAATTGGACCTTGAGGAATACTACTTTTCGTGCATGATTCCCCGGCATAGGTTCTACCTCGATATGGAACGTGTTGGATTCCTTGTCGATGAGTCAGTTCGTGAGCAACTACTCGATAAATACATGATGCTCTATGAGAGAACCCATGCTGCGAATACTGAAGTTCTTGGTTATGAGCTCAATGTTAATAGCAACCCTCAAGTTACTAAGTGCTTGTATCAAGATCTCAAATTTCCTTATAGATTCAAACGTGGAACTGCAAACTCCGCTAAGCCGTTACTGGTCGCCGACGAAGAAACTATAACCGCGCTGCTCGGCAACCACGCTAAGACTACGAAACAGAAGTCTGTAGCGCAGAACATTCTGGACGAACGCAAGATTCGCAAGACCATATCAACCTATGTCACAGCAAAGTCTGACTATGACGGGCGGATGCGAACTAGTTATAACATTACTGGTGCTACAACTGATCGCACTAGCACTAGTAACATATCTGCTCCTGTCCGGCCCGAAAAATCAATGGGCCTGGGGTTTCAAACTCTTACTAAGCATGGCGATATTGGTGCCGATATTTGCGAAATGTTCGTCCCAGATGATGGGTATGTTTTTCTAAACGCAGACCTATCGCAAGCTGAGGCCAGAGTAGTATTCGTCTTAGCTCAGGAGTGGGAAACTCTTAAGTCTCTTGATGATCCTGCATTTGATATGCATTGGAAGACCGCCAAGATTTTCTTCAAAGAACTGCCGGAGGTCTATGCCTGCAAAACATCTCTTAGCAAAGAAGATCCCCGCCGCTTCATTGGAAAGACCATCCGACATGCCGGACATCTTGGGGCCGGAAAGCATCAGGTTATGGAGTCAGTTAACACCGACGCAAAAAAATACGGCATTGACCTTGCTATCTCAGAATGGAAAGCCGGGCAGTATTTGGACGCCTTCCACGCGGCAAATCCTAATATACGCTCTGTATTCCACAGCGGAATTGACGAACTTATTGCTAACACGCGCACGCTGGTCGGACCCCGGTTAGTAAACCCCGCGGGGGAAGTTATGCGGGTTGGACGTAGGAGGCAATTCTTTGAGCGTTACAATTCTGAACTACTCAAATCTGCTCTTGCTGATATCCCTCAGCATACTATTTCTAACCAGACCAAGTTCGCTGGAATACGGATTTCTCACCGTATACCTGGTATTAGATTTGTTTTGGAAGGCCACGATGCACTTCTGGCTTTGGTCCCGAAACAAGAAGTTGATCTCCATGCTAGAATCTTTCGAGAAGAACTCGAACGATCAATAGACTTCTCGGATTGCTCATTGCCGCGAGACTATCGCTTGGTCATCCCGGCTGATTTCTCTATTGGCGAAAAGAACTACAAAGATCTGGTCAAACTTAAGGGGGTCTAGATGACATTCGAGTATATTGGCGACAACGACGAGCTTCCGAAGCCCAAGGGTGTATTGGCATCGACCGACGTTAACGTGGTCGTTCCGATCATCTTCGAGTTTCTGAGCAAGATGGCTTCAGTCCCGGATAAGACTGGTATTGCAGCCATCCAGATCAAGCTGGACTCCAATACTGATGAGTCCGATCAAGCCGTTGAGTTTCTACAGCGATTCAAGGCTACCAATAAGGTGCAATTCCGAGTCAAGGATGGTTCGCTGTTCCATTACGTGAGCGATAGGAAGACTACGCCGCTCGATCGTATCGTATACATCCTTCAGGTTCCGTAGCTTTGCAATGTCATGGCTTGATGACATACTGAAAGCCACGAGAGAATTCGAGAGCCCGCCGAAATTTTTCTATTGGAGTGCTCTCGCGGCATTGTCCGCGATTACGAAGCGTAACGTTTACCTGAGGAAGAAATCGGGCAAGTCAACGGCATACACCCTATACCCGAATATCTACGTATTCCTAGTAGCTAAGTCGGGATTGCGTAAGGGCGTGCCGATTAAAATGGCCCGGAAGCTTGTCACAGAAGTAGACAATACCCGACTGATCGTTGGGCGAAGCTCTATCCAGGGTATCCTTAAGGAGCTAGATACCACATACACCACTCAAACTGGAAAGATTCGTGACGATGCGGCGTTCTTCCTATGTGCATCGGAGTTTCGTTCTAGTTTGATTGGCGATCCTGACGCACTTGTGACGCTTACGGATTTGTATGACGGGGACTTTACTGGAGACTGGCAGTATCTCCTCAAGAATGCTGAGGGCACTTCTGGAAAGCTTAAGGATATCTATGCTGTGCTTCTTGGCGGGTCTAATCCTACGCATCTCAAGGAGAAAATCTCTAAGTCAGACATTGACGGTGGATTTATAGGCCGGTCCTATATCATATTCGCCGACAAGAAAGGTAAACTTAACCCGTTAACGGACGACGTATACGACGAAAACGAAGATCAAGAACTTGACGAAGTCGAGGCTTTAAACTATAAGGAGCTCGCCAAGCATCTAATCGAAGTTTCCAAAATCAAAGGCCGCTTTAGATTCCATCCTGAAGCAAAAGACTACTACGACGACTGGTATATAAAGCTCAACAATGCAGAGTTTGAGGACCGGACTGGCACACTAGACAGACTTCACGACCACGTTCTTAAGGTCGCAATGCTGTTGTCTCTAACCAAGAATCAAACGCTGATTCTTAATAAGGACGACATAGAAGACGCAGTTGAAGCTTGTAATGAACTAGCCGGTAACGTTAACCGGGCTATGTTGCCATCGGGCACATCGGCTTTTGCCGATCAGACTGCAACAATTCTGCAGGAGTTGCTTAATACACCAGGACATGAGTTATCACGCCGCAGAATTCTGCAGAAATTCTGGGGTGATTTAGACGCCTTTGATTTGGATCGGATCAAGGAAACTTTGATCCAGAAGGACGCTGTAGATATTCGTCGTTGTGGTAAGGACGAATTCTATAAGCTGAAACGTTGGGTCGTTGAGAAGTATCTCAACTTTGCTAAGGAGACGGAAGACTAAATGCGGTATTTCTGTTATATTTGTGGCAAATCTGTCACATCAGAATTGCCGGATGATTCAGTAATCAGAGCAATCTTGGTTTGCCCTGAGTGCATCGAAGCAAAAAAGCTTCTCTTTCCAGAAACCGAGGACTAATGCCTGGACCGCCGCCCGAAGAAATCATGCAGTCGTTGAAGAATTACTGTGAAGTCGAGGACATTGGCCTTATGATGCTGGGCAATGAAGCCGGAATCACAGTAATCCTTATGGGTCCAAAGAGCATCGGGGCTGGACTCGCTGCGGTTGGTGCCTGCGCCATGATTCTTAATGACCTCATGGCTGGCACTATGCAGAAGCGCGAAGCTGAAGTAAAGCCCAGCCCGATTAATTAAGCCTAAGCGTAGGCCCGGTTATACCGAATACTTGTAGCAGCCAGACGATAAGGAACAGGACTACAATTACTCGGATAATCATCGTGATAGGTGGTGATAGGGGGATGTATGTCTCAACCAGATACAGGCATAACCCTATCACTACTAAGACTACGACCAGACTAATAAGACTCATGGTTCCTCCTCAGGTTCCACGCTAACGCCGCCACCAATCAGATCCATAAAGATCAGCGGAGCCATACCGGGATCTGCTTCCATAACATCAGCGATATTCTGCCAGGATATCGGAGTAGCCATAATCCTCATGAACGAGTTCTCAAATGGACTCGGGCTAGTCACATTAAGCGGTTGCTTCCTAGGTGTAAATCTTTCCTTCCTGTTAGTCAACGCCATCAACATAGCCACGCCCGGCGAAACCTTCCCCTCACCAAACTCCTCGACCTTATCCATAAGATCCCCGTGTTGGAAAGTATTCGCGGGGTTTGTAAGGTCGATGATTTCACCGTTTCTGGTCTTAGTCTCCCCGGTTAAAATCCTAGCGAATAACGTCGCCGCACTAGCTATTCCGCCTGAGAAATCCGACTTGAACCTACCCCACCTTGAATGCATGAAGTCTGAACTTCGTGGATCCCACTCATTAACTGCACCAAATAAGCGATACATCTGAGATAAGCCACCCGCCAGTGCTGCGTATGAGATCATCTGCTTGATGTGCTCATTCCGCATTACCTTATCTCCGCGTGCAGCCCCTCCTGTGCCTACCAGTTTGCCAATCTTGATCATCTGCTCAACGTTACTCTTTAAGTTTCGGAGAGCAAAGAACCAAGTATTGACGTGATGGGCATTCCTCTCTAATGCATCTCCCGCAGAAATGAGCTTCTGCCCGCCCATTTTCTTCCCAAAGAACTTGACCTCAGGAATACGACGTTCTTTAGTGGTAAGCTTTGATCTACCAGAAGCCTGGTTAACCTCATCAGCAATCTTAAACCCAGTATAATCTCCATCTGGGTTCATCTTCTCTGCATGGGCTTTCTCTGCTGCTGTTACTGCGGTCTTCTTCAGGCTCTCATACAGCTTACTGTAGTTGGTATGCAGAACTTCAGCAACACCAGTCCTTAAGCCTGATATGAAGGCATTATAGGAACGGTTAGATCTGTTAACGAGATTGCCTAGAACCTGCCCACCCTGCTTGACTACAGGTAACTTACCACTACGTAAGAAATGCTCCGCTAATTCCATACCCATAGTCTGTTCTTCTTGGGTATAGACATTAGGTGCCCCACTGATATCTGCATCTAGACCAAACTTTTCAGCCCATGAACGTGGGTTGCCATCAGAATCAGCATAACGAGCTTCTTTCTTATGCAGCTTGCTGTTAGACAGTTTCCTCAGGTAGTTCTCATGCTTTTGCTTGCTAGCATATGATACGAACTGCTGAGCAAAAGCCTTATTCCACGCCGGTCTGCCCGCGAAATTCTTCCCCTGTCGTAATGATGGGCCTAAATCGCCTGTAGCCTTTAAGCCGTGTGAGATTCGACCTATCCTACTAAATAAGCCCGGCTCATCCGGTGGGTTTACTTTAGGGGTTTTGGGGCTTCCACCGCTAGATCTTCGTCCTCCGCCTCCAGACTTTCCACCTCCGCTGGATCCTCCACTTCCAGATCCTCCTGCGGTTTGGTTCCTTGGCGGGTAGACTGGTGTTCCTGGGACAGTTTTTGGGACAACAATTCTTGCGCGTTTTCCTTGCCTAAAATCTTCGGCGCCAGCATCTTTACCATCGCCCTTAGTTGAGCCCCTTCTGTTCCGGGGAGAGTCTGAGAGGACTCCAATTCCCTCAAGAAGGTCTTCTTCAGTTCCTGCTCTCCCAAGTCCTTCATTATAGATCTGTAGTAAGTCTCGAAATTCTTGATTGTAGTCCCAATACCCGTTTGCGTCTTTTTCTCCGATGGCGCTGAGAAGAAGTCCTTTGACTTGATCAAGTCTTCTAAGTCCTGCTCTTCCATATATATCACCTAATCTCCTAATGAAGTCCATTTCATGGTGTGGGTCTTTGAAGCCCTGACCCAGAACTTCATTACGGAAAACATCCAGAAACTTAACAGCTTCCGGATCATTCAAATCAGCTGGATCAATAACAGTTACTGTCGGAGGATCGTGCATATCCAGATGCGCGGCCTCATGTGCTATTGTTCCAATTACATTCCTAGCAAAATCTTCAGGGGTATTAACACCAACCCCATTCAGGTGTGAGAATAAGCTAAGCGTGATGGAAGTTGTTTGCTCATCACCAGGGCCAAACTTAGAGGCCGTAAGCCCATAGTAGTTAGGCTTCGCTAGTATTAAGCCTACCTTTTGTAGCTTCGCTGCACCAGCTGGACTTACAGCCAGCTTGGTAATCATCTCTAAAGTAATGTCTATGATGCTAGCAACTTGATTAATCAGTGGGCTCTGCTTGAATCGGTTCAATTCAGCCGGTGTAAGTCTTCCACCGGGAGCCATGAAAACAGTCTGCCTGAATGGCTTTTCGAGATATCCAGGTATGGGCTCTAGACCATCATAGAACTTTTCAAGCTTAGCATCAAGTGCCTTGAGATTCTTAGTCTTGGGTATGAAACGCCTAATAAGCTTAGATATCCCACCACTCGAAGACTTAGGCTCAGGACCGTCTACAATGCTATCGAAGTGATCCTCAACCTCACCCTTCAGCTTTTCATAACGTGCAATCTCACCAGGATCGCCATTCGACTTGGCGAAGTCTAGATCACGTTGAACGTTCTCAAGCTCCCCGGCTACTTTATCTATGTCAGTCTCGCCCAGTATGCGAGCCCGGCGCTTCTCTAAATCAGTCGGTAACGATGAAGACTTCGGTCCCTTCAGACCTAGAGAATCTATATCGTAATCCCTCAGATCATCAATAGTCTGTAGTAAATCTTCTATCTCATCACGAGACAGATACTTACCGGCATTATCTAAGTTAAAGGTATCTGCTTTGTTTTTTATGTTGGTATCGAACGAATTCACTCTTTCGTTCGCTTGTCGTAAGGCTAATCTTTTAGCTGCTATTTCAGGCGGATCACCTGGGCGAGCTTTGCTTATTATGCTGAAATCCCTATTGCCCAGTGCCTTATCTAATGCTTCTGCTTGTGCAGTTCTTGCTTCATCAATAGCCCCATGAAGCGAATCAAGACTTTCGTGCTTTTTCCAATCAATACCAAGTTCCTGGGCTTCGTCTACTGCTTCAGTCCAATCTGCACCGAAATCGAACTTCTCGCCAGGCGAAGCAATAACTGGATGAGAACGATCCTGTAGTTGCTCGGCTACATAATCAGCCTTTTCCTTTTCGGCGATTGCAGCATTAAGCTTATCTAGATCATCATACTTACGCCAGTCAATGTCTAATAGATTAGCGTCATCTATGGCATCAGTCCAGTCTTCCTCGAACATTATCTGATGTCCTGGACTGGCTGTGAATGGCTTATCACTAAACTTATATGGGGGCTCTACCTTAGGCGCTTGCCTAACAGGTGGGCCGAATCTCTGCGTGGGCGGAGCGACCTCTAAGCCTGTTTCCGGGGGAGGCATTAACTCATCAATCTGATCCTCTGACCAGCCTTGATCTCTAAGTTGATTAGCTAATGCTTCATCTCGCTCAACGGGCGGCACGCCCGGCTTAGATTCTTTAGGTGTAGGTCCACCTCCACGACTAAACGGCGGAACTACATCACCAGACGGAGTGATATCAGACGGTGGAGGACCATTAGGATCATAACCGCCAGGACCGCGTGGATGCCTACGTGGCAGATTAAACCTAGGCAGCACTATACCCGGAGGCGTTAATGGGCCTTCAGGACTTTCCGGCCTAGGCTCTGCCGGCATAGGCTCATAACCAGTTGGAGCTTTAACCGGGGCTGGTGGCTCAACTGGGCCAGGCATATCAACTGGTAACTGTAATTGGTTACCACCTTCAGGAAAACCAAACCTCGGACCTTGACCACCGCTCATACCTAAAGTAATTGGACCGGGTGTCTCTGGTTGTGGAACTGGATCTGGCGGTCTAACAACTAACCTATTAGGTAAGTTAGACGGCATATCCGATGGAGGCATTTCCATCGGTAACGGTGGTTGTTCTAGGTTAGGAATCTGAAGCTGCCTATTACGCTCGCCAAACGGAATCCCATCACCACCAGTAAACCCGCCTAAAGTTATTGGCCTTAAGGGCTCTTTAGGTGGAGGCAAGGGCGGAGACATAGTAAGACTAGTCCCTGCATTCTCTGCCTCTAACGCAGCACGTTCTTCTGGCGTATAGTAAGTAGGCTGTCCACCAGCAATCATAGTCTGGGGGAACCGGCTAGGGTCATTGGGATCTAATGGTGGTGGCTGACCCTGTATGGAAGTAAGCCCACTCGGATGCCCAACAAATGTGCGCGGATTAGTCTCTGGTAACAGACCCCTAATGGTTGGAGGTATCGGTGGCGGTGGAGCAATGTCAGGTGTAGTGTTACCGCTTATCTCATTGATGAACGGTAATACACCCTGATAGCCACTACCGTAATTAACCGGGGGCCTAGGTGCGCTAGGTGGTTCTACCGGCGGCGGAGGTTCTATTGGTCCAGTTAACCTTAACTGATCTGGTTCAGGTATAGTGCTATCCCACCCTGATGATGGGATATTCGGCATATCATCTACAATCTGGCCGAATCTATTCCTATACCTGCTAGCGCCTTTAGCACCGCCTAATACTCCACCAGTCAGCCCGCCTAAAACTGCACCATAAGCGCCGCCACGACCTACTTGGCCCCAAGTTGGAAGCTCACCAGTTTCAGCTAGCTGTGTGGGAATAGTGCTTGCTGCACCAACAGCACCACCTTGAAGGGCAGTTTGACCAGCAGTCTTAATGGCATACTTTACTGCTTCCCTACCAATTTTACTCTGAGCGACTTGCTCAAACTTAGCTGATGGGCCAGCAAACGGAATTGCACTTATAGCACCCTGCGTGACCATCTGGGTAGGATTAAATCCCTTAAATTGGGGATCAGTCCACCAATCATAAATCTCGCCAGCGCCCTCACCTACAAAGCCACCAAGACCACCACCAACCGCTTGACCTAATAAACCTCCGCCTTTACCAAGCCAAGATCCAGCTATGGAAGGCACAGTTCTAAAAGCCATCGAGGTGGCTTCTTGGCCTAATGTTCTATACTCTGGTTCTGGTGGATGGCTTGCGTTGAAATTGTATTCGTCTATAGTCGTGCCAAAGTATGGTTTGACCTGTGATTGGGGGTGGTCCCACGATACAGCTCCAGGCGGAGGTTCTACAGGCAAATCTTTAGGATTCGTCTTATTAAGAACATCAGAGAAATTAAGCGGGTTGTATGGCTCCTTGCCAGCCAGCTTTAGAGGTTTAGGCCCACCTATTTGGCGACCATACCGATCGTATACTTCGGCATCTGTATCTTCTATAAGATTACCGTAACGATCATATTCTTGTGGCATTATACTAACCTACCGCTGACGAATCCACTTGCCGCCTGTAAACCTTACCTTAACGCCGCTTGAAGAAAATTCGTGTGTATCGCCTTCTTCCGCGGCTTCTGGAGCTTCCGGACCTTTAGTAGACTTTGGCGCCCTTTTTGGTCCCGGACCTGCACCTCTAGATCTTTGTGAAGGACCAGCAGGCGGTTCAATAACCATCGTATCATCAGCCTGTCTAGTATCCGTTGGCTTTCGTATAGGTGTAGTATCCCTGGGAACCCTAGTAGGTCTTTGCGGTGCAGTATTAGATTTGATCTTACCTGATTTGTCCTCACCAGTTAAGACATAGTGATCGAACAGTTCCTTCATCTTCTGTCGGGTTGACAGATTACCACTTGGATCTATACCAACCAACCTACCGATTTCTTCCCAGTTGGTAGTTGTCTGGCTTAAGTCCAATTCAAAAGCACCAGTTGCATTCTTCTTAACGTTTTCCTTCATACCTGGGAATGCACGCAGGAACTCGCCAACCCGGTTAGTTTCCAGTTGTCTAACTTCAGTAGACGATAAGCCTGGATCAGTTTGTGTTTCAGTCTTGGCATCAGCTTGAGCATCAATCCTAGCTTGATCTCGCTCTTTACCTAATTCCGTCCTAAGCCGCTCAAAGCTTTCTCTCCATGCCCGTTCATCATTAGCAAAGATCATTCTACCAGCATCCTTCATTGCGAGCTGTTGCTCAAATGTAAGGGCCTGGTAATCTTCCTTACCCACACGCTCAATAGTCCCATCGTTATGGAACCATGTCCCTGATCCATCCATGCCATTGATTAGTAACTTACCACCCTTTAGAGCTTTCTCCCTAGTGGCAGCATTTCTGGAATTGGTATCAGCATTCTGCTGAGTAATACCCCTAGCCAGATCTCGGTCTTCGTTACGGTTCCTGCGATCCAGAGCAATATCGTCCAATCTTGCCTTCTGGATGTAACGATTGAACTCATGGGTATTCTGCGATTCTTCGATATCAGCGGCCTGCTTGTAGCCAGAAGTCGTAGTCTTCCATTCCTCCATAGCACTATTGTATGGCTGTCTGGTGATGCTGTTCGCCATATTATAGGCCATCTGAGGATTGTTAGCTCCCATCCCGGCTAAACCACCCAGCATAATTCCACCAAAGATGCGCTTCTTAGTGGGCCTGTAATCTGCTTGCATAGGCTGTTGAGCCAAGGAATCCCTATATTGATTAAGGGACGAATTCATATACCTTGGACCAGCAGGTTCCGGTTCCTCTACAGGCAGACTAGGATTGAATGGGTTCTGCGGTGGAGGCGGCGTGCCCATAGGCATAGTAGCGAAAGGATCTTCCTCACCGGAAGCATTCATTTCGCCGTATGGATCTAACGGATTCGGCTGGCGATAACCAGAGAATCTATTCAGATTGGATAGAAAGTTATATCCAGCCATTAGCGTCCATACCCTGTGCCTTCATTGGCACTCATGTAGTTATTTGCTGCCCCTCTGGCAACCTTACTACCAACATTCAACGCAGTTCCTACACCACCAGTTAACGCACCGCCAGCCGCACCTGCGAAGCTACTGATACCAGCCATAGCTAACTTCTCAGCCATACCGGGAGCCATCAGCAGTTCGTTAAGCTGTGAGTTGATTCCGGTGCGAGTTCCGTATTCGCTATCAATGAGGCCACCGGCACGGTTAAGATCGTTCTGATTAGCAGTCCAATCCTTATCGTATAGCCCGGCTAAACCTTCTATGCCAGCAAGACCCTGCTTAGCATTCCACTGATCTGCGTTCATCTTGTTGGTAACGTTGCCCATATCAACGTCAGCAATAGCTGCGGCAGAAGCCTGAGCTAACGAGTAACCCGCCATACGATACTTACTGATCGTATCCTGCAACGTAGTTTCTACGTCAGCGGCGCCCATTAGACCCTTATACTGATTACCAGTCTTAAGTGTCTGATAAGCATTCTCAGAATCTGACATACCCCTAGCGCCCCACTGACGCCCAGAGTTGACAGCATCCTTAATGTTCATTTCTGAAGCCATACCAGCTTCATACATGCCTTTAGCAGTATCACGGCGAAGTGCTCTTGCTGCACTATCAAAGCCTGGCCCATAGCCACCTTGCACAGCTTGACGACGATTTAATTCGTCCTGTGTCTGTGAGGCATACCCGGCTATGGGTGCTAATGAAACCTGTCTAATGCGGGACTTGTCCGCATCGGTATAGCCGCCAGTAGTATTGAATTCCTCAAAGGTTCCATTAGCTCGGAACCTATTTGCATCGGCTTCGGTCATTCCGCCAGTGCGGCCCATTTCTTTAAGGCCACCGACATTCTCCATAATGCTGGCTTCACGTTCAGGGCTAAAGCCGCCATTAGCTCCGAATGCCATACCGGCATCGTAGACATTACCTAGCCTACCAGTATCAACCTGACCAGCAGAGATCTGACCATTCTGGCCCATGCCACGATATAGCCCTGCAAGCTCCTCACGACTGGATGCATTTTGTTTAGCTAGTGCATCCTGCCGTGCTTGGGTTCCAGCCTGTATGGCATCGTATTCTGTCTTAGAACCCTTGTCTAATTCTTTAGTGTTGCTGATGGCTTCTTTTTTGCCTTTTCCCATTATAGATTCCTTATGAGAACTGAGTTAAGGTTCTTAACGAACCCATAATGTTTTTCTAACGAAGCCGCCCACTTGGGGTCTTTAACGAAAGCATGTAGCTGTTCAAGCCCACGCTTCTGAGTTTCGACTAGAGCGAACTCTAACAACATATCCATAGCCTTAGCCCGCTTAAAAGCTGAAAGACTAGGATCTGTAATCTGCACGCCTTCAGTAAAGCTATGAAGCACGCCATACGCTATCACAGCTTCGCCATCAACGACTATGCGATCAACCAGCTTCGGACCTTGTAGCTGGACATCCCATAGACTTTCTAGCCGGGCGATTGCCTCACTGTGTTGTGAGCTCGGTATCTTTAATCGCATCTAACAAACTCAGTTGGTGGTCGTAGCCAAGCTTCTTACCGATAAGCCGTTCCGCATCATTGATGGTCTGCTGGATGTCAAACGGCGCACCCGGATAGAAATTGAACTGCGGGCCTTCGCCTTCATTAACTACCAGACCCTCGTCGTCGATTACAATGTAGATCGGAGCGACGATAAACTTCGTAACTTTGATTTTCATAGCCACTCCACAATCTCTAACTTGAAGTTCTGATTAACCTGGTTGCCGTCCGCAAGCGGGCTAGTTCCACGAATATGAGTCGCCGGACCAGTAGTAATCTGAGTGCCACCGCTATTACAGAAATACGTATCAACCGGGCAGTGTTGTTCACCAATGCCAGTAGAACCGAAATTGCGATATAGACCTGATGTAGGAACGATGTAGGATTTCTCTGCTTGCACGGTATATGGTAATGCCACTAGACCAAAATTGCTTAAGGCTGGCATGTTCAAAGTAACATGAGCAACTCTAGGTGCCATAGAAACACTCTTCCAAGTTAAGTTATCTGCCAGGAATAGTAACCCGGCACCTGTTGCACCAGTTCCTAACCGGGCTGCTGCTGGAACCTGCCCAAATGCTAACGCGGCGGCATTTAGATTGTGTAAATTACCACCATTCCTAGCTGGTAACGGATCTGGGAATCTGGCATCTGGGATAATACCAGACGTGAGATACGTGGCATCCAGATTAGTTCCGCTAATGGCGCCGCCAGTAATGGATACACCATTGGAGTTCTGCATAGCCATAGTTCCGAAGCCAAGATTGATTCTGGCTTCGTTACCATTGCTACCACCAGTTCCCCCGCCTAAAACCCCTAATGGTCGGGTGATCCACTGAGCGCCGTCCCATTCCTGAAACACGCGATTACCACGCTCAAATCGCATGGCAGTTGTAGGAATGCTAGTGCCAGTCACATTCATAGCGGCTGCCTCAACGATCTTGACGTTCAGATCGTTAAGGAAGTTCACGTATGGTGAGCTAAGCTTGGGATTAGTCCAATCAGCCATGTTACAGAATTCCTCGCGCTTTCCAGCTAATAGGCCCGCCTATACGTGCGCCAGTGTTGTTAAACAAGAAGACCTTAAAGCCTAGCGGATTAGGCACTGCGTCATAATCGTATACAGCGTAGGCTTCGATATCAGTTTCCGGCGTAACCGTGATACTTTCAATGAACTTGAAGTTAGTCTTCTTGAAAGAAACAAAATCACCGCCCGCCGTAGGCGGGGTCGGAATCACGAAGTTACCACCGTCATTCTCACGCTTAACATACATAGAGATTGTAAAGCTCTTGAACATCATAAGAGCTCTAAAATCACTAGCTGAGAATGTGAACTTCACATATACGTGTCTGGCCTTGGAAGCAAATATAGTCGGTGTAGTGAATACAGCAGACCATACTCCATCAGCACCAGCATACTGTGTCTGCGTCCCAAAGATAAAGCTAGGAACAACGTTCTCAAATCGCCAGTCTAAGCTGATGATCGTATTCGAGAACTCAACACCGAAGTCATGGTATTCAATGTATTCGCCAGTTGCTTCAGTAGGCTGAATCCATAACGGGAAGCCAGCATTGATTTGAGTCTGCGGACTTGTGTTGTCCCCGATCGTAAACCTTACGTCCTTAAAGTGTTCCTCGATAGTCTGGAATACATTTAGGTTGTAGTAGATTACACCATCACGTAACAGACCATTCGTAATAGTTCCGCCGAACGTCGAAACCCATGTAGTCTGAATCTCATAGTCTTCAGGGGGAGCTACGTCAATAGTAGTGTATACGAATGGACTCTTATTGCCTGCAATGTCTTCGGCCTGGACGCCATAGGTAATCTTACCGCCCGCTTTTTCCTGAATAGCGAAGAACGTCCCACGTAACTGTGCCGAGATCGGTGAAGCGTCACGATATACAGTGAAGAAATTAATCGTGAATGCCGACTCTGGAATCGTCCAAGTTAACGTAACTGCATTACCAATTGCAAGGCCAGTAACTGCGAATGTCCCGATAGGAGGAACAACTACGTTAACCGGGCAAGCCTCAATCGAATAGTCACCAGCAGCATTAATGCTCTTAATCAGGAACGGCGTAGTTCCTACAGGCGTAGGGTCTAATGAGACTAAACTGTTTCCAGTGCTGAGAAGCCTAGTCGCTGAGTCCCATGTAGAACCCCGCCTAACTTCGTAAAGCAGAAAGCCGCTAGTCGGTGGAACCCAACGCAGTATGACGTTCGTTCTTGTTAACTCGTATGACGCGGTAAGAACTGGCGACGGTAACGGTATTGCTGGAACAGTTGATCGCTTAGGAGCTACTGGCTTAGGGTCTACTACTGTAGCTAGACGCTCAATCTCCTCTGCCATTTTAAGCAGAACATCAGCCAGGCTAGGATCAACTTCCCTAACCTGCTGGAGCAAGGTATTAATGATCGCACCCTGATCACTCATTAGTAGTCTTCGTTATGACGGGTAGCCCAGAGTGGCCGACCAAATAATTCCATTTTGCGGATCTTGAACCAGTTGTTATACGCTGTCAATCTGAGCTTGATCGAGCACTTTTCATTCGTCAACAGGAACGGGAAGATTCGCTCCACGCCAGCACCAGTAGCGAGATTCATACTAGGTAGGTTAATGCTTGGGGAGTTATCCAATCCCGTAGCAATAACCGCCATATTCCCCATCCCGCCTGCACGAAGGCGGAGGGCGTTAAAGCTATGAATCCAACCAGACTGCGTGTAGAGCATTGCGAACTGCACGATACTAGCATACGCATTGCCGTTATCGTTGTAGTTGTTTTCTTCCTGATTGTAGATTCCAGTCACCCCGCCTATGCGGCATATAGTTTTGCCAAATAAGCTGGAGCCCCAGACACCAATGGAAACTGGATTGATGTTCCCTGAAATAGTCCACAAGTGCCAGGTTACATCGTTTACAGTTATGCCGTTCCCATAATCACACACGATT
>Ga0157289_10000009_pt1 | contig 19577 bp, 21 predicted proteins | sample NitcycUS134311R1_FD_108395 | JGI IMG/M metagenome (GOLD analysis project Ga0157289, IMG submission 108395) | Soil microbial communities from Arlington Agricultural Research Station in Wisconsin, USA - Nitrogen cycling UWRJ-S134-311R-1 | ecosystem: Environmental > Terrestrial > Soil >... | reverse complement strand
GGCGCCGCCGTGCTTCTTCGAGAAGTGGGTCCAGCCGAGCACCGTGCCGACGACCAGCGCGACCAGGAGCCCGCCCCAAAAGATGAGGTCGAAGAACCGAATCACGACCAGGGCGACCACCGCCACCGTCGCGGTCGTCACGATGAGCTTCTTGTTCTCGGTCAAAAACTTGGTGACTTCCATGATGCCCTCCGGAGGGTAAAAGGCCCGAGGCCGAGCGCCACGCTGGCAGCGCTCAGCCTCGGCTCGGTTCAGTCGTGCAGGGCGCCCACGAAGGCCGCCATGAAGTCGACTTCTTCCAGGCGCTTCACGTCCACGATGTCGTGCTTGGCGCCCTTCAGGTCGTCGTCGAGCCCGGTCAAGAACGCGTCCAAACCGGGGGCAATAACGCCCACGGTCAGGAACGAAATCGCGAACTCGTGCTCGTCCTTGAGCCCGTTCGCAATCTTCACGATGGTGGCCTTCACCGCCTCGCGATCGTTCGGCTCGCCGTCGGTCGCCAGGAAGAGCACGGTCTGCTCGCTCTTGGTTTCCTGGTGCCGCTTGTACGCCGCCGCAATCGCGCCGGCCGTGTCGGTCGATCCCTCGTTCGCCCGGAGCCCGCCGATGGTGTCGGACGCAACCTGCGCGGTCACGTTCGGCAGCACCTTCACCTCATGGCCGAAGGTCAGCACGTCGATGCCGTCCTCGTCCCACTTCGATGCCTCCTGCGCGAACAGCACGACCTTCTCCTTCAGAAAGTCGATGCGACTCAGCCCTCCCGGGCAATCCTTTGCCCCCATGCTCGCGCTCACGTCGATCGCGAAAATGAAGTTGTCGCCCTTGTTCAGTTCCAGCTGGTTTGCTTCAGACATTGCTTCCTCCCAATGCTTTTCCGATTCCAAGCGCGCCCTGATTGGCGTGCATGAATTTTTGACTAGAGCGCCTTCCGAACCCGCACGAGCAGTGCCATCCGTGCCGCCTCTCCCGAGTAGGGAGCCAGGCACCCGCGACCGCTCAGCACCCGCCACATGCCGAGCTCGGGCAGCACCGACCGGAACCCTCGGCACTCGCCAGCCGCTCCCGCTTGGGCGAGCCGCGCCGCGCGTGCCTGGACGAGCGAGTCGTCGTCGCCCCACACGTCCACGTTCAGCTTGTTCCTATGAAGCTGGTACGACCCCCAGGCCCGATGCCGGCGCACGCCATCGCGGTCCGTGTACGCGTCACCCTCGTGGTGCTTGTACTCGGAGCGCGACACGGCGGCAGACAGGCCCGACTCCATCACGGCCATGGTGAGCAGCCGAGCCACGCACTCGCGGTCCTGGTTGCATGCCTGCGCAACGGCGTTGCCGAACTCGACGGGCTCAACTAACTCGATGCCGCGCGCGCCGTATCGCGGGACGAGCTCAGCGACCCGCTCAGCCAGGCGCGAATAGTCGGCGCGCGCGACCGAGCACAGCGCGAACGAGAGCCCGAGCGCGAGCAGGAGGAGCAGCGTGACCCACCCGACGCGGTTCACGGGACTCACGCGGCACCTCGGGTACGCGGCTCCGGCCACGCCGGTTCACGCCCCTGACCGAAGGCGAGCCACGCGACCGGCACCCGTAGCGCCTTGGCGAGCTTTTCGATCGTCGCGACCTTTGGCGATTCCCAGAGCGCTGAAGGGGTCCCCGTCCGCTCCAGGATGCTCACGTAGGCATTGCTCATCCCCGCGCGTTCAGCCAATTGGCGCTGCGTCCAGCCCCGTTTCTTGCGCGCATACCGTAGCCGATCCGGTAATGTCATGTGGCTTACGCGACTATCATGACTCACATTAGTAAGCAACCGCTCATTTCTAATGTGCTTACTGCACTAACCAGTGATATATCTGCCAGCCGTGGCGGAAACTATCGCGGCTCGCATCGACAGACTGGTCAAAGAGGCCGTGGCTGCTGGGAAATTTCGCTCCTCGAACCACTTCTGGTCGCCGGAGGATAAAGGGGGATGCGGACTCAGCCGCGCCTACTTGTCGCAGTTCCGCTCACGTTTGCGGCTCGACCCGACCGCGTCCATCACCTCCGACTCCGCCGAGCGGATCGCGTCAGCCCTCGGAGTCCCAGCGAGCGCCGTTATCAGCGGCGACGCACCAGACGTCAAGCGTGCGGGCGCGGGTGATCCGTACCCGAACCGGACCCGGGCCATCGAGGCCGCGCGTGCCATGCAGCTGCCCGAGGCCGCCATCCAGCGCATCCTTCGGGAAAACCACGGGCACGACCTGAAGCGGCTGTCGTGGTTCCTGCGCATTTACGCCGAGTCCCAGACAATGAAGTCCGCCGCTGGCAACCGCTAAAAGCGCGTCGAGCCCCCCCTCGTTCGCAGCCTCCGCTTCGAGGTCGAGCGCGTAGTCGAGCGCCAGGGCACGGCATTCGTCGTCGCCCGTGACCGTGAAGCACTGCTCAGCCGTGCGTGGTCCCGTGCGCCGATACAGAACAAGCGTTTCGTCCGTGAGAAGCCCCAGCATGAGACATTAACGTCACAGCGATTTCTCTGCGTCTATACTGTTTCGTGCGCAATGTGTCGATTCCAGGTTGCAATTTCGCAACACCCTGGAAACCGGCGTAACCCGCCAAATCGACCGCGAGCCACGTTACATCCCTAATTCCTGGTTGCATATTCGCGTAACTAGCTTACTGTAGTAAGCATGAACTACGCCGCCGCTGTCGTCACCTACCCGGTCGAGTGCATCGCCTGCGGGCGTGAGCTCGGCGAGGATGCCTTGGACCCCGCTGCCGTGGCCTGCGACGGCTGCTACCAGGAGTCCGAGGCCAAGGCTGCCATCGCCCGCGAGGACGAGCGCCGCGCGTGCTTCCAGTTCCTCGCCCACGAGTGGTTCCGCCTGGGCGAAGTCGAGGAGCGCCCCAAGCCCTACGTCCACGGCACGTGGAAGCCAGGGGTGTACTGATGGCCCACGAAGCCGCCCACGTCGATGGCTCAGGCCCGGGGCTCGTCAAGGCACCGCCGACCGCCGCCGAGCACCGTGCCGCCGCGCTGGAGCTCCTGGGCCGCGCCCGGATTCAGATCGGAAGCGTCACCTATTGGGCCGAGCAGGGAGACACCCCCGAGCAGCTGTTCGCCTCCCTGCAAGTCCTCGCTGCCCAGGTCGAGACGGCACGCCGCGCCCTCGTGGATGCCGAGCACGCGCGTTGATACCTAACACCTTGTCAAGTAAACGTTTGACGTGTATATGGAGGCCAAGATGTTCGAGCTGATGCCCTGGGATGAGTACCGCGATGGCACTGACGACGAGCTGGCCGCCGAGCTGGCGGAGCTCGTGGAGGAAGAGGCGGAGTGGATGGCGCGGGTCGACGCGCTCGCCGACGAGGAGAGCGAGCATGACGTTGGCTTGGCCGTGCTCGTGACGCGGCCGGGCCTCGCGAAGGCTGCCTGCCGCCACGGCGTCTACGGGTTCGCGCTCGTGGGCGACACCCGACACGCCATCTGCCGCACGTGCTCGCACTCGTGGCTGATTGCGCTCGGCACGGGGGGTACCGACTACCTGCCAGCGGACCTTCCCGGGGTCGCGCTGCGCTAACCGAAAGAAAGAACATGGCCCAAAATAACGATACCCTCTTGGAACGACAACTAGCCGCCAGCGTCCGCGAGCCCGCACGCGCCCTGGCCGTCGTGCCGCAACGCTCTGAGCTCGCCGCCAACGACGCGGGACCGCTTCGGTTCAGCCCCGAGCAGGAGCGCATGATTCGCGACACCTGCGCGAACGGAGCGAGCTCCGAGGAGTTCGCCGTGCTGCTGGAGATTGCGCGCGTCCGCCGGTTGAACCCGCTGCTGCGCCAAATCCATTTCGTGAAGCGCTGGGACAACCAGAAGAACCGCTATGTCTGGTCGGCTCAGATTTCGATCGATGGCATGCGCGCCGTGGCGCAGCGGACCGGCCGCTACAATGGGCAGGACGAGCCCGAGTACGGGCCGTGCAACGGCAAGGGCTTCCCCGAATGGGCGAAGGTGCGCGTCTACCGCAAGGACTGGGATAGGCCGGCGGTCGGCCTGGTCTTTTGGAACGAGTACGTCCAGACCAAGCAGGACGGGAACCCGACGAAGTTCTGGAACGACATGCCCATGAACCAGCTGGCGAAATGCGCGGAAGCGCATGCGTTCCGCAAGGCGTTCCCCGAGGACTGCGGGGGCTTGTACACGGACGTCGAGATGGAGCAAGCCACGCATCCGATCGCGCTGGAGGAGCGCCAGGAGGACCCACGTCGCAAGGCCATCACGGTGCACGGCGACGATAGCGAGGAGCCGCCGCCCGCAGACCCCGTGGCGAGCATGGAGGAGTTCCAAGCGCTCACCGACACGCTCACCATGATCGAAAATTCGCTACCTGGCTGCCGCGACTACCAGGGCGTGCTCATCCTGCGTGACCTGCTCGGCAGCGTCGCCAAGCCCTCGCCGCTCACGCGCGACATTCAGGCGGCACGCGATGGTGGGCTGCTCACGCCGAGCATGCACGGCGAGCTCAGCAAGACCTGGCTTCGATGCAATCGGCAATTGGTGAAGCTCGAAAAGGAGCTGCCCGCGCCCGAGGTTGCCGAGCTGTTCCACGAGCTGGGCGACGAGGAGGAGGAGGAGTGACAACTAGGGGGGGGCGCCCGCCTCGCCCATAGCGTCCTCGGGCAAGCAATCAACCGAGACTGCGGCGACTGTGCAGCCGAATATCAGCGCGAGGCAGATCCAAATAATGACTGCGCAGACTGCCGCGAGCACGTAGTCGGAGGCGGTCATACGACGATCGAACCGGGTCCGTAACCCAGGGGGGTGTTCAGCGCTGCCTCGAATGCGGAGAGGTCGGCAACGGGCGGCGTTTTTATCACGGCGTACAGTTCAAAATCTCCGGTTCGCGATGCGTCGCCCGGTCCGATGATGTGGGTTGACCCAACTACCGCGCCGCAATTGGTGCCCGTAACCTGCGCGAGATTCCCGACCTTAAGCGCATCGGCAATGGACGCGGTGTAGAGCGCAGATATTCGGAACGGGGTGAAAAGCGGGAACCCCGTAGGCGCGCTCAGAACTCCCGCGCCAGAATGCGCGCTAATTATAGCGGCCGATTGCGTGATCAGTGACGCCTGATAGCCGGGTTGGGCTGAGACGAGCGAAGTGAAATTGAGCGGGGTGCGAAGCGTGCCAATCACGATCACTTGCGCTGGATAGGGCATCGAGAACGGGCCAGAGACGAACGACGGCATGTAGCCGTCGAAATAAAGGCTCGGCTTGCCGTTCAGCCCAATCTCGACGGCCGGCTGTTTCAGCGGATCGGCTTGCGTGTAGTGCCTCGCGTTGCCGCTTTGGTCAGCAAGCCCAGAGGCCGTCACCTTCCAGATATTCCCTACGGGTGCGGTGCCTGCCGTGAACGTGATCGATGCGCCCGCACCCGCGCCCGTGAGCGCCACGGGAACGCCCGGTGTGGGAACCAGGCCAGTAATGGGGAACGAGCCGCCGCTGTCGAACGAGATCGCGAAGTCCCCGCCTGCGCCCACGTCCGAGCCGTTGACCGCTTGCACCATGATCGGCATCGGCGTTCCCGTGCGCGAAATGGCGGCCGTGGCCGTGCCGAATGTTCGCCTCAGCGTCGGGCTGTACGTGAGCCCGAAATCGGTTTGGCCGACTTGGAACGCGCCGGGGAAGAAGTCTTTCCACTGGTACGACGTCGGAGGCGGAGGCCCGCCACCGCCCGGCCAGCTCTCACCCGTCGGCCAGTTCGTACCTGTGGGCCAGTTGACGCCCGTGGGCCAATTGGTCGCTTCTGGCCAGCTGGGCATATCAGTTCGACTTCACGCGCTCGCCAGTGAGCACGATGTTGGGCAGCCACGTTGCTTGAGCCGCGCCACCGTTCACGAACTCCAGCTTGACGTCGTCGTACTCTTCCACGAGCAAGTCGAGGATGTTCGAGGTCGTGGTGACTGCTGCTGCTGGGAAGGTAGCAATTTGCACCCACGTGACCTTCGTCGTGTCGCGCGTGACCGCGAGCGCGGGGTTGGTGACTCGGGTCGAGCTCTTGTACAGGTTGAAGGTGCCGGCCGCGCTGTTGGACAGGTCGACGACCAGGCGCTTCATGCGGTGCATGCCGATGTAGCGGGCGCCGGGGAACGCCACTACCGTGTCGAAGAACGAGTACACGAGTGCGTCTGCCCCAGGCGTTAGGCCTGTGTAGCGAATGTGGGTGGTTTCTGCGCTCATGGGTTCAATCCTATCATGGCTGGTTCAGGTACTCGGAGATGATGCGTTGCTGCTCGGGGTCGAGCGAGCCGGCTGGGTGAGCGGTATTGGTAGTGGAATCGATCGCCGCTCCGGTCTTGAGCCCGAGAGCTCCACCGCCCATGGCGAGCAATCCAGAAGATGGGAGCAATGAGCGCCCGACGGGTTCGTTCGCGAGATGGGCGCGTGACCACTCTTGGTTGAGCCCCTTGATGACGATGGGCTCTCCTTCAGGGTTGCGCGCTAGGGCGCGAGCGAAGGCGTCACCTCGAAGTTTCGCTCCGGGGATGAGGCCCCCGACAACGGGGAAGCTGGCCGCCAAACTTGACTGCGACGGATTGGTCTTGAGCGCCGTGTATGCGCGCGTGCCCTTTAGGTTCTCCAATCCGGGCCGCACTTCTGCTCGGTCAGCCAGCGCAGCGATGGCCTCGTTCGTCGCCTTCGGCTCGATGCCGTATCTCGTAATGGCGGCGGTCGCCTTCTTCTGCGTGTCGCCTTCCATGCCTGTGAACGGCTGCACCTCGTAGATGCCCGCGTGCTGCCGGAGCTGGGTAAGAGCGTTCAGCTCGTCGTGGTGCCTGTTCTTGAGCTCACTCCATTTGCCGTTGGCGAACTGGTCACGGTCCTTACGGATCGCTTTCACCAGGTCGTCCCACATCTCGTTTTTGCTGCCCGTCTTCTTGGCAATTCCAGCTGCGTCGTCGATGGATTTCTTTAGGCTCTCCATTGCGAGCGCGTCGTATTTGCGCGGCTCGACGATTACTACCCAAGCGTCCTCTGGGGTGCCCTTCATGATTTCCAGAGGCGGGTGGCTCGCGTTCGCGGGCACGGAGTCCGCCGATGGTGATGGCAGCGTTTGTTCAGCCCAATCGGATGGCGCTCCTCTGGTCGGAATCGTGTCTGGGAAGTCCGGCAGCCCGCCGCCTATGCCTTCCTCGATCTCGCTTTCCGATATTGGAGCGAACTCATCGGCTGGCGGCGGCGGCAACGTATCGTTGGCTGGCGGTTCTCTGCTTAGCGGAGGCGTGCTTTCTAGGCCGGCCTGCTTGTTGGGGTTCCTCACTTTGAACCCCATTCGCCGCGCGTCGTTGATGCTCAGGACCGTGCCCCGCGTTCTCTCTGCTATTCCTTTCGCGTCTGCCGCCAACGCGATACGCGGCTTCATGGCGCGCAAAACGAAGCGCCTCAACTCGTTGTTGTTGTAGGTGCCGATGGCATCGCTACGGTTTTGAATGAACTTGCCGCCAGCTTCCGGCTGACTACGAACGACTAGGTGGTAGCGCAGCATGTCCAGCAGGTTCTCTACCGTCTTCGGTACGCGAAGGTCAGGGTGCGAGCCGACCATGTGCATGCTCTCGCCGTCGATGCGACTCAGGGTGTCGTGGTGCTCCTTGAAGTAGCGGTCGACGATTGGCCCCACCACGTCGTCAGCGGCGTACTCGACGGCCTTGCCCATGACTGGAGCGCGGCCTTCGCCGGGGACGTTGCCGCGCGTACGCTCTAGTGACTGCTTTACGGAACTCGATTCGTCGAGCCCACGAAGCATGTCGGTCGTTGTGCCACCCTCCTCTACGTTTGCCAGCTCTGGGTGAAGGCTGTCGCCCGTGCTGCGAATGTGAGAGCGGTAAGCTCTCGCCACATCGGAAACGCCTTCGCCGACCATCCCACCGACTCCGCCAATCAGCCCTGTTTGTATCAGGCGAGCGATGAACCCGTCCTTGGTGTCGGGATTGATTGGGCGATTGTGGATGGTGTCGGCGATGCCTTCACCGAGCGTGTTTGCCACGAGCTCCGACTCGGCGCCCGCTGCTGCCCCTACTCCCGAAGCAAGGTAGCGACCGACAGTAGGGCCGAGCCTGTTGAGCAGCGGCGTCTTGGCGATGAGCGGACCGGCTCCCTTCGCTACTCGACCGGCAATCTTGGCGAATGGTCCGAAGCTGGCGGCTGAACCGATCACCTGCCCGACTCCGCTTGCTATTGGGCTACGGTTGGCCCGCTCACGCATCGCCGACACGTCGTCTCTACCGGTGACTTTATCGCGAACAGCCACGCCGATCTCTCGCGCGGGTCCGCCCATGCCTCTCGCAATGCCCTCGCTGAACGCCGCCCCAACATCTACTTTCTCGCCCAGATAGTTGGCGAGTTTTTTCCAGCCCTTCTCGCGTGTGTAGTCGACACGAGTGATCGTTCGGTCTTCAGCTTCGGCTTTCTTGTAAGCCTGCTCCCACTTGGCGTCTTGGTAGCGAGCGAATGCCTGCTTGTAAGCCTCGGTTCCTGGGGGGATATTTTTTGCCTTCAAGTAAGGCCCGATGTCGACCACGAACTGCTCTTCGGTCGGCTCGAAGTACAGCGAGCTGGTCACGCCAGTGACCTGATCGACCATCATGCCCTTCGCTGCCTGAGCAATGCCGGACAACGCAGGGCTCGACTTGCTGACGTACTCCGTGGGCGCGCTGAAACGCTTCAGCTTGGAAGCGTTCGGCAAGCTCCAATCACGGTCAGCGTTCGGCTGTACGTTCTTGAATTGCTCATCGAGCGAAGGCTTTTGCTGCTCGAATCCGTGGTCTGTTGGCGCGACAGGCGCCGGAGGGGCCGGCGGCGCGGGCGCTGCTACCGATGCAGACGCGGCCGCCTTCAGCTGGGAGTTCTCGTACTCAGCAACGGCCTGGTTTAGTACCGCCCTCTCCTCGGGGGACACGTCCTTGTCGTTCAGCCCTTCCTTTGCGAGCTGATATTCCTCTTCGGTGATCATTTCTTCTTCGCCTTGAGCCTATCCAAAACGCTACCCAGACTAGGAGCGGCTGGCGCCGCTGCTTTCGGGACCGACTTGGGAGCAGCAGGAGCCGCCTGCGCCGGCTTAGGTGCTGGAGTAGCCACAGGGCGAGGGCGAGGGATTGACGGATCGGCCGTGCCGCCCGTTTCGTCTGATTTCGGCGCCCCGAACCTGCCTCCCTTCCATTTGCCAGAAATCCTGCCGTACACGTGCGCAGCGAAACGCTGGGCGACTTCAGGCCCGTACTTGTTGGCTCTGTCCAGCATCGCTGTGGCTGCGCTCTGGGCAACGTCTTCTTTCTGTCTTTGAATTTCTGCTCGGGCAATGCCCAAGTAAGTTTGGAACTCGGCCAGGTATTCAGCCGCTAGGCGCTCGTCTCCGCTCCAAAGCGCAAACTTGTTGTAGAGTTCGTTCCACTTGCCAGCGCCTGCCGTCACGCCCGCGCGCTCGCTCTCTACTGCCGTCTTGCCGGTGACGAGTAGGAGCTGCTGGAGTTGAGCCATGCGCTGCGCCATCGGTGAGTCGGTCTTGAGCTGCGCGTCCATCAGCTCCATTTGGTTTTCCATGTTCGACATGGACGAGTACTTGTTGTTGTTCGACTCCCTCAAAACGATTTGCTCAGCTGCTGCCCAGAGCTTGTCCTCGACAGTATCGTCGTACTTGTCGGCAGGCGCAGGGCCAGCACCAGGCTTGTTGCCTCGATTGGCTGTTGCCGCTGCGATTCTATCCTTGCCGAGGTCGCGCTTCACCACGTTGCCGACGTTGTGGTCCCAGATGTCGCTCATCCTCTTTTCGATGTTTTCAATCGGTATCTGCCCGATTACCGAGCGGCCCCATTCCTCTACAGCACGAGCTATCTCGTGTTCCCTGGGTGTACCAGCCATCATCGACAGCGACTGCCCGAGCTGTTTCACGATGCCCTCATCGCGCGGGTTCCGCGAGCGGATCGGAATCACGGCGCCGCTCGGCGCCACGAGCTCGAAGTCGCCCGTCGTGTCGAGACGTGGCGGCGGGTGCGCGAGGTTGCTGATACCAGGCAGCAGGTGACGCTGGCCGGGGCGCATGCCGTAAGGCGCGTCCTTCGGGGGCGGTGCTGCGGGAGCGGGCCCGAGCGGGCCGGTTGCGGGCGGCGTTTCCTCCTTGGGGAGAGCGAACGATGCCGTCGGCGGCTGCCCAGGCGGCGGCGGCGGTTCGAGCGGCGGCTGAGCCGTGGGTGACGGCGCGGGCGCTGCGCCTGCGGGCGGGCCTCCGCCCACACCGGGCAGCAGGCGGCGCGCGGGGCGCAGGCTTGGCTGAATGAACCCTCGGGGTCCCTGGTCGGTCATGGCACCCTCTTGTTGAGCAGCGGGTCTCCAGGGCTGAGCATCTGGTCGGACTCTGCCGCGCGCCGTCGCAGCGTCTTGCCTGGGAGTAGGCCCTTCGGCGAGTACGGAGCGGGTGGCAACCCAGCCTTTTCGCGCCGAACTGATTCAGCGATGTAGGCGTTCAGGGTTTGCTGGTCGGTTGGCATGGCTTTATCGAGCCCTGCCTCCAGACCAGCTTGGTCGAATGGCGCCTGGAAGAAAGCGCTGTCGTCGGTCGGCGGCGGCGGGGCTGGCCATCCAGGACCGGCTGGAGCGGCGGCGCGAGGTGGGGCTGCTGCTGCGGGCGGCCCCGGCCTTGGCGCAGGGGCGGGCCCAGGCGGTGCCGCTCCGCTGGCAGGTGGGAAACTCGCGCTGGCGCGAGGTGACGGACCAGCAGGCGCGGCCCTCATCTGCGGCGTGGCGGCGGCCTCTCCTGGGTCTGGGAAGCGGGCAACCGGGGGCGGGTTGAGCCCCTTCGGGATTGGCGGAGCTCCGGGACCCGCGGCGGCCATGTTGCGCTCGAAGTCCTCTCTCGACTCGCCGTACACGCTCGTGTCGGGCGGCTTTGGCGGTTCGGGCGGCGCCGGCTTCGGCATGCGCTCGTTGAATCTTTCGTCCGTCTCTTGGATTGACCGGCCCTTGTATCCGCGTCGGATGAGTTCGTCGGTGAAATACTCGACGGCCGCATCGTCCTTGTTTTGCTTGGCCGTCTGGAGCGCCTCCAAGAGCTTCCCCGTATCAGCCGTCTTGAGCCGGTCCTGCTCGAACTCCTGGCCCTTCTGCAACCGAGCCTCACCGGCTTCGAGCACAGCCGACCGACGCTTGTCGTTTTCGTTCGAGCGAATGTCACGCAGGGCCTGCTGCTTGCGGTCGATCGCCTTGAACTCGTTGTCCTCGTCGTTCTCGCGACGCTTCGCCGCCATCTCCGCGCGGTTCTGCATGGCTTGGCTGAGCATCTGCGCGTAGCGCGGGTCCGCCTTGCTGGCCTTCGGGTCGAGCGCGACGGTCGGCATGCCGGCGAAGTAGCTCGGGTTGACTCCTCGAATGCTTGGGACGGTGGCCATCAGTTCGCCTTTGGTTTCGCAGCGTCTTCCTGCGTCTTGAAGTTGCCGTAGTTGGTGGCGCCCTGGTTCAGCGCACCCTTGAACGAGCCCATATCTTCGTTGGCCTGATTCGCGTCAGCGTTGGCAAAGCTCACGCTGTCATTGGCGCCGCCCAGCGCTGCTTCATTTCCGGCGTCGGTCGCCTCGCCGACACCTGTGATGGCCTTGCCGGTGCTGTCCGTCCAGTTGCCAGCCTTGGCAGCGGCGACCCTGAAGTTGTCGTCGAACAGCTGCTGGGCCCGGCCTTCGCCAGCGTCCTGATTCTTGAAGGCGATATCCGAGAGGCCCTTCGCCCAAGAGAATTCGAGTGCGTTCTTGCGCGCGTCGCTCGCGTCGGAAGAGCCCGCGAGGTTGCCCTCTTGCGCGTAGCGGTCGAGCCCGTACTGCGCGTTGGCCTTGGCCTCGTCGGCGCGGAGTGCCATCTCGGCAGCGCCGATTTGGCCGGTCGCATTGCTCGAACCGTACGAGCCGCGCGCCGACATAGCGTTGTCGATTTTGGCCGACGTGAGCTTGCTCGCGTAGTCGTAGTATGGCGACAGGTCCTGCGGCTGCGACTCGCGGAACTTGTCGAGCGTGACCTTCGCCTCGTTGCTGGCAGTGGGGATGCCGTGCTCGTTGTAGTATTGGTTGATGGAGTCGGCGACGCTTTCGCCCTTGCCCTCTTTGGTAAAGTCGATGCCGGCGGACGCGAATGGCGTGGCGGGAGCTGACGTGCCGGTGGCGGCGGGCGTTGGAGCCTTTTTCTGCGCCGCGTGCGAGTCCTGCCAAGCTTTCTTGGCCGCGTCGTTGCGCTTGGCCATGTCGTTGCGATTGCGCCACGAGTCCCATTCGGTCGAGCCGTACTCGTACGGGTTGTTGTTGTCTGGCTGGGCTGCGCCCCAGCTCGGGTTGTACGCATACGAGCCAGCGGGCGCATTCGGGTTGGAGAAGCCCGCGTAGGCCGAATCGATCTGCGCTTGCGACGGGATCGGATAACCCTCCGAGTCGTACCCACCTTCGGCGAAGTTGTTCTGGTTCGCCTTAGCCCATTCGTTGTACTTGTCGCTACCCCTCGGGAAGGGGTTCACCATCGTGGTGTAGGGCTTGTCCGATAGCGGCTTCGGCGCCTTGGGCGCGTTGAAGTCCATCGGCGCCTCGACGGGCGCTCGCGGCGTCGTTCCTGGCTCAGGGCCTAGACTTGGGTCCCAGACCATTACGAACTCCGCTTGGGAATGTAGCTGGCGGTGTTGGGCGCGTTCTGGCTAGGCATCGGCGTGCCGGGCGCGAAGGTTGGACTCGTGCTCTTGATGGCTACGTCCTTCATGCCTTCGGCCTTGATGGGCGACTCGTACACGCCGCCTGCGATGTCGGGCGCACCCTGGCCGCCGTTCATTGAGTTGAGCATGTTGCTGTTCACGTCGTAGAAGCTGTTCGCGCCAGCGGCTTGCTTCATGTACGCCTCGTTCACGGTGTCCCGGTAGCTCAGGTACTGGTCGGCGATTTTCTTGGCCAGCGCTTCCTTCTCCGCCCGCGCCGTGTCTACCTCGCCGTCGTCGCCCGAGCCGAAGTAGCCAGCGAGTCCGCCCAGCACGCCGCCGATGGCCGTGCCCCAACCGGGCATGATCGCAGTTCCAGTGGCTGCTCCTGATGCCGCTCCGCCTAGTGTGCTGCTCGCCCTTTTGTCCATGGTTCCTCAGCTCTGCAAGATGTCGAACTCTTCGGTCACTTTGACGAGCTCCAGCGGCTCGGTGCCTGAAAACTCGAAACGCCATTGCCGGCGCCGATAGGCCCCGAGCGAGCGCAATTCTACCACGGGGTGCGTGTCGCCCTGGCCGCCCAGGTTGACGGCGAGCGGGGGGCCGTAGGGGCCCGGCTGGTCACGCCAGCTGATGTAGGCAACGGGGCCAACAGCGGCCGTGGTCTGCCCGCGACGCAGGGCTACGCGCACGCAGCGGCAGTGCTTCTTTTCGTCCGTTCCCCGGTCGAGGTAGCCCGTTTCCACGCGCGCGTTGATGGGGTCGCCGTAGTCGGTGTGCGCGTCGAGGGACAGGCGCCCGACGCGCCCGAAGCTGTCGCCCACGAGGTTCGCGCCGTTGATGGGCGAAATCTTCGAGCACGTGACCGGGAACGGCGCCCAGTTGCCATCCTTCCAGCTGAGCCATTCCGACCAGCTGTTGCCCTTCTGGAACGAGAAGGTGCGGCCGTTCCGCTCGAACCGCCAGACCATGCTGTCGATCATGCCAGTCACGACGCGGTAGCCGTAGCAGTCGTCGACGATGGGCATGTCGTCGATGGTCTTCTGGATGGGGTCGCCGATGACCTGCTCGGAGCGCCCGTCCGACATGACGAAGCGTCGGATGTCGTCGAGCCAGAAGAACTGCTGGTTGACCTTCACGATGCTGTAGGGCGCCGTGCAGCCGAGCTCTTTCGTCACGCTCGGCGACCAGCCAGCGGGGATGCCGGTGTCGCTGACGAACGGGTCGGGCGAGAATATCTGAAGCGATTTGGTGCCGAAGCAAAACACCTCGTTCGTGTTCTCGGCGATAGCGAGCACCGGGTCGGGGTTTGCCTCCGCGCTGAAGTGCCCAGCGCCGCCAATGACGACGCCTTCGGTCCAGTTCTCCAAACCAGCGTAGCTCGAATTGCCGTTGGCGATACCGCTGAAGCGCACCACGCTCTTGTCGAACGTGTTGTTGTAGTTGACGTTCGCGATGTTGCCGAGCAGGCGCGAGCTGTTGGCTGCAACGTGTGAGGCGTACGGCGGCTCATCGGCGATGCGACTGGACGTGTCGTCACCGAGCACAATTTTCTGCATCTTGTCGCCGCCAGCAATCGCCAGCAAAAGCTGCGTTTCGGCGAACACCGGACGCCGCACGCCCGATAGCGTCGAGTCGCTGAGCGGAGCTCCGAGCTGCGTCGAGATGCTCGTCACGCGGTAGATGTTGCGGTAGCTCGGCGTGTTGCCGATCGCATATAGCTTGCCGTCAACGGTCTGGTAGATGCCGCTGAGGCCCGTGGGGTCGATGACGCCGTTGTAGATGCCGGGCGCTGCCTGGAGTCCCGGGCGCCGACGAATCGCGCCCGTGTCGTCCACGATGATGTTCACGGCAACGGCGGGCGCACCCGCGAGCTCTTGCTGGCCGGTAGCTTGGCGATTGGAGAAATTGATCTCCGCTTGGGCCATCAGTTCGCGACTGCCTGGCTGATGATGACCCACGAGCCGACGATGCCGCTCGCGGTCGGCGGCAAGAACATGAACTGGTAGAGTCCCTTGCCGCCAATCGGAATCGAGGTGAAGCCAGCGGCGAGGGTCGTAAACCCAGTGCCGAAGGTCGGCGAGAGTGCCCCTCCGGTATTGTTCAGGATGCACACCGTGAGCCGGTCGCCGAAGGACCCCAGGTTCGCACTGATAGGCTGCGATCCCGCAATCGAGCGGCGGATGACGATGAGCCCGTAGCTCCTCGCATCGACCGCCACAGGGCCTCCGGGGTCCGTCGTGCCCCAGCTCCTATTCTCGCGCGAGATGTGGCTCCGCAAGCCGCCCACGTCAGTTTGAAGCGGCGCGTAGCCCTCGTCGCCTTCCACCTTGTAGCCCGGCATCGCGCCCGAGGTGTCGCCGAAAAAGTTGCCCGATTCCCAAAACCCGGGAGGTTGCGTGTTGCCCGAGCGGAATGCCGCCACGACTCCGACGCCACTCTTGAACCGGTTGTTCACGAATGCGTTGCCGCCAAATTGCCCAGGGATACCCAACTGGATGTACGCAAACGTGCCTGCTGCTAGCGCCGAAGCGTCGAAGCGGCAGTTGTCGATCATCACGCCATCGCTCACCTGAACGTGCGCGTTACTCGTGCTGCCGGTGAACAAGCTCTTTAGATCACAATCGCGAAGCGTAGCGCGCCCGCCAGCCGGAGCCGGTGGGCAAAAGATGATGGTGCTGCCTGCCATCTCGTAGAACTGGCAGCGGTTGAACAGGGTAAGCGAATCGAGCGTTGTGTTGTTGATGCTCGCGTGCGTACCCTTCGTGGTCGAGTCGTTGCCGAACATGCAGTCCTCGAACAACACGCGAGCTCCAGCCCCATCGACGAGCGCCAGCGGCTGCGTCGTGTTCACGTTGATGCTGCCAAACCACATGTTGCGCACGGTGCGCGTGCCCGTATCGGAGCCGGGGTATCGGGTGCAAAACGTAGCCGCGTTGTGGATAGCGAGCTTGGTCGCCGAGGCGCCGCTGCCGAGCAAACACACGTTGACCGGGACCACGATGGTAACCGTCGTGCGGTACACACCAGGCGGAAAGAACACCGTGCCGCCCGCCACTGCCGCCGCTGCGATGGCCGCCGTGATGGCCGCTCCATCGTCGGCCACGCCATTGCCAAGCGCGCCGTAGCTCTTCACGTTGTAGTAGAGCGCAGCGAAGCTACTGAGCGCGTCGCCGATGGTGATGGACACTCCGCCGACGAGTATCTTCCAGTCGACGGAGCCCGCGTTCGTCTTCCACAGGTCGAGCACGCTCGCGAGGTTCGTGGGCTTGAACGGACCCACGGTGCCGTCGCGGTAGTCGGTGCCGGTGAAGCTTTGGCTGATGACTTCGACGGCTGCCGCGTAGTCGCCCGCGACGAACTCCCGCACGAGCACGCCGTTCTGGTCGTGCACGAGCACGTCCACGAGCTCGTCGACATAGATGGTCGCGCTACCGAACGAGTCGAGCGGGATCGGCTGCGCGCTGTACTGCTGCGTTGCCGGGAAGTCCTTGTAGTAGACGGCGTGCGTGGACGTGCCGCGTTCGAGGAGCTCGACCGAGCCAATCTCTGCGCCACGGATGCCAGCTACGAGCGGATTGATTAGGTGCATGCGTTCACCACTGAACCCGGCTGCCGCCCGTTGCGAGTTGCACGTTGATGCGCCCGGTAGCCGTTGGGGGGAGCGACATGTCGGCGCCGAGTAGCAAGCTCAGGTTCTCCATGGCGACCCGGATGATTGTCGTTCCGACCACGGCCAGGTCGACGGCTGCGTAGTTCGAGAAGCCCACGGTGCCGGCGGAGACCACCGTGTCGTTCATCACGAGGTCGGTGATGTTGGCGCCTGGTCCAATGTTGATGGCCACCTTCGGCTGAGCGCTCGTGAGCACTCCCGTCGAAATGAAGGTCGACTTTTCGATGCGCGCGCGATTTCCTGCCAAGGACAGGCCGGCGCCCTGGTCGTTCGGCCCGAGCTCGAAGTAGCAGCCGCGCATCGAGAAGTTCACGTCTTGAACCGAAACCTTCGGGCTCAGGTTCGAGAGCAGCGTGGGCGGGAAGTAGATGTTCCTGATTTCGCAACCTGGCGCGCCAATTTGCAGCAGGTTCAGCGCGGCCATGTTCGCCAGGAACTTGACCGCCGGCTTGCCATCCACGACGCCTTCGCCGATGAGGGTGAGTGCCTTCAGCAGCGTCTGCGTGAGCGTGAGCGTTTGCGTGTGGCCAGGTAGAAAGACGATGATGTCGCCGTCGAGCGCGTTGATGACGGCCTGCGCCATGGTGGCGAGCGGCTTCTCTCGGTTCTGGCCAGCGGGCGACACGGCATCGGTGCCGATGAGGGAGCTCACGTACCAGACGTTGCCGCTCGTTTGCAGGGGCTTGCAGGTGTCGAGGAAGTCCCCCGGCTGGTAGCCGCCGATGCCGTTGGGGTAGTACTGGATGCTCATCGATACGTCTTTCGCCACGCCGTGCGGTGGCTGATGGATGCCTGCACGTTCACGCTCGGCTTGGAGTAGCCCTTGCAGATGTCCTTCTTCGCGCCTGCCATGCCGTCGAGGTAGGTCACGCGGTCAAGCGCCATGGAGTTGTCGAGGGCCAGCCGTCCGGCGAGTGCGTACACGAAGTACTCGTCCCAGTAGCGCTCGAAGGGCAGCGTGAACGAGCCGTTGTTCACGTCGGGGCGTAGGTTGTGGAAGTTGAACCGGATGCGCCCGCCGTCCTCCGATTGCGATGGAGTCGGCCACAAGTAGAGCGTGCCGAGCGGGGCCTCGCGCGCGAAGTAGTAGATGGTGGGGCGCGACGCTGCGCTCTTGCTGCTGAGGTTCTGGTAGGTATCGCGGTCCTTCTTGATGACCGGGGTTTCGCTCGATGCTTGGAACGGCTCTTGGCTCACGCTGGGGTCGATGTAGGCGCCGTTGCCCACGCAATCGATCACGGTCTCGGGCAGGGTGTAGAGGTTCTGGCCGGCTACGAGCAGCACGTAGCCGGGTTGCACCGCGCGCATGGCGATGCCCTCGGCCTGGAGGCCCGTGACGATGGTGCTGAGGATTTGGCGAGCGACGCCGCCTTGGACGCCACTCGGCGACTGCTGGGCGTTCAGGAGGCCGGCGCGGCGGTACGCCATGGCGACGACGTCGTCGATGGAGGGAACGTACAGGCTCGTCGGTGCTTCGACTTGCGCGTTAGGCAAAGAGGTCTCCTCCGTAGCGTGTGATGCCGTACGCTTCGATGTCTGCGATTTCGGCAGGCGTGGGCGAGCCGCTGACGAACAGCACTTCTGCGAGTGACGCCTTGCACGAATCCACTCCGAAAGGAGCCGCAAACAGGGTCGTGGCAGGGCTCACCTTCTGCCCGGCGCTTGGCTGGCTGGTGAGCGTCGACTTGATGAGCAGTGTGTCGGTGCCGCTGACGTTGAACGAGATGATGGCTCGCGCCCACGTACCGGTTGGGGCTCCGAAGTTGTTTATCCCAGCCGCGTTCGTGTTCATCAGAACCGCGTTCGCCGTTCCGCTTTGGTAGAAGTGAACGCCAGCTCGGAAAATCGCGCGAAAGCTGTCGGTCGAGCGCTTGTAGATGAGCCACGCCCACATGGGGGCGCCGCCCTTGAAATCATCGTTCTGCAAGTACTGGAAGAAGGCGTCTGGCGCGACGGTCGGTAGCCCTCGGAGCGTTGGGTCGCTCACGTTCCACGCCGGCTGAGCGCTGGATGAGATGGCGCGCATGTGATTGTCGCGAGTGCTCTGGTCGATCCACCGACCCACGCGCCCAGGCTGCCCCTGCTCCACCACATCAGCACGCAGCCACAGGTTCACTAGCTTGCTGAGCGGACCCGTGGGACCGCCGTTGATGGGACGTGGCGGCGGTCCGTTGGGGTCGACGAAGCCCGGCGAGGGCGGGCTCACGAAGGTGTCGTAGCCGCCGTCGACCGGGCCAATCTCCTTCGGCTGCTGGCTGCGCATGAGCTCCGCGTTGCCCTCGGACAAGCTCACCACGTCGAGCCCGGGGCCGCAGTCAGGGCAGGCGAGGTTCTCGGCGCGGTCGCGATGGAGCTGCGAGCGGCGCCACTGCACGCCGCAGTAGCTGCACAAAGCCTGACGGTCAGGCCCGATGCCTACTGGCCAGCGCTTACCAATGGTTCTCATATACGGGGCTCCTTCCGGGCACCAGCTCCAGCCGGAGCCCCGTCAGCGGTTCAGGTGTCGACGGCCGGCACCAAGAAGCCGCTCTTGTTCGGGTCGTTGACGGCGTAGTTGTTGAAGAACGCGGTCAGGTTGTTGAGCCCGCCGACCGTGATGCCGGTGACTCCCGGAACCACAGCGCCGGGGGCAGCGACTGCGATGCGGTTGCCCGAGCAGACGCCCGTGATGAGGATGTTCGCGTAGCTGATGCCAGCGACGCTACCGGGCGTGATGTTGAGAATCTCGTTGTCGTCGATGGCCAAGCGCTGAGCGCTAGCCAGGACCGCGATGTTGCCCGTCGCCACGGCAGCACCAGCAAAGATGCGGTTCTGGGAGATGATGCCGTCGAAGCCCGTCGAGTTGACCACGATGGAAGCCGAAGCAACCGCCGCGCCCCAACCTCGGAAGGCGTTGCCGCTCACCTCGTAGCGTGCCGCCGTGCCGGTGATGCCGACACCGATGGTGGCGTTCGCGAGCGTGTTGCCGAGCTCCACCTCGTTGGCGGTGAAGCCCACGTCGTCGGCCGAGATGTTCACGGCCTGCGCGACCGTGACCGGCGCAAGAGTCGTGCCGGCGAACTTGAGCCGGAAGCCGGTGACGAGCACATCCGGCTGCGAGAGGTTCAGCTGGGCACCGGGCGTGGTCCAGGTGAACGTCGGCATGTTCGAGCCGCGACCGACGCCCAGAATCTTCGCGCCCGGGGGAAGCGCCGTCGAGAAGGTCGTGGCGTCGGTCACGTCTTC
>Ga0157289_10000002_pt1 | contig 36158 bp, 47 predicted proteins | sample NitcycUS134311R1_FD_108395 | JGI IMG/M metagenome (GOLD analysis project Ga0157289, IMG submission 108395) | Soil microbial communities from Arlington Agricultural Research Station in Wisconsin, USA - Nitrogen cycling UWRJ-S134-311R-1 | ecosystem: Environmental > Terrestrial > Soil >... | reverse complement strand
TCTTTTAATAAAATATTATGTTCCATCACCACTCCAATCTAATGATAATTCTTTCTTATCATTAAAAATATTCTGTTAATTGACCATTCTCATCCCATTCTTTGCATGCAGGTCCATTAGGATTATGTAAATCATCGTTATTATAATAACGTTGCATTTTTAATTGACCATTTGGATACCACTCTTGTAATGCTGGACCATTTTCATTATGAAATTTACCATCAATGTAAAATTCTTGGCATTTTAATTGTCCATTCTCATAGAATGATTGAGCTGCAGGACCATTAGGATTATGAAGTACATACTTTGGATTACGATAACCTACAGGTTTATTAGAATCAAATGATAAATTATCAGTGTAAAAACTTTCAGATTTTAATCTGCCATTCTCATAAAATTTTAATACTTTTTCCATTTTATTTATCCTTTTTAAATAAAGTTCAATTTGCATTAGTTGATATTCAGCTTCTGTTCTATCTACTAAATGTTTCATAAACTCATTAAAATTAGTAAAACCTAATCTACATCTAAGTTGCATTAATTCATCTGCTAAATTTTCAAATTGTTTTTTATTCATTACATTTCCTTTTTGTTGTAAAATTTCTGTTTCAAAATATTGTAAAATTGCTTGTAGAGTAGAGGCTCTTATACTGCAAGATTTAATATTAGTGTCTGGATACCAAATTAATTGCCATATTTCACATGTTTCAATACATTTGTTTTTTTCTTCTGGCAAAAAATCATCATCTTCTTCATTTATTATTTTATCAAATAATTCAATATCTTCCTTAGCAGAACAGCAATAAGTTTCACATTTCATTTTATCAAAATAAAATTCTCGTTTTGATAAATTTATCAAATTTTTACATCCTCTTAAATCTTCTTCTGATTCAAATAATTCTTTTGTTTCTGTATTTAAAAAATAAAACATTTTATTTCTCCTTTTTGTTTTCTTTAAAACTCTCTAAATTTATTCCATAATATGCATAGGTTTTAATCAAAAATTTGTGTTTTAAGATAAATTTTTAATTCTTTCAGTTTTTGATTAAATTCATTTTCTGAAATAGGATTTTGGTTCCAATAAATTTTGCGTTTAGTATTAACATATCTTTTTCCATACCATTTTTTATTTAAAATAAATGAAAAATCATCTTTTTCAGAATTATTACCATATGAAAAATAAGTTTCTTGAAAATAATAAATATCATCAATATTCCAACCAATATTTGGTTGTATTAAATCTTTAGTTAAATTACAATCATATTCCCTATTTTCAGACTCAATTTCATACAATTGATTTACTTGTTCCCAATAATTTTCATTAGTATAACGTTTCATTATCTTACCCACATTCTTATTTTTTTACCATTTTCCCATACTGATTTTGTTTTAAATCCAATTTTTTTAAGACATGAAGTTATTTCAAATTGATTTTTTTTCATTTTATCAATATCATTTACATACATTTTTCTTAATAATTCATTTTTATCAATTTTAATATCGTCGCCAACAGCCTCAATAACGTCTTGTAATAATAATAAATCAAGTTGTCTATTAGTTTTTACAATATTTTTATTAAAATTTTCTTTAACATTTAATCTAAAGTTCCATGATTTATTGTCTTTTATTAATGTATTGTAAAAGTTAATTATTGTATCTTCAATTTGATTAGCAATATCATTATTACATATTGCTAATTTTACAAAATAAAAATTATCTATTCCTTCATTATTCATATGAATATTTACTTTTAATGAACTTTTATTAATATTTAAACTATTTTCTTTATGAGCAATAATTCTATTTTCATAATTATTTGTTTGCCCTATGTAAATAATTCTTTCTAATCTTTTATCTTTAATTCCATAAATTGTTATTATCATTATTTTACTTCCTCAATAATATTTGTTAATTTCCAATTATTTATTGCATGTTGTAAATTAGTATTTCCTTTTTCAGTAATATTTTTAAAATAAGTATTATTACCTTTCTTTTCCAAAACTATCATAACTTCATTTTCTAATATTTCTAAATAATCTTTTACTTTAATTTTTCTAATACCAACTTCTTTTGCAATATCTTCTTTATTTAAAATGTTTTTAGATAAACATTCTAATACTTTTAATTTATTTTCTTCTTCAATATCTTTTTCAATTTGTTCATTATTAATTAAATTTAATTTAATACCTAATGGTAAACCAGTATTAATATTTTCAGCGCCACAATCGTCAATTGTCCATTTAATTCCAGATATTTTATCAACACATAATCTTTTTTTACCAACTTGTAACTCAACAGTTTTTGATTTATTATCGTAAGATAATGATATTGATCCTGATACAGCTGCAATATTACTACTTGATCCCTTAACTCTTTTTAGAGGATCGTCTGAGGCATTTTTTGCCTCATGTGCTAATAATATTATGCAAACATTTAACTCTTGAGCTACTTGCATTAAAATATCTAAACCAAATCTAGAATCGTCAGAATTAAAATCAGTGCCAGGACTACCAGCAATAAAGTTATCAATTATAATTAATTTACATTCAGATTTTTTAATTAATTGTAAATAACCTAATTTTAAATCAGGATCATTTAAATACAAATTATTTCTTAAATCTAGGTATTTTGGATTTTTTAATTGTTTAAAACAATCAAGCCCATAATGAACTTTATTAAAATAATGAACAGAATCTGTACCTAACTCATAATCAACATACAATGCATTTCCTGTTGTCTGGAAATCATATTTATCAAATACAGGTATATTATTTGCAAAGCAAAAGGCTAAATAAATACCAAACCAAGATTTACCAGCATTGCTAAATCCATTAAGGAAATAAACTCCATTCTCTCTTAATGTTAAGTGTTTATTAATCCAATTTATTTTAGGTTCTGGCATATGACTAAAATCTATGAAATTAAATTCAAATACTCTTTGTTCTTTTTTTTCTACAACTTCTTCTTTATTGAATCTTTTTCCAATATTTGCTAATTTATTTATTTTTTCATTAGCTAAACGAAATATTACATTTAAATTTTCTTCATGATCTTCTTGATCATATGAATTAATATTATTGATAAAGTTTTTTAATTCTGCAATACTATTTAATTTATCTAACTGATTTTCTAATTCTTTTCCCACTTTTACCGCCTTAAAAAACAAAAAACCCATTAAGTTTTAAGCAACTTAATGGGCGGTAAAGATTTTTTTTACTTAATGGGTTTTTGTTTAAATTTTCTATTTGCAACTTTACCGCCAAGTTTGAGTTGCTCATAATAATATGTCATGTCTTTCCCAGATTTCTTAAAAAAGAATTAAATAATTAAAAATAAAATAACGGTCCCAACACCGGTCCCAGAGTACACCGGTCCCATCGGTCCCAACACCGGTCCCGACATTTTTGAGCTTTCACAATCCAGCCTTTTTAGGCTGTAAAAACACCGGTCCCAAAAAATCCCTAGGGTATGGAACTTGGGACCGGTGTAAGGATATACTAATAACATATTGCATAGCTACGCTATGCTATATGATTATTGTTAGTAATATCAGGTTTTTTAGATTATTGTTTAAATTTTTGGGAACTGAATAAAAAATGAAACTTCTTTGTAAAGAAAATAAAGAATTTAACAATTGCGTTTTTATTTAACAACAAAAATAGAAATAAAAAAAGCAATAAAGGGGTAACCATTACCAAAACCTTTATTGCTTAATCTAAGGAACTGTCAATACAAAAAATAAACTAACTGTTCTAAAATATATCAATTACTACAAGACATACTGTCATATTTAATGTATGACACCTAAAATTAAATCAGCCATTCGTTCAGCCATGAGGAAAGCCTGGATGTGGTATTGCCCCAATAGAAAACTAATTCTATCAAAAAACAAAAAACTCCCAAACACATCCCTACCATTCATACACTACAAATGCTCAATTTGTAAAGAAGATTTTGCAACAAGGGAAATTAGGGTAGATCATGTTGACGCAGCAGGAAAATTTGATTCCTGGAAAGAATTCGGGGAATGGTGTGAAAGATTATTTACAGGCAAGCTCCAACTCGTCTGCATTTTTTGCCATAAAAAGAAAACAGTAATTGATAGAGCTAAAATGAAGAAAAAGAAATAATTTTTTTTCTTTTAAACTAATAATAAGGCATTCAATTATGAAAAAGATTAAAATAATAAATACAGATTTAATCAAAGAACAAGTAAAAGAATATTGCCCTAAACTATGTGACAATTATCAGTTTAAATTTTATGAGGTATTTACAGCTCCAGAATTATTAGATAATTGTAATGCAAATGATAATTATGATAGTTCTGAACAAAATGAATTATTAGGCGAATTAGCCGACTTACTGCTTATTCACATAGATAATGATTTAAATGCAAAACAAAAATGTGTAATAAAATTAATTCTTAAAAATTATAGTCAAGGGCAAATTGCCAATCTAATGCATGTATCCCAACCAATAATTTCCAGAATTTACATACAATCAGTTAAAATATTACGTAAATCATTATTAGAAAATAAAAAAACATTAAATATTCTATCTAAAATAGAAAAAACAATGTTTTAACATTGTATTTATTTGCCTAATTAGACTAATCAGGAAAGCGCTGAAAAAAATCTAATTAGGCACCAAATTACACGAACGGCACAAAATATGCAAGAATATCTAAACGAAATACAAGATATTATCTTATCTGATATTAAAAACATACAAAAACATCAAAAAGAAACAAGCGAGCTAGATTACCAAAATGCTCGTAAATTAATTGAATATTCAAAATTTCTATTTAAAAAAGATAAAGATACAAAAGACAATTCCAATTTAAACTATTCAGAAGAAGAAACACGAGCAGTTATCCTCTCTGAGTTTAAAAACATATTTAAAAATTTACCAGAGGCTGAGAAACAGGAACTACTCCAATCATTGACAGCCGAGGAAACAAAATGAAAATAACAGAAATTCCAGGCGTTAAATATCGCATGGCTGTAGAAACAGATATTCCATTTATTGTAACCTGTTGGAAAAAAGAAACATACAATGTATTTCCTAATTTCTTAATAAATGATAAAATTTATTACAAACATAAAGCCGAAGAAATAAATGAATTACTAAAAGAATGTAAAACAATTGTTGCTGTATCAGACACAGATCCAGATCAAATATTTGGATTTATTACATTTCAACAAAGATTAGATATGCTTTTAATACATTACATTTACATAAAAAATCCTGTTAGAAATTTTGGATTTGGCTCCAATCTTATTGGAATTGTAACAAAAGAAGAATTCCCTAACAATCCTAATATTTTAATTTCAGAATTACCAAGAAAAAATGCAAAAGAGTTTGTTGAAAAATATGGATTAAAATACCTACCATCAAAAATAAAACAAGGAAGTTAAATAAATGAAAGTAAAGAATAAAATAGAATTATCACGAATTGATATGTCTAAACCAATTAATGTATTATTAAATGGTGCAGTGCATGCAGTATTGTCGTTTAAGGTAGTTAATGCTGCAGATAAAGTAAATTTAGCTAATAATCAATGCTTATCAATTACAATTTTAAATGATCAATATGTTAAATTAGTATTTAGAAATAAAAAAATATCTGTAAGATATTGCCATATTTCAGCTGTTGAATCATTTGTTCCTTTAAAAGATTTAGAGCAAGAATAATTAAATGTCAAATGCAATAATAAACCAAATAATTAATAAAACAAAATCATCAACTAATTTTGTTGTTAATAATATTATTGCACAATCTTTTCCAGCACAAAGAGCATTCCTACTTTGCAAGGATAATAAAGTAGCTCATTGTGCTCGCCGTGCTGCAAAAACATATTCTGCCGTATTAGATTTAATAATAACAGGATTGACAATTGAGAATGCAGCAATGTTATTTTGTGGCTTGACATTTGATTCAGCAAAAAGAGTATTGCTAAAGCAGGTATTACCTAAAATAAGAAAGAATGTCCCAAATCTAAATTTAAAAGTAGTTGATAATGAAATTCATTTTGAAAATGGATCAATTATTTATCTAATGGGTTTAGCTAAGGATGAGCAACAATCAGCTAAAATTCTTGGAACATACTTCCATTTAGTTGTAATAGATGAGTGCCAAGATATGGTAAACATTGATCTTAAATGGGTTATTGACAATGTAATTGATCCTACACTTTTAGATGAGGGCGGGCGTTTAATTCTTACCGGAACATCTTGTGATAATATCAATACTTTTTTTTATGAACTTACTAAAAATGGACAAAATTCAGCTAATGAACATGGATTTGCTTATCATAAATGGCTCACATTCGACAATCCACATAATGCAGATAAGTTAAAAGCTAAATTAGAAAAAAGACTAAAATTCGATCCTAACTACCTAACATCTAATGAATATCGCCAACAATGGTTAGCTGAATGGATTGTGGAGCGTAATAAATTAGTTTACAAATTCCATCAACATAATTTTATTAACCCTGTCACTAACCAACCATGGGAATTACCAACAAATACAACTCTTACTTGGGTTTTGGGAGTGGATGTTGGGCACACAGATCCAGATGCTTATGTGGAGCTAGCTTATTCAGAATCTGATAAATATCTTTACATAGTTTCTGTATTTAAACAGGATAAGTTAAATACATACGAAACTGCTAATATCATTGATCATTATGCAAAACGTAGATATTATTCACAAATTGTAGTAGATGGTGCTGATAAAAAAGGTGTTGAATATTACAAAGAAAGAATTGGATTAAATTTAATTGCAACAGAAAAACGTGGAAAGTACGAATATCAGCAACGTTTTAATATTGAATTACAAAATGGAAACATAAGGGTATTGCCACAAGCCAAAGAAGCAATTCTTTCCGAAGCAAGTAAATTAATTAAAAATCCTAAAATGCCAAGAGATGATCATCCTAATTATCCAAATCATATTATGGATGCAACTTTGTACGGCTTTAGGTGCTGTTTCCATTGGCTTTTTGCTGATCCAACAGAGGATCAGGAAGCTGAATTAATATTAGAAAAAGAATTAATTAGACAGAAGAAACAAAAAACAACAATATTTGATAATTTGATAAATAAATCAAATGAACATAGAAAAGAAGATTTGTATGGACAATTACGAAAATTTGCCAACTCTTATTAAATTATTAAGAGAAAATAAAGTAAAAGAATTTAAAGACGAACATTATCATTTGGTATTTGATAGTAATACTGCGTTTATTGAAAAAACACATACTTCTTCTGTATCTTCTACCACTGCTACCTCTAATTCAAATATGTTTGATGAATTAATTGAGGAAGAGGAACAAGAGCAAGATAATGAAGAAATCACACCAGAAAATTTATTAGATAAACTTGGCTTAAGAGTAAGCTTTACTCCAATAGATAATAAATAATAGGAAATAATTAATGGCTAAAAGTTTTACTTACAAAAAAGTTACATTAGATCGTCATAAACCAGCTGATTCTTCAGAGTTTTTACATTGGTGGCAAGTAGATAAAAAAAAACCTGATGAAGTTGGAACTACTGTAGTTAATCAATTATTTTCAATAATTAGACGACAACAAGCTTCATTTGAAAATATGTTTTCATATGCTCGTGTCTATGAAAATCAAGACGGATTTATTGATTCTGTTGCTACTGCATTTGGTAGAGTATTTGATATTTCAACAGCTAATAAATCTTGGGCTAGTTCAGGTTTCACTTTCAACGGAATTTCCTCAACAATTGACTCACTTTGTGCTAAAGTAGCGAAATCAAAGCCAAATGTTAAACTTACTACAGCTGGAGGTGATTTTTCAGCCCAAAAAATAGCTAAGCAAATGAATAAAATTATGCTTACTACTTTTAAACGTTCAAAAATGTACAAAATTTCACCTACTATTTTCCGTGATGCTTGTATTTTTGGCACTGGCTGTGGCAGAATTTACCTCGAAAATGGTCAGCCATATGTTGATAGAGTAATATTTCCATTAGAAATATTTATTGATAGAAATGAATCGCGTTATGGATTACCAAAAGATATTTATTACAGAAAGCTTTATTCAAAATCTGTATTAATAGAAATGTTTCCTGACTACAAAGAGGAAATTAATGCGGCTCCAACTACATCAACATACAGAGGAACAATTCCAGATCAAATAGCTGTTGTTGAGGCTTTTCATCTTCCCCTACTAAAGGGCAAAAAAAACGGCAGAAGAGCAATTGTATTAGATGGTGGAACTGTAGTTTATGATGAGGTTTATGAAAAAGATTATTTTCCATTTGTTTTCATAAATTACAAAGATCATTTACAAGATTTCCAGGGACAATCAATGATTCAGGATTTGATTTTCCAGCAACTTGAACTTACTAAATTATCTAAAATGATTACTGTGGGACAAGAGGTAAATTGTGTCCCACGCATATTTGCACAACAAGGTTCAATAGCTTCAAAAAATTCTATTTATGACATAGGAATTGTTGAAATTAAACCTGGAGCTCCAATGCCTCAAGTTGTTACAGCTCCAGCCGCATCAGCAGATGTTTACAGATTTAGAGATACATTAAAAAATGAAATGTATGAACAATCAGGTGTATCACAATTATCAGCCGCTTCAGCCAAACCAGCAGGCTTGGAATCAGGCGTTGCTCTACAAGAATATCAAGATATTGAAACAGAACGATTTTCCCTTCAAGCTCAAAAATATCAAGATATGTTCGTTGAAGCAGCTAAAATATTTATTGATTTATTTAAAGACGAATATGAATCAAATAAAAACTTTACATTAAAAGTATTTGGAGGAAATACAAATAATTTCCTAGAAACAATTAAATGGAAAGACGTAAATTTAGATGAAGATGATTATGTAATTGAAGCATTCCCAGTAAGTCAGTTACCTTCTGAACCTTCAGCAAAATATGATCTATTAACTAAATTTATGCAATCACAATTATTAGATAAAAGCCAATTCTTAGCATTAATGGAGCTTCCTGATTTTGATAATTTCTATTCATTATCTAATGCAACATATGATAAGACAATGAAAGATATGGAAAATATCATTCAAAATGATGAATCTGTATTACCAGATATGCATATGGATCTATCATTTGCAAGAGTAATAGCACAATCTATGTATGTTCGTTGTACAGCTGAAAATTCAGAAATAGATCAGGATAAATTAGATTTGTTAGAAAATTACATTTCTGAATGTGATAATTTATTAAGGAAAGCTCAAGAGCAAGCTAATCCCCCTCAACCAGCTGCTCAAGCAGCTCAGCCACAACAAAATGCTCAGCAAACACAAACAGTAAGTTAAAAATAAAAAAAAACAAGGAAATAAGAAAATGCCCACATATGAGTATATTAATGTAAATGCTGCAGCTGCAGAAGCTGCCACTCCCACAGTTGCCGTTGAATCAAATGTAGCTGCAAATGCAACAGAAACAGCAAAAGATCCTGTAAATACGGAAACAGCTGTTAAAAAAGAATTGTTAACAAATCCTCCTGAAAAAGAGAAAATGTCCAAACAATTCGAAGCTTTAGCATTAAAAGAACGCAATATTACATCTAAAGAAAAAGCATTAAAAGAACAAATTCAACGTGTTGAAAAATTTGAAGAAATGCAAAAAGAATTAGAACATGATCCTATTGGATTTGTTTTGAAATACAGAAATATGTCTATTGATGACGCACTAGCTAATCATCTTAATGCCTCAAAAAATGGTCCGCCTAAAAAAGATAAAGTAGAATTACTAGAAGAAAAATGGGCACAGCTAGAAAAAGAAAAAGAAGAATTAGCTAAAAAAGCTCAAGAACAAGAAACTCTTAATAAAAAATCAGCTCTTGATAAACAAATTGACACTCATCTAAATGAAATTGTCAATTCAATGGCATCACATATTTCTACTAATAAAGATAATTATGAATTAGTATTAGCTAACGCAGATGAAGCTACTAAATTATTTAAAGATGAAGTTTTACTACATACTAAAAAATTAAATAGAGATCTTACAAAAGAGGAACATGTTTACATTTTAGATGCTGTTGAAAATTATTTATTAGATAATGCTAAAAAATCATTAGAAAAAGTTAAGGGAGTAAAGAAACTTGGATTAGTAAAAGAAAAAGAAGAAGAGAAACAATCAAGTTCTAATATTTCTTCATTACCAGCCAAAAAAGCTCCTCAACTAACAAATAATACTGCATCAGCTCCAGTAAGATATCAACCAAAACCAAAAGATAGTTTTGAGGAACATAAACGAGCAATGGCAGAAAAATACAAATCTTCAAAACTTACTTGGTAATAAATTAGAAAATAGAAGTTATTAACTTGTATTAATTTAGACAGAAACCGAATAGCCATCATAGACGCTTTTAAATATTAAATAAATAATCCGAATAGTTGACAAAATCGAAAATAAAACAATTTAAACAAATAAGAAGATTAATTTAAAAATATTTAAAAGGATATTATACTATGACAATGGATCAGGTTTCCATTGAGAAGCTCTTAAAAGAGACTTTTCATTTCGATTATGTTAGAGATTTATTTTTGGGTGACAGCCCATTCTACAATAAATTAAATAGGGATACAAAAGGTGGTGGTGAGGACGTTATTCGTGCTCCATTACGTTTCGGTCCTTCTGGTGGTCAGTCTTGGGATATTGCTGACGCTAAAAAAGTTGCTTATGCAAATAAACCAGCTACTTCAGCGTTTTCAGTACCTTACTTAGAGTACAATCACTGGAATACAGCAACAGACAGAGCACTTCGTGTTGCACTCAAAAAAGGTCCAGAGGCATTCATTGCTGCAATGGATCTATTACTTCAAGACTTATTCTATTTAGAGAGACGTTGGCTTTCAATTGCTCTTTTCAAAGATGGTTGGGGTACTATTGGACAAATTGCTGCAGGCTCAGCTGTCAACTCAACTACTCTATTATTAGAGGATGTAAATGATGCATTAAATTTCGAAATTGGTCAGCAATTAGAAGTAGCTACTGCAAAAGGTGACGCTGCTAAAGCATTAGGCTCTTCAAATAATGGTTTAATTGTAACTGGAGTAGATACATTTAATGGTGTTCTTACTTTTGGTTTCAATGTAAATGACGCAACTAATGGTATTCCTACTATTGCTGCAGGCGACTTTATTTATCGTTTAGGTGACGCTCAAGCTGATACCTACACTGCTCCACAAGGCTTAGCCTCTTACCTCACACAAACTGACTTGTCAACTCCATTCATGGGTGTTACTCGCTCACAAAACCCACAGCGTTTAGCTGGCGTTTTCGTTGATGGTAATGGTATTCCACTTGTTGAGGCTCTTAATAGAGGAGCTGTAGAAGCAATTAAATATGGTGGTAAACCAGACACTTGCCTTGTATCACATGATACCTACCAAACCTTAATTAATGCTAATGAAGGCAAAGTACAAGTATTACAACATGGTCCAGCTAAATTCGGCTTTTCTACCGCTGTATTAGATACAGCTCGTGGACAAATTGAAGTAATGCCAGAAATTTGTTGCCCTAATGACAAAATGTACATGCTCCAAATGGACTCATGGAAACTTGTTACTGTTGGTGACGAAATGTACAATGTTGGTACAGATGTTGGTGATAGTTTGAGATTACGTTTAGATCCAGATTACAATATTTGGACATTACGTCACTCATTCCTTGGTAACGTTGTTTGCGATGCTCCAGGACATAATACTGTAGTTACAATTGGCGCCGAAGTTTAATTTTTTGTTAGCGAAAGGAGAAAATCTATGGCTAAACAAAGAATAGGTGAAGTGTTGTTAGGGTACAATTTACGTACCATGGGTGGTTGGACAGATGGCTACTTACAATTTTCAAATACTGAAGCTGATGGGTATGTAAATACTGCTGCTTCTGTATTAGATAATTTAGAAGTAGAAGGTGATGGCTCAGGCGTTTACACATTTACATTTAAGAAATTATTTCCTAGAGTGTTAAGTGTATCAGCTTCTCCTGTATTAACATCTGCAGCTGCTCGTAAAGTAGATGTAGTTTCATTTTCACAGACAGGATTTGTGCTCAGATGGGCTAATAGCTCTTCAGGCGCAGCTACTCACCCTTCTGCTGTAGATGGAATAACATTCCACATAATGTTCCAAAATTCTATGGTGAATACGGATGGTACTTATGGAAATGGATAAAGATAAAAGAAAATCTTCTTTAGCTATTTTAATAGGGAAACCTTCTAAAATGGACGAAGAAGAAATGGAAGAGGAAAGCGAAGAAGAAGAGGATGAAGAAATGGGACTTGATGTTGCAGCCGAAGAAATATTAGATGCTGTAGCAACAGGCGACAAAGACTCCCTCAAAACTGCTCTTAAATCTTTCGTTCGTCAATGTTATTAACAAATAAACAAAAAGCTCGCCTTAATAAAATTTTATTATGTTTTTTTTTTAATTTAACTGTTTTCCATAATAAAACTTTCTTTTAAGGCGAGCCTTAAATTTTATGAGCACACTAAATGATCTTGTTACAGTTGTACGTTCACGCCTAAATATCCAAAACGGCATAAGAACAATTACAGACGAAAATATTCGTTATGAATTAAATCGCTCATTAAAAGAACTTTATGAATTAGTAATTAATTCTGGAGAAACTTGGAATGTAAAACGTCTTGATTTTTCAATTACAAATCAAGCTGTTGGTGTCAATGATGGCTATCAATTACCTTCTGATTTTTACAGATTGCTGCGTGTTGATCGTTGGTATGCAAAAGCACAGGCATATGCCTACACCCTCGAAAGAATAAATCTTAGAGACGAAACCATCTACACAAATTCTTATTACCAAGCATATTCTAATTATTCTTATTCTGTAAATACATTTAAATATTTATTAGAACAAGAACATGATGGTTATTATTATTTAAGAGTTTATCCTCCTGCAAATAGACAAGGAGAATACAGAATAATTTATTATCCACAATTGTCTGATTATGCTCCTACTGATAATGTATTAATTGGAGCTGCATCACAAGACTGGACTGATTATGCTATTACTGACACTTGTATCAAAATTGCTAACTCACTGGAAACAGACGTTACAGTATTTGTAAGACAAAAAGAAGAAATAAAATTAAGAATAACAACAGCAGCAACAGCTCAAGATCAGCAATTTGCTCAACCTCCTCCAATTCGCACATCTTGGTGGACCAGAGGTAATAATGGAGGCAGAGGTGGAGGGATAGGATGGTAAAGCCATTCACTAAAATATCAATAAAAGATAATGACAACATAAATTCTGTTGTAAATAGATTACAAGATAATGTATCAGATTCTTTTAAACCTATTTTATCTAATAAGTTATTGGATGGTACAATTGTACAGGTAAGCTTACAAACAAATGTAGATCAAAATGTAGCTCATGGCTTGGGACGTCCATATGTTGGATTTATTCCAATATTAAAAAATCAGCCAAATATTGACATTTGGCTTTCTAATAGAGAAAACAATCAAAAAGATAAAATAATAATAATAAACTCTACAGGAAACGTTCAAGCCTCTATTTATTTTTTTTAAGGATCATTAATGGCATACACATTCACTCTACCAACTATATTTGTTACTCCAGATCCTACTTGGGCTCAAGAACTAAATGAGGCTATTCAACAAATTGCTGATAATAGATATGAGGGGTCTGAGGGTCAGGCAGATAAGCTTTCACAAGATTCAATATTAATTAGTGGAAATGTAGAATTTAATAATAATGCAATATTAGAAGCTTCTTATTTACAATTAGTTCCACAAACACCTCCATCTGTATTAAATTCAATATTTCCAGCTGCAAATGGCGATTTGTATTACACAAATTCAAACAATGTGCAGGTACAGATTACAAATGGAACACAATTAAATCAAACAACTGCAACTGCTTCTAAATACGAAGTAACAAATGTAACTACAAATATTTCAATTCTTAATACAGACACATTCACTTATCTAAATGTTTCCACTGCAGCTGCAAGAACTATTTTCCTTCCTGCTGCCTCCTCTGTTAATGCAGGTAGATTTTATTACATTAAAGATGCTACAGGGTCAGCCTTCACAAATAATATTACAATTGATCCTGCAGGAGCTGACACAATTAATACAGTTGCAGCAAATAAATTATTAAATAAAGCTTTTGGAACATGGCTCCTAGAATCTGACGGAACATCTAATTGGAACTTATCTTACATGGCTAATCAAGACATGCAAGATGGAACATTTATTTCTTCTGCCATTACAATGCAGGCAAATTCAGCTCAAGCAATTAATTTAAATGTTGGTACTGCATCATTATCAATTTCAGATATTGGATCAAATGTATCTATTACATCAAATTCACATGAATTAACAATATTAGCATCAGCAATGACATTGCAAACATCTGGAGCTGTTCCTGACATAATTTTAGATGCTGCAAGAGACATAATTTTAGATGCTGCAGATGATGTAACCCTTATTGCTGCAGATGCTATTACATCAACAGCTACAACCACAAATACATTAGCTGGTGCAACAGTAAATATTACAGCAACAGGTGATATTAATATTACTGCAACAGATGATGGCTATCTTACAGCAACAGATGATGTATTTATTTCTGCTGGAGACTCTTGCAACTTATCAGCTACGTCTTTTGAAATTACTACAACAGGAACTGCTGCTGTAAATTTAAATAGTCCAATTAAATTAGCAAATACAGGTAGATATTGTTTTAGACGAATATTATCACAAGATGCTAATATGAATTTATCACCAGCTGATGGTAATATTATGTATGTATCATCATCAACACTATCTGCAGATCGTACATACACAATTGTTGAGGCTTCAAATCCACAAACTGGTGATAATATTTTCATATCTAACTTTTCTGCAACTAGATCAATTGTCGTTAAAGATCCTAATGCAGCAACAATAACAACACTAGGAACACAACAAGCAGGATTATTTGTTAGAGGAACATCAGCTAGCTCTTGGATTTGTGTTGATAAACATGCTGTAGTAGCAATTTAATAAGGAAATTATGACAGGTTTAAGTTGGCAACAAGTAGTATTTCCATTTGGTAGTGGTATTAATACATTCACTCATCCTACCCAATTGCCAATTGGAGAATTTGTCACGCTCGAAAATACAATTTGGAACCAACAAGGAGCTCTTTCAAAAAGAAATGGCTTTACTAATCTTTCAAATAATATTCTTGGAGAAACTAATAATATTAATTCAGCCATTGCTTCAGCCATCTATGATGATAGAGACTTACTTCTTTTTGATGTAAATAATGTTTATTCATATCTTGCAGCTCAAGATAAATGGCTAAACAGAGGGACATGCACATCTTTAAATATTGATCAAAACTCAATTCTAAATACTTCACTTCAAATATCAAATGTAAATATTGCTACTAATAATTCTAATAACGTAATTTCATATGACAGATCTGATAATACAGTAGGATATTCAATAATTGATTCAGCAACAAATACAATTAATTTAAATAATAAAACAATATTAGACGCAAATGCTAACGGAAACACATTACCATTAGTATTTGGTAATTTATTTCTTATTCTAACATCATCAGATGACGGCAGAGTGTTGGCAACAATTCTAAACTTTACTAATCCAAATAATGATCTTACTCAAACATTAATAGCAACATTATCAACAACAAATCCTCGTTACGATTCTACAGTTTATGATGGCTATCTTTACATTGCTTACAATTACAATACAGATGATACAGTTTATTTAAATAAATATGATACAAATTTAGCTCTATTATCCTCTTCCAACCTATCTACAACAAATGCGGCTAAGGGACTAAGACTATTTTCTGATCCAAATAACAATCTTTCTATTGCTATTATTTCATCTACATCAGAATTTACATTAAAAACACTCCTACCTACACCTACATACACTTCAGATCCTATTACTCTTACTACAAATGTTTCACATTTAAATTTAATTAATGTAGACAATACAACTGTATTCTATTTTGATGATAATGATACAAATTTAAATACAAAAGAAATTTACACCCTAACTGTAGATTATGCCACCACTGCATTATCCTACACCTCATTTATTAAATCAGCAGCTATTTCATCAGATCCATTTACATTTTCTGACAGACAATATTTTGCTATTGATTATTTTTCAACACAACAACCTGTAACATTAATAATAAACAATTTAGCAGAAATAGTTGGTAAATTAAATTACACATCTGCTGCAGGAACACGTTCAGATTATGCCTTACCTTCAAATGTAATTTTATTAAATGATAATTACATATTAGGATCAGCCAAATTCAATCAAATTATTTCAGAGAATAATAAAATATTTGCTAATCCTGGAGCAATTACAATAACACTATCATTTACATCTAATTATCAAAATGTAATGATGAATAAATCACTTTACATTACAGGTGGAATTGTACAGCAATATGATGGAATAAACATAGTAGAACAGGGGTTTAATTTATTTCCAGAAACAATATCATATTCAGTATTGACAGATGGAGATATTCCAAATGGAACATATCGTTATCAATTTACATATGAATGGATAGATAATAATGGGCAAATTGTACGTTCTGCTCCTTCCTCAGGCACAACAATTGTAATTAATAATGGCTCAGGGTTCGGCAATGTTTTATTTACCCTACCTTGCATATCATTTACTAAAAAAGATAATGTAAGAATTGTTGCATACAGAACACAAGAACTAATATCTAATCAACCACAACTCTACAGAATTACCTCAGAAACTAATCCTGTTCTTAATGTTCCAACAGCTTTCACTACTACTTTCACTGATAGTAATACAGATGATGATATTATTACTAATAATATTCTTTATTGCACAACTACAACAGATGATACATTAGTAGAATTAGAAAATTTTCCTACTCCAAACTCAACTATCATCACTGCATTTGGTAATAGATTATTTACTGGTGGTTCAGAAAATAAGAATCAATTATTCTATTCTAAAACACTTGTGCCAACAGAAAATCCTGCCTTCAATCCTAATTTCTATTTAGATTTAGTGGCTCAGGGTGGACCAATTACTGCACTATCTGTTCTTGATGATGCATTAATAATATTTAAAGAAAACTCTATTTATTATCTTTCTGGGGCAGGACCAACAAATAATGGACAACAAAATGATTTTAATGCTCCAACTAATATTACATTAGACGTTGGATGTGTTAATGCAAATTCAGTAGTTCTTGTTTCTTCACTTGGTATTTTCTTTCAATCAAATAAAGGAATTTACCTATTAGACAGATCACGAACAGTAAGTTACATAGGATATCAAGTAAGACAATACAATAATGTAGATATTGTTTCCGCAGATCAAGTAGTAGGAACTACTCAAGTTAGATTTACTACTTCTGATAGTAATTTAATTTATTATGATTATTTTCAAAAACAATGGGCAACATTCACTAATCATAGAGCTGTTGATGCAGGAATCTATTTAAATAAATATTATCATATTACAGATAATGGAATTGTTCATTTAGAGAATGATAGTTTTATTGATAATAATACAGATATTTCAATGAGAGTGAAAACTGGTTGGCTATCTTTCAATCAACTTCAAGGCGCACAAAGAATTAATTATTTCTTTTTATTAGGAGACTTCCTTGGACATCATTCATTAACATTTAATATGTATTTTGATGGTAGTGTAGTTCCAAATGATACTGTCACTGTAAATACAATAGACATTATTGATCAGAGTATTTATGGAGAAAATGACATTTATGGAGAAAATGGAATTTATGGTGGGACATATGAAGGTGGAGAGCAGTGGAAAATATTCCCAGCAATTCAAAGAATGCAAAGAATGCAATTAGAAATAATTAGTAATGATCTTACTCCAAATGCAGCTCTTAATTTTGTAGCTTTATTATTTAAAGTAGGAGCTAAGAATTCAGCTCAAGTTACTGATAATCGTCAGCAATAAGCATTAAAATGTATTTATTAGCATAAAGGAAAATAAAATATGGGATTGTGGGATAGCATAAAAAATACAGCTAGCGACGTTGGTGGCTGGGCTAGTGATGCAGGTAGTTGGGCTGTAGATCAAGCTAAAAATACTGGTGGAGCTATTGCAGAATTGTATGTAGATCCTATTGGAACAATAATGGGAGATGATGAGGGTCCTGGTGTTTTAGGCACAGGTCAGGGTTCAACTGATAAAGTAAGTTTAGATCCACTTATCCAATCAACAGCTGCAACAAATACACAATTAGCTGCTCAATTTGGTAATTATGATGCTTTAAATACAGAAGCTGGTAGGCTATCTGATAAAGCTGGAGTAATGGCTGCAGCTGCAGGGCAAAGAAATGCTCCTACAGCAAATTCTGCTACATTAGCTCCAGCACAAACAATTAATGCAGCAACAGCACAAACAACACAAGCTCGTGCCCCAGCTCCTGTTCAGGGGCAGACAATGACGTCAGCCCAAATGCAAGCTGTAACAGCTGGTGGTCCTGCTCAAGCAACATTTTCTAATTTAGCTCCAACAGCACAAGGAACAGCTGCTACCTCACAAGCAGCTAATGTAGGTAGAACAGCAACTGTAGCTCCAACAACATTAGGACAAATGTCAACAATTGATCCTAATGCTAATAAAGGACAAATTGCAACAATAGCTCCAACACAAAATGTAGCTAGAGTAAATGTAGCTCCAGCTGCACAAATGAATTCTGCTCAAATTGCTCCATTATCACAAATGGATGCTGCTGATATTGGTAGACAAGATGAACAATTCCGCACACAACAAGCTACCCTATCACAATTATTAGAACAATCAGCTCAGGGACAGGGACCATCTGTTGCCGAAGGAACATTAAATAGAGCAATGTCACGTAATCTTACAGACAGAATGGCAGCAGCTGCAAGCTCTAGAGGTAGTCAAAACATTGGATTAATTAATAGACAATTAGATCAAGGACAATCTTCTGCCAATTTCTTAGCTGCTCAAGAAGCTGCACAAAATAAAATTAAAGAAACATTATCTGCAAGAGAACAATTAGCTGGCGTTACACAAGGAGCTAGAGCTGCAGATATTCAGGTAAATACAGCACAAGCTCAATTAATACAAGATCAACGAAGAGCGAATATGGAAGCGCTCAACACTGGCAAAATGACTCAAGCTCAATTTGATCAGGAGGAAGCAAGATTAAATCAAGCTGCAACAAATGCTCAAATAGAACAACAAGCAAATATTAATCAACAATCTGCAATAACAAATGCTCAAGCAACAAATCAAAGAGCGACAGATCAGGCTAATTTAGCACAACAAGCTTATTTACAAGATCAAAGAACAATTCAAGAATCTTTAATAGCAAATCAAAATGCTCTTAATAATGGAACAATAACACAAGCTCAATTTAATCAAGAGAAAGCTAAATTAGATGCAGCTGCATTTAATGCTACTAATCAATTAAATGCTCAAATGCGCCAACAAACTTCATTAGCAAATGCTGAGAACACACAACAAACTTCTTTGGCTAATGCTCAAATGACAAATCAACAAGCTGCAATTCAGCAAGCTCAACAAAATCAATTTGCATTAGAAACAGCTCAACGCATTGATCAAATGAAACAATTCAATGCTTCATTATCACAAGAAAAAGCAAGATTAGATGCTGCTGCTGAAAATGCTGCAAGAACAAATAATCAAGCTGAATTAAATAAAATATTAATGCAAAGACAAGAAATTGAAACACAAGTAGCATTAAATAATGCAGCTATGCAAAATGAAACAGCAAAATTCAATGCAACACAAACACAAAACTCCTCTATTTTTAATGCTACATCTACAAATGAAGCAGCTGCAAGACAAGCAGCAATGCAACAAGAGGCTAATTTAGCTAATTTATCAGCTGATGTTTCTTCACAAGCAAATAGAGATAAATATGTTTCTACATTATTAGGACTTGAACAATCTGGATTACAAACACAAGGTAATTTACTTGGTAATCAAGTTGATACAACACAACAGCAACAGCTAAACAATCAAAACCTATATCAATTATTAACTAATTATGATCTAGGGGCTGAGGGCTTACAACAAGATTATTACCAAGGTGCCGCAGATAATAGAACAAGTATGGTTAATACAGTTGTAGGCGGAGTCCTTAATTAAAAAAGAGAATTAAATGGTAAATAAAAATACATATGATAATTTATTAAATAGTGGATTATTAAAACAATCTACATTAAATTTATTAGCTCCTGAAACAACACCAGAAGAACAAGAAGCTGAAGCAGGAATGTACAACACAGCTGTAAATCCAACTCCTAATTTTATTAATCAAACCCCTGTTGTTGGTAAGATTCAAGAGCCATTGGCTATGCCTGATTTTAGATTGGCGTCTAATGATCCAGATTACACAACTCCAGCATCAGCCTATCCTAAAAGATTTAAGACAGATGATGAAGTAGATAATGAAGGAACAATTCAGGGGACACGCCCAGAGCAAAATAAAGAAATGCCTGCATATGATGAATATGCAGGATCAAATATTAGAGAAACACCTGCAGAAAAGGCTCAAAAACAATCAGAAAAAGCAGAATCAGATCTATCATCTGCAGAACAAAATTACAAACAAGTAGAAGATGCTGTAAATAATTCTAAATATCTTTCTGATGATGAAAAGAAAGAAGCATTATCTAATGCAAGAGCCAAAGTAGATGGAGCATCAGCTAAAGTAAGACAGCAATCAGAATCAGATAGTTTAGTAGAAATAAATAAAGAAAGACAAGCTGCAGGATTAGCTCCTGTTACTCCAAAAGAATCTATTGAACAACCTTCTACCACCTCTAATAATACTACTACACAAACAAAACCAAACACCCCTCCAACAGGATCACAACAAAGAGCTTCAAGATTAGAACAATTTAAAAGAGATAAAGATCTTATTAGAAAGCAAGAAAAAGAATTTTTGTTTGGAAATAAAACACCAGCTGTAGTTAAATATTCTGATCAAGATAAGATTGCAATGCAAACATATGGACAATTGCTTGCAGATAATAAAATATCACCATTTACATATGATCAGTTATTAAATAAAATTAAAGAAAATGCTACAATAAAACCAGAAGTAGTTCAAAAAGGCTTATTTGATCGTAAATCAGAAATACTAACACAAGAAGCTGAGTTAGCAAGACAAGATATTAAAGAAAGAATTGATCTAACACAAAAACAAAAAGAATATGAATTAAGCAGAGTGGATGGAATTGAGAAGCTAAATAAAATAAGATTAGCTGATGAAAAGAAAATCTTAGATGATGCTAAAAAATTAAATGATAATCCATTAGCAGAATTCCAAAAAATGTCTGGTGGCGAAAAAGCATTAACAATAATTTCTGGTATTCTTACAGGAGGCTTATCATTAGCTCTTCTTTATGATCATTCAAAAGATATTTTAGCTACACGTAAAAAAGAAGCTTATGGATATTTTGATAAAATAAAACAAATGCATGAAGATGAGCGTCAAGGAGAATTAGCCGTTCATGCAGCCAAATTGAATTTATTTAAATTAGCAGCAGATGAACAAGCTAACAAACTAGCATCTAAAGGTATTGATGTAACAGAAAAGAAACAACAATTAGATAATGAATTTGCTAAAATGCAAGCAGATATTCAAATGCAATATGACGCTCTTGGCGATAAATACACAGATTTATTTGCAGCAAAAGGCGGAGGCAGCGGAGCTAAAGGATTAGAAAAACTAACATCAGGATTACAACAAGCTGGTAAAGACGTTGCTACATCAGGAGCTAATAAATTTTATGTATTAGCTGATACAGCTAAACAAACAGCAAAAGAAATGAGAGATGCTGGAATTAGCAGATTACCATCAGTATTTACAGATCCTTCTTCATTCATGGGAGAAAAAGTAAATACTCCTGCACAAAATAAGGCTCTTACTTCAGTAAGAAAACTAGCACAAGATTATTTAGTAGCAACAACAGGCGCAGCATACACAGATGATCAATTAGAAGGAACAATGGAATTATTTGGTAGAAGTCCAGAAGCAATGGATCGTGCTGCACAAATGTTACTTGATCAAGCTAAAAAGACAGAAAATGAAGCATTATCTGGCTACTTACCTGATGTAAGAGAAGTAAGAGAAGCGAATAAAGCTGAAATTGCAGCAAGAAATAAGCCAGCACAAAATAATATTCCAGCTCCTGATAAACGTCCAGCAAAATAAGGAAAATAAAATATGGATTTATTTAATCCAACAACAGGAGAAAAGAAAACATTTGAAGATCCAGCAGAGGCACAACGTGCTATTCTGAATGGCACATACATGCCATTAAAAAATTCAATGGTTGAATTAGTTGATCAAGATGGTAATGCAGCAGGAGCTTATTCTTCTTCAAGATTACAAGATGTATTAAGATCAGGATCTGTATTCTTACCTGATGATAAAATAGCACGTAAATTATCTTTACAAAGAGAAGTTGAAGGTAAAGAAGTAGAAACAGGATTATTATCTGCAGCTGATATGGCAGGCTTTGGATTGCCTACAGCTTTTGGCATGATTGATGAAGAAAGATTAGATGCAGCAAGAGATTTAAATCCTATTGCAGCAGGACTTGGTGATGTTGCTGGCGTTGGTGCTCAATTTGGATTATCCGCTTTAACAGGTGGAGCTTATGGTGGATTTGGTGCTGCTGCAAGAGCTGGTAAGGCTGTTCAAACAGGAATTACAGCAGGAAGAGAATTAGGAGTATTAGGAAGAATTGGAGCTAAAGTAGCTGGTGAAGCAACAGAAGGATTAATTGCTGGAGCCCCATTTACATTAGCAGAGGGTGTTAAAGCTTTTAATGATAATCCTAATTACACAGCAGAAACAATTGCTCAATCTGCATTAATGAATGCAGGTTTTGGAGCATTATTAGGTGGAACAATACAGGCTGGTAAAGAAACAGTAAAAGGATTAAGTAAGGCTTTATTTAAAGGGACAGGGTCAACGGCTGAAAATGCATTTGTTTCTTCATTAGCTGGTAATGGGCAAGAATCTAATGTAAATAAATTTAGAAAACTTTTCAATGACAATCATAATCCTTATTCTTTTTTCAAAGAAAATGATTTATTAAAGAAATTTAATGAATCAGAAACTGAATGGCTAGAAAGATTGAAGATAAAGACAAATGAAGTTGGAGCTGAAATTGGTAATGTAATTGATAATAGTAGTGAATTATCTGATAAGATAAATAAAACTAATTGGGAAAATTATGTATTATCAAATAATGTAAATTTAGATCAAAGAGGATTTAAAAATGCATTTGGAGATTTTTTATCTACATTGTCAGGAACAGAAAAACAATTTGGAATAAATGATTTAGAAAAAAATCTTTATGATAATGTTCTTACTCCATTAAAAAAAGGCGGAGCTGGCAAATCACTCTATCGTCAAGCTAAAGTGAAGATAGATGATATTGTTGATAATATTAGAAATAAAGCTATTGATGAGTTTAGTGATGTATTAGCTGCTAATAATATTAGTAGAGCTGAAGCAATGGATATTATTAAACAGTACAATCCTAAATTATCAATAAAACAATTACAAAATGAACAACAAGTATTAAGAAATTATTCAGAACGCTTTAAGGTGGAGCCAAGTTTAATACAAGAAGAGCTTAATACTACAAGAAATATTGTAAATGATTTTCGTGATGGAATGATTGATGATTTAGGGCAAGAAATAGGTTCTGCAGAATTAAAAGAATTAAATAGACAATATCGTACCTTATCTACAGCAAATGAAATGTTAGATAAAAAGATTGGTAAATTAATGAATAACCGATCTTTGTCATTAACAGATAATATTTGGGGTGGGGCACAAGGGGTATCTGGAGCATTATTAGGTGGACATTTTGGAGCAATTGCTGGATTAGTTGGTAATTATGCTACAGCTGGAATGAGTGCTTTTACAAATAAATTCTTAAGAGAAAATGGACCAGCATTAGTAGCAAGATTTGGAGATAATCCAAGAGCTTTGTCTGCTGTAATATCTGATGCTTTTGTTAATACAAAATTAGCTGGTGTAGCTAATGTTCTAACAGGTAAAACAGGAAATCTTCCTAAAATTGTAAAAACAAATATTCCTAATTCTTTATTTGATATTTTAAAGAGTCAAGGAATTGATGTTGATAATACAGATGGAGAAAATAAAGAAGTAAGTGCTTACAATACAATACTTACTGGATTGTCAGATCCTGATAGTCCATTAAAAAATCTATTTGATAATTACAAAACTGATATGCCTAATGTTGCAGCTGCTGGGTTAGAACAAGAACAAAGAATAATTAATTATTTAGTTTCTAAACTACCTAAAAATTCTTTTGCAACCCAACCTTTTGCTCCTAAATTTAATCCTACAAAACAAGAAATAAGAGGTTTTACTCAAGCATATCAAGTAGTTAGTGATCCTACAATTGTATTAGATAAATTAGCACAAAACAAGCTTACTAAAAATGATGTAATAACATTAAAAGCAACATACCCAGCTATCTATCAAAAGATGGTAGATAATGTAAAAGCTGCTGGATTAGAAAAGAATTACAAATTAAATAATGTAAGAAAACAGCAATTAGCATTATTATTAGATGATCAAGCTCCTACTAATTTTTATGCAGGATTAGCTGCAAATCAAGCTGCATATTCTAATAATGATAAGCAAGAAGAAATGACACAAAGTGGAGCTAGTAAAATAAACAATATCCCACAACAAGAGCAAATGGACATTACAAGAATTACTAATTCCTAATGTTTTTAAAATGTATTAATTAGACAGGAAATAAGAAATGAGACAAAACTTCACTGATAAAGCAGAAATATTATTAGATGGCTATTTAGCTGCATCACAAACCACAGTGTATTCTGCTTGGTATGATGTGTCTAAATTTGATAATTTAGGAATACATATTTTTGCAACAGGGACAATTACAGGTACAGTGACAGTAGAAATATCTAATGAAGAGAATGAACTCACTGTAAGATATCGAGCTAATGGTGGATTAATGCCACGAGAAGTGACGCCACAATCTACTCCCATTACTACTCTTACTCATTTTGTTTCATTAGGTAATGTACAATCTTTTCCTAGTGGGTTGCCAAATGCTGATGGTTATTCTGCTGCAATTTCTGGAGCAACAGAAAAATTCATAAATATTCCTTACATATCATGTGTTTGGGTAAGAGTGAAGTTTGTTGGTACGCCTGGAGCTGGAAATACATTATCAGCTCGTGTAATGGGCAAACATATTGGTAGATAAATAAAAACAATACAAATAAAATTTATGTCATATGCCAAATTTCATTACACAGAATCCATATTTATTAGCTCCTGTAAATACATATGCAGATTTGCGTAATGTTGCGCCTAATTTTAATAATGGTGCAAATCAAATAATCATAACAACATGTAGAGAAACAGTTGGTGATGGTTATGCTAATTTATTTTATTTTGATTTTAATGATTTAACAACAGATGATAATGCTACTGTTGTAAAGCCTAATGTCATTCCAGCTGTTAATCCTGGTAGATGGGTAAGCTTTGGCTACACATCGGGAGGAGGTGGTGGAGGCAGCAATCCAATAGGACCAGCTGGAGGTGACTTAGATAATACATATCCAAACCCTATAGTTGTGGATATTCATATTCCTGCAAATAATGGAGATATTCTTTATTACAATAATGGATGGCAGAAGTTATCAATTGGAACATCAAGTCAAGTATTAGTGAGTAATGGATCTGTGCCAATATGGCAAACAAATGGAGCCTCCTCTAATCCAACAGGACCAGCTGGAGGAGATTTGTCTGGAACATATCCAAATCCAACAGTTAGAGATCTTACAATAACCTCAGAAGTAAGAGGAGCAATATTGTATTTTAATGGAAGCAATTGGGTTGTGTTGGGTCCATCAACAGCGGGATATGTATTACAAACAAATGGACCTGGTGCAGATCCTACTTATGTGGCTCCAACAACAGCTAGCTTACCAGCTCCTACAACATATTCACAAGTATTAGTTAGCTTAGATGGCATTGATGGTAATCAAACAATGGCATCAATATTAATTAATGAAGATGGTAACATTATTTTTGATGATGATGGACGCGTACTCTTCTGGTAAGGGATAATTTATGACAGCAAATGGTTTTCATGGTAATCAAAATATTTTAAATGATCAGTCAATACATTCTATTGTTCGTTGGAAATATGCAGATGGTACGGCTCGATTAGCTGCAACTGGTTTTACCATTAATGATGGTTATGGAGTTGCATTCCAAGAATCAGATTCTACTTATTGGGTATTAACAAGTTATTCTCCAATTGTATGGGATGAAATGACTAGCTCTAATTCTACATTAGCTGGTGATGTTACAGGACCATTAGCATCAAATACAATTTCAAATGATGTAGTTACTTTTGCTAAGATGCAGAATATTGCAACAAACTCATTAATAGGTAGAGATACAGCTGGTAGTGGTGATCCAGAAACAATTTTATTAAATGCCACATTAGAAATGGATGGTTCTAATAATTTACAAAGAGCTGCTCTTACAGGTGATATTACAGCTACAGCAGGATCAAATACAACAGCAATTGCAGCTGGTGTCATAGTCAATGCCGATGTAAATGCAAGTGCTGCAATTGATTTATCTAAATTACAAACAATCACAACTGATAGACTATTAGGTAGAGATACGGCTGGCACAGGTTCTATTGAGCAAGTTTCATTAGGTAATGGGTTGGCATTTTCTGGTTCAACGTCTATTACGACAAATATTGATGGCACTTCTTTAGAATATAATTCTGGAGCTATTAGAAGAGCAGCTATTACAGGTGATGTAACGATAGCAGCAGGAGCAAATTCTGCAACAGTAACCGATCTTACAATAACATCAGAAGCTCAGGGAGACATACTTTACAGAAATGCAACTAACTGGGTTAGATTAGCAGCATCAACTGATGGATATGTCCTCACAACTCATGGAGCAGCAGCAAATCCTACTTGGGCAGCAAGTTCTGGTGGTGGGCTTACTCCAGGCACAATTACAGGACAAATATTATACTGGAATGGTTCAGCATTTGTTGTATTAAATCCAGGAACTGATGGATATGTCCTCACAACTCATGGTAATGGAGCAGCACCAACATGGGCAAGACCATTAGTAAAACAAACAGTAATTACGGCTGATGCAACATATACTCCAACAACTGGGATGCAATATTGCAAAGTACAGATTTGGGGTGGTGGTGGTTGGGGTGCCTCTGCAACTACTGCTGGTGGTTCAGCATCTTGTGGTGCCGGAGGTGGTGGTGGTGGTGGTTATGCTGAGGATTTATTTTCTGCAGCTCAAATTGGAGTATCAAAAGCAGTAGTTATTGGAGCAGGTGGTACATCAGCAGCAGTTAATGGTGGTAACTCAACATTTGGATCAACATTACTTGTAGCAAATGGTGGTAGCTCAGCACCTGCTGGTACATCTACAGGTGGTTCAGGTGGGTTTAATCTTGGGGGAGCTGGTGGTACAGCATCAGGCTCATCAGGAGCAGCATCATTAAGGACATATTCAGGAACCAGGGGTGGTGACGGTGGTTCTTATGTTAATAACTCAGCAACTACAGGTGGTTTTGTTGTTGGTGGCTCTGGTGGTATGCCTTGGGGTGGCATGGCAAATCCAAGTCGTATAGTTGGTAACAATAACTCATCTGGTGACGTAAGTCAACAAGGATCTGTTGGTATTGGACCAGGATCTGGTGGTTCAGGTTCAGTTAATTTTACTGAGAATGCTACCATTTCAGGTGCTAATGGTTTTAGAGGAGAATGTATTATTACAGAATACATTTATGCTTAAAATGAATTGGGGCTTTTCAGCCCCAATTCAATATTTTAATTAATCAATGTTAATTAACCAATACTAATTGTACCAGTACCAGTACCATTTACAGGTTCATCGTTAGTATTATTTCCAGTAAGCAATGAAGTATGGAAAGTACCCTCTGCAATTGTAGCTGAGTTAGATACAGCTACAGTGGTATAATTTTGAATAGCAGTTAAATAAATCAAAGCTCTTGCTTTTTCATAAGCTACTAATTGAGGATCTGTAGGCTCCTCTTCTGGGGTACCAATGGTGATATTGTTGAGATCGGCACAAGCTTGACCAACAGAATCGGCAACTGATTGTAGTGACATAATATTTCCTTTTGTTAACGTCAGACGAAATTGTCTGATGAATTTGATTATGAATCATTTGATTTATTAGTCAAGAATAATTCATGTTTTAAATTTGTATTAAATAATAAGGTTAAAATTGTAATAGGATTAAAATGAGCTCATCTTCAAATGAAAAATTATCTGTAATAGTGGAAAATTTGAAAGAAAATTCTGACAAATTAGATAATAGAATTACAATATTATCAGATAAATTAGATGATCGTTTTGAAAAGTTCAATGATAAACTTGACAAACATAATGATGAGTTAATTAAACTATTCCACCAGCAACAAATAAATATTGTAAAAATTACATCTACACAAGAATGTATGAGTAAAAAAATTGATAGTCATGATAGACTATTTTCATTTGTTGGAAAACATAGAAAAAAAATCCTTACAGCATTTGTTGCACTTATTACTGCTTGCACACCAATAAGTAAAGAAATTGTTGATATTATTAAAGCATTTGTTTAATAATTTTATTTAAAATAAACACAACAACTATAGTTACAATAATAATAAAAAATATTAGCATGGCAATTTCCTTATGAACACTATTTACAATTTAAAAGAATTTAAATTTTCCACAAGATCATTAAAAATACTTGGGACAATTGATATTGATTTACAAAGAATTATTCTTAAAGCTCTTACTCTACAAAAAAATGACTTGAGTGTTTCAGAGGGATTAAGAACAATTGAAACACAAATTGAATATGTAAAACGTAAAGCTAGTAAAACATACAATAGCCGACATTTACATGGCTATGCTTGTGATTTGTATGTATTAGATGAAGATAATAATAAAGCTATGCTTTCTGGAAAAAATATTATTCCATTTTATTCTGAATTATGGGAAAATATGAAACAAGCCTCAAATGAAATATTTGGTAAAAATGTTTTACGTTGGGGCGGTGATTTTGATGAAAATGAAAAAGTAGATGGTACGTTTTTAGATTTGTGCCATTATGAACTACACAAGAATTTTTATCCGGATAAAGAAGATGTGTTGAAAGATCTTAGAAAAAGAGGGTTGATAAAATAAAATGAAAAAATCAATTTACAATGGAATTTATCTTAAAAAAGCTAAAGTAGATAATTATTGGTGTTCTCAGATTTATGTTCATCCAAATCAAATTTACATTAAATCATTTTCAATAAATAAATATGGTAGTGAAAAATCTGAAATAATGGCTGCAAAAAGTTATAATGATTATGTAATAAATAACAATTTATTATCTACACATGGTAAATATTTAAATGAATTAGAATGATATGATTAAATTAATATGTTTTGACTATGATGGAATTTTATTGGATTTGTGCGAATGTCATAAACAAAATTTAAATGATGCAATAGAACAAATTGCAGGAATTGAATATGTTATTTCTGATAAAGAACATTGTGACATTTACAATGGTTTGTCAACAAAAACAAAATTAGAATTATTAATTAAATTAAAATCATTGCCAGAACATTATGTTGAAGACATAAAGAAATTAAAACAGAGTTTAACATTACAAGAATTATCAAATAAAATTAAATTTCCTATTAATACAATATTAATTAATGATTTAAAGAAATTGAAATCAGAAGGTATTAAGCTAGCTGTATGTAGTAATGCGAAATATGAAACTGTTGAAAAGGGATTAAGGACAATTGGTGTGTTTAATTTATTTGATAGTGTATTAGGTAATGATAATATTGTCAATAAGCCATCACCTGAAATTTATCAAATTACAATGAAGCTGTTTAATGTAAATTGTAATGATACATTAATATTGGAAGATAGTGATGTAGGTTTAAAAGCTGCTTATGCTAGTGGAGCTTATGTAATGAAAATAGAAAATGTTTTTGATGTTACATATTCAAATATTAAGAATATGTTAAATAATATTGGGAGGCTGTAAACAGCCTCCCAAATGTTATTATTCAGAATCCCCAATATTCATTAAATTCTTCAATATGGTGAGGTTGGATTTCTTTAATTTCACTTGATGATGTTTGATAATACATCAGGTCATTTTTATCTTTATTGTGATCAAGTCCTAGGTAGTGCCCAATTTCATGTTTAACAGTATTTTCAAATTGCTCGCTATTCAATCCCTTAACAATTTGGATACGACCAACAGCATCCTTATCAACTCCAGTAGAGCCTACTTTATCAGGATCATTCCAAATTTCCTCAACAGCTTTGATAGAAAAAGCTGAATTTTCTTTTGTTACTTGTTGAATAGTTACATCAACATCAAAATTATGATCAGTAGCTACTTCCCATTCATTAATGGATTTTTCAATTAATTCAATTTCTGAATCTGAAAAATCTGAATCAACTATAATTGTATGAGTTAGACGTTCATGCATCCAACTAATATCAGATGATTGGCAAGCTGTTGAGAGTAGAGCAACTAGGAGGAGGATTGTTTTCATATGATTATCTTACTTGATAAAATGCTTTTGTCAAATTTAATCGGGAGGCTGTTTCCAGCCTCCCTGTTTTATTTCTTTATCTTACTTGTTCTTATTTATCTTTGTCAAAACCCAGAGATGAATTGCTGTCATAACCATGATTCCAATCCAAACTGCCGTTGTCTTATCCATGAATAAATAATAGCACTCTGGTTTTAGGTGTCAAATTATTTCTTCAAAACATATTCTTGTAATAATTCTGGTGTTCCAAGGCTATTAAAATCATATGTATTAATATGATATGGGATTATTACCTTATTTAATAATTCATTAAATACAGGAGCAATGTAAAATTCCCCACCTACTCTTTTATTATCATCTTTAATCATTTCTTCTGCAGCTTGAACAAAATATTTTCCATGTTTAAAATAATAACAACCTGTTGTTGCAATATCACTAATTGGTTGTTTTTCAGCTACAGCCGCAATCAAACCCTTTTTATTACCATTTTCATTAACCTTTACATAAGACCATCTTTTATCATTTTCAATTGTGCATGTAATTAAGCTTCCATCTATTTCACTATTTTCCATTGTTGTAAAAAATGTATTAAAATTAATATTAATGTATTGATCACTATTAATTATGAACAATGGTATGGAATTGTTTATTATGTCTTTAGCAAGTAGAGCAGAGCATGCAGCTCCTTCTGTCAAACCTTCTGTGTAGACAATTCTACAATCATTAACTAATTCTTTCAAATGCTTTGTTACACCATATTTTTCATGTTCTTTATTTACAATGAAAATGTAATTTGCATTTGTATTTAAATTAGCTAACACAGTAGAAATCATTGTTTTACCATTGACATCTATTAATGGTTTTGGTAGTAAATATGATTGTGACATAAATCTACTACCAGCACCGCTCATTGGTATGAGTATGTTTAAATTACGTTTCATTTATTATTCTACCCAAAAATCTTCTGCTTTGTAAATTTCATTTCCTACTTTAAATTTATCTGTTAATAACTTTTTGTAATCATTTTCTTTAAAACAAACATAATTATCAGTTCTTGATATTGCAGATATTTTAAATAAATTATTTTGAATAATTACACTTATTTGTTTTTAATTCCAATTTAAGATAAATTGTATTATTAAAGTCCTCATGTTGAGGAATATTAAAATCTATTTCATCATCATCTGTTGATAAATCCAACATAGTAAATGTGGGTATTGTCATGTATTTAACAAAATCTATTACAAAATAATCTTGCCCATACTCTGCATTAAAATCATAATTACAACTCATTTTATTTTACTCCAATATTAACATTTTCTTAGCTGTTTCATATTCTTCTGCTGAAATTTCATAAGATCTAAATCTATCACATATCATTAGCCCATAACAATTATTAAGACTCATTACAAATTCTGATATATCTTTTGAATCTTTTGAATCTTTTGTGATATTAAATAGTATGTAAAATACAATATTATTTTCAAATAATATTTTTACATAGTATGCATTATTAATCTTGAATGCTTTGTGATGAATAATTTTACTATTACTCATTTTAGCACCAACATTTTCTTTGCTTGTTCATATTCTTCTTTTGTTATTTGATATTTTTCTTTTTTCCAATCAGAATTTTGGCAACTGTAAATTATTGTATTATTTTCTTTACATATTTCTTTATCATAAATTTTATTATTAAATAAAAAAACTTCATTACCATTTTTTTGTAGAAACATTTTAATTACCTACATTCAAAATTACATTTTCACTCTTTTGTTTATTAAAACTTGACTTCTTAATAAAATCTAAATGCTTATACCATCTACCTTTATTTGTTTTTATTTTAATAATTTTATTTTCTTTTAATACATTTTGAATTAATAAAATGTTTTCATTATTAAGATTCATTTCTAATTTAATTAATATCCAATTATGCACACTACTTGGCATTTGATTAACAGAAAAATCAAAATTATCTAATGCAATTTTAAGAATTTTTTCTTTCAAAGCATTTTGTTTATGTTTTTCTATTAATTGTGCTAAAATATTATTAGACATTTTTCAAATTAACCTGTGAAAAGAACATTCTAAACAATCTATCTTTATTTTCTTTTAGCCATGTTTGAAATTCAGATTCTGTAAGAAATGTTTTATTTTCTTTTTGTGCTTGCCCAGATGCCCATACAATAAATTTTTTAGCCAATACCAATCTATTATCAGCATTTTTTCTAATTTTTCTTAATGAATTACTCATAACTCAAACTCCTCTAATATGTCATTTAAATATGATCTTAATAATACAATATCATCAGTCCATTCAGCTGATTTAACATAAATACCTTTTTCAGTATCTTTATTTTTGTAAATTTCATTTCCATTAATTTTCTTAATACATTTTTTATTACCATTGTATGGAAATGTCCAGCTATCATGATAAATCAATTTATTATTATCTATTAAATGTTGCTTAACAAGTAATTCAATTAGTTTAGAATTTTTACCTAAATGATATTGTGCACAAATAGATATGCTATCTTTACAATATTCTTTTTTATTTAAATCAGAAATTCTATTTTGAACATCTTCGCTCCATCCAATTTTAAATAAATTCTTTTTTACAGTGAAATTGTATTCATATTTTAAAATGTAAACAATACTATTACTTGGAGGGGATGTAGGATTATTTCCTACTTTATGTGCCTCATGTTTTGAATAAGGGTTAAAAACATTTAAATTCAAATTTAAATTATTATTTAATAATTTATTAATTACATTATTAGATAAATTATGTTCAATTTGATTAATTGATTTAAAATTCATAGATTGAGCTAACTGTAATCCTTTAAAATTAAATACCCATGAATGGAAGTAATTTTTATCTATTTTTTTATTTTCTTTATCATAGTAAAGATATTTTAAATATGTTGAAACAAAATCGTCTTGTATTTTTTTTGTATTGTTCATAATTACATTCCATAATATTAGTCTAAAATAGTTGTTTTATTGTAAATTTCTAATGCGTAATTTAATTGATCTAATGAATATTTTGTTTTAACAATTTTAAAATAATCTTCCTGTGGATTATCATTATTTTGTTTAATTAACTCATCTACAAAATTTGGATTTTCACCTAAAATAATAAGTAGTTTTGTTAAACTAACATTACAATATTTTATTTTATCTGTTACTGTAAATTTATCTGTTGAATAAAATTTATTTAATAAATTATTTAAACTATCGTGTTTTGCATTATCAAAACACCTATCACAATGTTTGTAGGCAAGATGGGTGTTTGAGCAATATTTACAACTAACATGTGTCGACCATTTTCGAGTTAAAAGTTGTAATTGAATATTAAATAATTGTAATGATATTTTGCCAGATTGGAAACTATCATTTAAATCACCAAATTCTTTTTCAAATAATTGTTCATTTTCCACTAATATTTCCTTAAATGTCTTAGTAATTGTCATTTTTTTCCTTATGCAAAGATACTAACTCTATCATATTTTAAACAAAGAATTTTAAGTTGTTCTGGCAAACCCCACCATTGATAACATTCCTGAATGTACTTAATTTTTGTATTTGTATTAGGAAGAACTCTAATTGTATTATTAGACATAAAATTAACTAATACATTACATACTATTTTTCCATGAAATAATAATTCACAAGTTAGCCTAAATTTAGTTTGATAATTCATAATTAATTCATAATCAATAACTTTAATTTCATGTATCATTTTTTATTCTCTACATCTACCCATGTATTATTAATTAATACATAATTGTTATTAACATGATTTAAATACTCTAAAGTATTTGTTGTAATAAAAATATGCTTGTAAAAATAATAAAATGTATTAGTATAACAACCTTGTATGTATGAGTAGTTAGGTTCTTTAGGTTTCTTTTCTTTTTTCATATTCATTGCAATTCTAATTGTTTTAAAAACTCATTAAAAGATTTTGGATTATCAAAAATATCTTTTGCTTGTTCATTTATTGGTAAAATTATTAAATCATGTTTACTTACAAAAAATTTAAATAAAAAGCCTTTATCTGTTTCTTTTGTAAGAATAATAAAATATGGATTATCATTATGTAATTTATTATAATTCTTAATAGTTTCATTAGTTAATCTATTATTCATATAATAATTATAATCTTGATAATCTAATATTATTTGTCCATATTTAGTTGAAAATAAATATTTTATCATTTTATCACCTCAATGATTTACAAACACAAAAAATCATTATTGTAAAAATAGCTATAATTCCAGCTGCACAAAATAATATTTTATCTGTAAATACAAATAGTATCCAATTTAATAAACCAAAAATTAAAGCAACAACAATTCCAAAATCAAAATTTATTTTCATATCTTGCATTTCTTTCTTTTGCTTTACATAATCAAAATAATCTTTTGTAGATATTTTTTTCATTTTAGCACCATTGCAAAATATTGCTCAAATGGAAGTTGTTTGTATTCTAAAATTTTACAACTAATTGTATTATATTTTTTAAAATATTTATTTAATTTTTCTTGTGATATTGAAAAGTTTTCTAATGTTATTATTTTGAAAAGTTTCATTTTAATACCAATAATTTCTTTGCGTTTAAATATTCTTGTTCTGTTATTTGAATAATATCAATAATTGAAGGGTTAGAAGTTACATAATTCATTGATATCAATGAATAAATTGTTTGATAATTAACAATTTCTTTTTCATATCTTTTATTTTCTAAATAAAAACTTTCAACAATTACATTACTCATATAATCAATTTTCATTTTAGCACCAACATTTTCTTAGCTGATTCGTATTCTTCTTTTGTTATTTCAGTTAAACCAGTTTGTTCTATTAATTCTACTTTAAATTTGTAATAAATAAAATCACATACTTTAAATCTATTATAATAGATATTTACATAATAATTATTCAAATTCAACCAATTTGACAATTCAAAATTCTCATCATAATCTGAGTCAAATTCTAAACTACAAGAAGTAGTATTATCAATTTTATGTTTGTAATATTTCATTATCATTTACCACATGTAGGACATTTTGGACAAGGAGTAATGACATTAATTTTGCTATGTAATGATTCTGTCAATACTGATTGAATAGGAGTATAATTAGTATGAATTACATCAGAACTAATATTATAAGTTTCTGCTGTAAGTTGTCCATCATCATTTAAAACAAATGCTCGTCTGCCAATAAAATGTGATTGTTTATCATCTAATTTAGATTCAATTCTTTTCAAAACTTCCAAAATTTCTTTTAATAAAATATTATGTTCCATCACCACTCCAATCTAATGATAATTCTTTCTTATCATTAAAAATATTCTGTTAATTGACCATTCTCATCCCATTCTTTGCATGCAGGTCCATTAGGAT